>Ga0214543_1000544_pt1 | contig 64402 bp, 30 predicted proteins | sample CNSS2metaG_FD_160094 | JGI IMG/M metagenome (GOLD analysis project Ga0214543, IMG submission 160094) | Root nodule microbial communities from cowpea collected in UCLA plant growth center, Los Angeles, California, USA - CNSS2 | ecosystem: Host-associated > Plants > Roots > Nodule | place: USA...
AAGAGCAATGAGTTCCGAACCTGCTGTAAAAATTTCAGCCCGATCCAACGGTGAACGAATCCGCAGCGCCGAATTTACTGTGACAGCTCTGTGAAAAACGTGAACAGAATTTTCCCTCTACCTCTCCTCTATGTGTTAGGGCTTTCAGTGTATTCTGACTCTATTGTTCTGCCTCTCTCTTTATTTTATAGCCTCCTCTCCACTAGGTTTAAGTGAGACGTGGGCTTCTCAAATTTTGGGCATTTTCTCCACATAGAAAGGGAGTCCAATATCCAACAAATAGCAACCTACATACACTTTTAAATATAATTACCCTTTATACTTAACCCATGGTATACGAAATTGGTAAAAATGGTTGTTTGCTAAAATGTGATGTAAAATATCCACCAAATTATTACACAAATTTCAAATACTCTGAGTAAAAGGGCATTTAAAAACATGTGACCCGATAACTTTTCACACTTGTCACACATGATTTACTCATGAGTACTCTCATTCACCATTCTTTTAATCAAATTATCATATATTGTAACTTTATTTAATATTAATTTGTTCACTTTGTTTAAGATTCTGATTTGAACGTGAATAATTAATTTGTATTTCACTTTATGTAATTTATGTTAACATGAAAATTTATGTACTTTTATGTGAGTTTTTGTTTTTAATTATAAGTAATTTAGAATCACATTCTGTCTTTTGGATTGAACGAACTTATTTTAATAATGTTATAAGTGTTTATTATAATCTGATTTAGAAAAATGATAAATAAAAAAAATAAAAAGTTACAAAAAATCAATATTTTTTTGAATTTGAATTTATTATTAGGTTGATCTAATTCAATGAAAATTTTTGTTATTATTAAAAAGTTATGATTTTTTTTATGTTATTTTTTTTATAATTATGATAAAAAAATGATATTCACACTAAAAATACATGTGTTTTTAACAGTGTATACATATATAAGTTGACTTCAGATTCATCATCAAATTCATTGTTGATCTATCTTTAATTACTTTAAGTTTAAGTTGTATTTTTTTAAATATAATGAAGAATATGATAATCAACATGTGAGTTTTATTACATATTTTTGTTCCACTTATTATGTATAGAAATTAATGTAACCATATTATCATCTTTATTTTTTTATGTGTATTTAACCTCTTTTTAGACTCTATATCCAATTTGTGAACGTAATTATCCATTGGGTTATAAAAGATTATTACTTTTTCCTCTTTAATTTTGTTTATTATAATTTTTTAATTATTATATGCAATGATGATATTTTCATTAACTTTACATACAATTTTCAAGTCTAAAATTTTAGATGAATTTTTTTTATTTAACTTTTTACAATTAAATTTGAAAACAGTTAAATATAGAAGAATATTACTTTGAGGTTATTTTTTGTTATTATAATTGTAGAAATAAATATAAATAATTTTATAATTTAACCGTAAATAATTTTTTTTTATAAATATTTTTAATTATCATAAATAATTATTTTAATTTAAGCAATAGTTAAATTTAAAAAAAGAACAGTTAAATTAAAAACAAAGTATAACAAGAAAATATAGAGGTGTTAAGATTATGAAAAAACTTAGAATAGTGTTTATATTATAACCCGACCCGTTTACCACAAGGAGTGGATAGTGCCTTCTAGCCCACCTATCTTTCTCGCTGTTGGAACCAAAACCACATCCCTGGTGTCATACCCTTCACCCGTTCATATCAAATTTTGAAACTTTGTTTCCAATTGCGTGTACCCATGTCCTCTTCTCTCTCACCGCCACTTTCTGCGTCCTTCATCCATGATTCTTCCTTCCTCCATGGAACAAAGCTTTTTCCCCTTTCTCGAAGAGTGCCACCACGTGGTTTCAGCTCTTTCTCTGCTAAGTGCTCCCTTGACAACATCCCCAAACAGTTCAGACAGGAAAATCTCATAGATGGATGTTAGTTTTTTATACCTTTCGTTGTTCCTTCTCTTTTCTGTTTGATGATAATTTTCTCTGTTCGATTTAGATTAGGCCAAAGAAAAAAAAACGTGCTTGAATATGTTTTATAGGAAAAGTTAGAGCACAAAAATTGAAGAAGTTGGAATTTTTAATCTGGTTATGATCTAGTTTAGTGTTTTTTAGGAAAAGTTAGAACTCTACTGTCGAGTGAGTATGTGCGATTGATTATTTACCCCTTTAGAAAGGTTTAAATACTTAGATTGAATCTCACCTTACCTTCCTATTTTTTGGTCCAAACTCGTCAAGTTTCAGGGGCATGAACCACAGTTCCTTAAATTTTGAGAAAAAAATGTAGGTAATATTTATTTCCCCCCTAAATACCAGATGCATATAGATGTGTCTTTTGAAATTTATTTGTAGAACAGATAGTGAATTATGTGCATAACTTGTAGGATAATAAAATAAAGAGACACTATGAATTCTGGTAGTATAAACTAGGAGAAACAACATTGGGCAAGACCATGTGAAGTTTTGGTTGGCTAAGAAACTAACAACATGCGTCTCCCTTTTCAGTTTTGACTGATTTTCACACTCTTGGTGTTTCAAAGTGTTCTAGTCAAACAGAGGGGTAAAGTTTGTTTATAAACCATAAAGCTTAAAACTCTTGCTCTTAGATTAATTTGCATGAAATTTTCTGGATGTTGAGTACAATTTTCCAGAATAAGAGATCTTTTAAAATTTATTCAAGTTTAGTTGAAAGGTTTAAAAATTGGGTGCCCAACCTTTAGTTTTATTTTCTTTATCATATGCAGTGACGCACAACTACAAGAACGTTCCTCAATATCTATATGGCCTTTCACCTTCACAAATGGACATGTTCATGACAGAAGATGTTATCCGCCGGCAAAGTGAAAGAGTCACAGAGGTTCTCACCATATATATATATATTCTTCATCCTGTCTAACTGTCTGTGATGTTATAATAGCAAATATGCTAAACTGTAACCTAATTGTTGATTTTCCAAAGCACCCAGCTTTTATCATGGCTTATTTGACTGTTCAAAAGTGTTCTTAATTTTAATCATTGTGACAGGAAAGCATCTCATCTGCCAAGAATTATATAGATAATGGTGGAACATGGAGTCTATCTGGCATGGGAAAAAATGATGCTTCAAGATACAGCATGAGTACTAGAATGTATCAAGGAGGTTGGGGAAGTGAAAGGCCACAAACTGCTCCACCAGATCTACCTTCTTTGCTTTTAGATGCTCGAATATGCTATCTGGGTATGCCGGTAAGCCTCACCTGAAAGCTACCTTTCGTATATAGATAAATACCTGATATCTTTCATCCTCATCTTTTTTTACGTTCCTCTGTAAGTCTTTATAATTTTGTACAGATCGTTCCAGCTGTGACGGAACTTATTGTTGCTCAATTCATGTGGTTGGATTATGATAACTCAACCAAACCTATTTACTTTTATATTAATTCATCTGGAACTCAGGTAAGTGTTATGACCATTTTCTAACATTTTCCCTTGTGGTGTATGAGGTGCTGGTTTATATAATTGCTTTTTCTTTCCAATTTTTCCTGTTCAGAATGAGAAGCATGAGACAGTGGGGTCAGAAACTGATGCATATTCCATAGCTGATATGATGTCTGTAAGTTTTATCATGAATCATGTGCCAATCCTAGTACTCCTACCCCACCAAGATTGAGACATGATTTTTCTCTTTGAACTTCTCTTTTGTAACTCTTGCTTTTTAATTAATCTTATTTCTTTTTGCTTGAAGTATGTCAAAGCAGATGTGTACACTGTGAATTGTGGTATGGCATTTGGTCAGGCAGCAATGCTTCTGTCGCTTGGAACAAAGGGTTATCGTGCGGTACAACCAAACTCATCTAGTACGAATCACATCTTCGCAAACTTTTAAAAAAAATTGCTTTCACTTATGTGTTTTTGTTGGAACTTCTGACACAACTATAGTATCCGATTCATCAATATATTTGAAGAATAGACAATGGCTTACTGATTTATAGTTTTCCTATTATCTTTTTTGTCACATATATTACACTTTTTGATCAAATGTGTGCTTGTTAAGTATTTTCCGGAATATCAGTTTATCGAATTCTAGTTCTTAGTATCCTTAGGACATGGATTGTAGAGTTACGATCTGTGTGAACTGAAAGCTCAGTACTCTGCATTGAAACTGTTGGGTTGCCATTTGCGATTAAAAGAGACCCTAATTTTCAAGGGGCTAATGAGAGAATTTCGATCTTTATGTAATGCTACAATACTTTGTGGACAAACGTGGCCTACATGTTCATGGAATGAAAGGCTGCAGCCACAGCAGATCGACTTATTAGTCATGTTTCTTTGCCATTGGTGTGTGGGCTTTGTATTATTTATTCCTCAAGCACAAGCACAACAAGAAAACTTTTAAATAATGACAAATTTTAGTGACTAAAAACATGTTTAAAGACCAATTTTATAATTAGAAACCAATTTCTTTGGTAGCCAATTAATGTTAGTAACCAATCTAGAAACCAATTTATAATAGAAATTATTTTAGTTACCAATTTAGAGACCAATTATAATTTTTAGAAACTATTTCAGTTACCAAGAATTTTTAGTTTATAGATTAGTATCTAAATTGGTCATTATAATGACTAATTATTTTTCATCACTAAAATTGGTCATTATTCAATGATTTTCTTGTAGTGAAGTATAACCTATTTTCCTTTATATTTTGGCACACATAGCACCACTATGGTATCGATTCTTGTGACACATACATTAGTTCAGGAAAACATAGAAATATATCTTGATTGGATTTTCATAGAAAATGACCTTCAACGCTGAATTGCAGATGGCATATTTTTTTCTGTCCCGAAATTTGTGAATAGATAGGGATATTTTTCCTTGTCAGTTGGTAGTTTTGATCATTGACAAGGTAGAAAGATAGCTGTTCGTATGCTCTGAATAAACTATGTATTTAGCATTGCCTTACCGAGGATTAACTGTTTGCTATTGCAGCAAAATTGTATCTCCCAAAAGTCAATAGATCAAGTGGTGCTGTTATAGACATGTGGATCAAGGTACTGTCTACCTGTTTGTATATTCTCTCCATCATTTTAGACACTATATTTATATCAATTATGTTGGCAAAACACATACAGGCAAAAGAGCTTGAGGCAAATTCGGACTATTACATTGATCTGTTGGTAAAAGGGACAGGGAAATCCAAGGAAGAAATCACTAAAGATGTCCAGAGGCCTAAGTATCTTCAAGCACAGCAAGCTATAGACTACGGACTTGCTGACAAAATGATTCAGTCAAGTTCCACGGATGCTGCATTTGAGAAGCGGGTAATAATTATTTCTATTTACTATTGATATTCTTTTTAAGCATTTTTATAATATACTTACGATTACTGTCTGGATCAGAACTATGATGAAATACTTGCTCAATCAAGTATGAGGAATCAAGGTGGTGTCGATCCTCAAGCGTCTCCTTCGGGATTCAGGTAATCACACAGCGAAAGGCCACTCACTTAATCAGCTCCGAATCCAATGCCCTTCAATGCTTATGGGTTTAAGTTGACGCCTGGTGTAAAGGTCAAGCAGCTATCTCATAGCAAAAGGCCAAATGGAAACTTCCAATTTGTATCTTGGCTGTTGGGTGACTTTTTCGATACTTAAAATGACATATGCTTAGTTTCAATAACTTAAGAAAATTACCAGGGTTTTTAAAAAATGTAAATATTGAACCATTACCTATGAGATGGATTTGATTAAGACACATCATGTTGCACAGTAGCTGGCATTGCATCCTTGAAATTTTTTGCCTTGATTTTTCTTGTCCTAGATTAACAATTTCGCAGTATGTGTTTTGCAATTATGTGAATGCATGTGACTTGAATTTTGTCATTGACTAAGCAACGTCACATGATCGGGACAAAGCTTTCCAGTGATGATTTGAAAATGAGTGAGGCACCATACTTTACAATATACAATATACCTACTTGCACGAAGTGCACAATTTGAAGAAAATCTAGAAAATCAGAAACTATCAGTTTACTTGTTTTTGGCGTTTACAACAGTAGAAATAATATAAAAAAAAACCCTGTTTCTGAAACGGCCATCAGGAATTACGCTGGAGCATTGGGATAGACTTTGGGCTTCGGCTTCACCTCAATCTCGTTTACACTACGAACGAAGATAGCATCTGATTCGTTGCTGTGAATCCAATGAAAAAAGTTACTTAAACAAGCTCGTATAAGAGAGACAGATAAGTAGATACAGAACATACCTTTTAGGTCCTTCTTCGAATGTGTAACTTGATGCAACAGCCAACAGGCGTCCATCTCTGCTAAACGACAGTGCAGCAATGCTGGTAGGATATTTCATGTACTGGAAGAGAATACGAAAATTTAGAAATTATTACTATGTGAAAATTCTGGTCTCTCAATTACTAAAAAGTAAAAGAATATAAACCTGGTATAGCCTTTTCTTATTGTTTCCGTCCCACACGTTAACATACCCGTCACAACCACCTGTGGCAAACGTTCCATATCTGCACAGATTTTTATCAAGCATTCTCATGGTAAGAAATTCAGTCAACAAGTCAGTAACCCTAACATGAACAATATCTAATTCCAAAGTTCATGTAAAAGTTAATTATTCACTGCACTTCATCTTTGGAGTTTTTTAAGTTTTAGGAATTCGGTAATGGAAGAACTCAAGAAATTATAACCAAGTTAAAGATTGTGGATTTTTATAATACTGTAATATAGAACACTCATCTTCTAACTCCATGCATTTATTTTACCACGCAAACTGTGAAAAAAGATCGACACCCTCTATTTTTGGATGACAATATGTACTTAGATTACCTTCTTAACAATAACTTATATTTATATTTCTCAACTAGATCCTTGATGATGCAAGCTACCGCTATTGACATTGTAAATAGTAGATACACAGTTAAGTAAAAGCAATTTGAAATACTCTTCACAGAGTGTCTTGTTTTAGAAGTATTTCAAATTGTAATTTTAAAACACTTACATGGGGTGGTATGCCATTGCATTTACGGGATAGACAATGTCCCTTCCGGCCTCGGATTTTCTGTGACACTTGAAAGCATATCTGCACAAAGGTAATAAATCATTAACAGCTAGAAGTTGATGGATACATGCTATTTTTCCTATGGACTGAAAGACCATCATATGAATGAAAAAGAAGTTCAAAATATCCATATCACAGTATTATTAAGAAGAGAAAACAGAGAAATAAATATAGAAGTATTTACTTTTTTGCCTGGATAGCTTCTGAGAGGTCGAAGAATTCCATCGATACACGCCCTTCCACTGAACTAAGTGCATATCCTGCATAATGTAGTTGTACAAATATGAAAGGAAATATTGGATAAAAACACGACAGAGGCCTTGTTAATCATTATTTAAAGTTTTGTCATCTTTGAAAATGAACGGTTGAGTTAGTTAGTTAAAGTTCACCTGTTCCATTTGGGTAACAGCGCACACATCTGGTTTGATATTTCAATGAAGATTCTCTTTTCTGTTCAGGTTGAGACATGTTCCTCAAATCATAGATATTAACATGTCTTCCAGCTGTTGCTACAACCAGGCGATTTCCAACCAGAGAGAGAGAGTAAACACGCTCAGGCTGTGGATATGTCCCAACGAGTGTGCGCTCTTGGCCACTCGCACCTCTAGGGTCCCAGCATTTCAGGGTTTTGTCCCAACTACCAGTGATCAATTGCCCTGTGACAGACAAGATAGACATAAACGTGAAATATCCTTTTAAAAATAATTCCCCGGAATTAAGTGACAGAAGAACATAGATGAGATGAGTTTAACATCATAGAGATAGAAAGGAGAGACCTGCAGCATATGAGTACTCAACACAACGAACAGGCGCATCATGCTTTCCTAGGATATCCTCTTTATTAGAGCTGAAGAAAAGCCTGGAGCATAATCATATAACGGGTGAATTACTCTCTTCACGGCTTTGAGATGCATAAATAACAGTTTCTCTTCCCTTAGTTTAAGATTTACAATTCCCTCTCTAAACAGACATGAATTGTGTTACATTTTAGTCCATTAGTCCATTCTAGAATCAGTGGTAGGACGGGAAGAAAAGATGAAAATATGGAAAGTGAATGAAAATAAACAACACATAAAATGAGAATAAAAATATTTTATTTTAGAAAATAAATAAGAAATAGATTAAAAATAACAGCTGAATCTTGCAACTTTTAACTTTTCTTTTCTTTAATTTCTCCTATCTATTCCCCATTTACCCACCAAAGGCAAAATGTAAACTATCCTCAAAGTGGTGACAGACAACTACAAAGAAACCTATATCCGTAGGGCGCCTTTTGTGTTAGAACATATCCTTTTGGAGAAATATTTTTTACAAAATATTTCAAAATTTGGAATTTAGAAGATAAATGATGCCAGCATTATGGAGCTTTAAACGGCTAGGTTAAGTCCAAACAAAAAGAGAACAATCTAAGGCAAGTTTGAAGTTTAAGAGTAGAGTAAGAGTATGACCGTCTAACAGTGTTGTCGGCGGCGACACTGAAACCGGAGGAATCGTCGTGGAAGCAACAATCGAGAACGGGGCCAGCGTGCCTGAACTCTCCTCTCAACACATTGGCGCTCGCATCATACAATCTCACACTCTGAATAGCGCAAACACCAATGAAGGCAATAAAATTGATAGCATACATAGTATAGCACAGGAAGTACGTAATTGATAAGTGAGAAAGAGGAGTATGCATAGCATACATACCTTGTCCCATGAGGAGACCAAGAGATTATCGCTGTGATTTGAAAATCGGAGATTGGTTATTCCGTCCGATGGAGGATTCGACAACTCTAGCCCCGCCGCGGCGGCCACCGCAGAAGCCATGTCTGCAATTTGTTGAAATTTGAAAGTTGAAGGGGTGGAAGTGAAAGTGAATTAAAGAAAGAAAAAAAAAAGAGTGACCCTTTATTCAAATTTCAAATCTTAGGAGCCACGCATTCATCTTCACGTCATGTGTTCCAATGGGGTTTACTAAATGTAACTTGATAATAAATCATGATAGGTAGAAACATATAATCAAATCTAATTCCCTCTTGTAATAAATTAGTTAATTAGGTAATCCTAAACATTAAGATTAAGAAAAACATTTATGCGTCTTGTTTAATTGCAGATTATTTTAAAATTTTGATTTAATATGATATAAAAAATGAAAATGGAAAATGGAAAATATAAATTAAGAGATGAGCGATCGAGCAATAATTTAACTTTATATATACACAAATTTTCATACTACAAGAAATCGTAACTTTTGAAGCATTATTGAAAATAATATACGTGTCAAGTTTTGGTTAGTGTGTGTGCTTAATAAATTTAAAAATAAAATAAAAAATTAAAGGGAGAATCCTTATTCTTTATTACCAATTTTAAATTAGATTAAATAAATATTAAAATTATGAAACTGTTATAAATTAATGGTCGTCCATTGATTTGATACAATTATTCATATAATCATATAATTGATATGATTGACATTCATATGATTCATTATTCTTTTTGTAATATTTAATATTAACTATTTGATTTATATCCTTCCTGGATTACCATATTGTATCTATAATTAGGACTCGTCCTATCAATAATAATAGGGTTAAATATGTTTTTGGTCCCTCAAGTTTCAGCGAAATTTGGAATTAGTCCCTCATCAAAACTTTTGACCAATTCAGTCCTTCATCTTTCAAAATGCGTGAATTTAGTCCTTTTAACCAAATTTTGTTAAGTTTATCTGACGTTTCGAGCGCATTTCATGATAGTATCTAAGTTAACATTGAAGCAAAAATGTGTCAAACAGTATAAATAATTTAAATACTATCATGAAATGCACTTGAAATGACAGATAAACTTAACAAAATTTGGTTAAAAGGACTAAATTCACGCAGTTTGAAAGATAAATGACTAAATTGGTCAAAAGTTTTGATGAGGGACTAAACCCAAATTTTGCTCAAACTTAAGGGACCAAAAACATATTTAACCCATAATAATAATAAGACACATACAGATAGAACTTGTTCCTTACTCTTTCATTCTTTATTCTACCTCTTATTCTTCTCTTTTACTACCTTTATTTTATAACAGAAACATAGATATCATAATCGATATCATTAAAGGATGATAAAAATAATTTTAAGACAATGATAATATAAATATTTTCCAACTATCTCAATCTATATTTCAGGAAAATTACTTTTTGTTTGTATAAAATAGACAGAAACTTTGCTGGCCCAGTAGAGACTGCAGTGGCCCATATTACTAACCCGGCCCGTAAACCTTTTTTGGATTTTTTTTCTTCACCTGTTTTTGCAAATAATTAATTAGGAGAAGGGAAAAAAATGTGAAGGAAATGAAAAACTCAAACGGATCTGAATTGCAAACGTAGGAGGGGGTTTTGTTTCGCAGTGAACTGAGCCTATTATCAACACAAACAACATTTTCAGTGAATCAACACAAAAAAAAAAAGAAGAGAGAGAGAGAAAAGGATTATTGTCTCATGATTTCGATTTTTTGACCATGCTCTTGGCTTCAATTCCCCTTTCTAAATCCTCTTGATTTTCTTTTTCCGAATAACGTCAGATTCAATTGAATTATACCCCTCAATGCAATGGTGGTCTGCAAATGTCGCAAGGTTCCGTTCGTTTTCTCTTTCTTTGCATATAGTTCGCGCCTTTTTCTTTCTCCTTCCAAAACCCTGATTTGTGTTTTCCCAATCACGATTGATTTGTTTGCTGGGTGTGTAGATCCGATTGGTATTGTCTATTCAGATCAATCGCGGGTGATCTACGTGCTCTTGCATTTTACGTGATTTGATTTTTATTTTCATTTGAATATGCATTTGGGTGAGGGAAACGGGTGCTTGCACTTGAGCATAAAATTGATACAAGTGATTTGTCTTGGCTTGTTGTTGTTGCACGTGGTTCTTGTTTCTTGATTATCTTGGGGAGCTATACTAGTTGTTTCCTATTTTCTTGCTTTGAATTAGAGCTAATGCTGTGTTGTGCGTTCTTGATGATGTTTTAGGCTACTAAGTTATATTGCTTCGTGCACAAAGTTCCTGTCTGCGGGGAATGTATCTGCTTCCCGGAGCACCAAATCTGCGTGGTAATTTATTTTTCTACAATTCGTATCTTTTGTTATAATTCACTTTCAATGTATGCTATATAGCCTTTGTTCTAGTTCTTTTATTTTTCATTTCTTCCTCTTGTTTTTGCTGATTTTTGTTTTTCATTTAATATATTATTTTTGGTCATTTGTTTCCTGGTCCAAGTCTTCAATTTTTTCTTGTTTTGGATGAGTATTACTGGGGATCATGCAGTTTTGTGATTTGTCCACATATTTATGTTTGAAGCTGCAGAGTTTCCAGGGTTAAGCTGCGTCTACTTTGTAAATTTTGCAGGTCCGAACTTATTCGGAATGGGTTATAGATGGGGAGTATGATTGGCCTCCGAAATGCTGCCAATGTCAGGCTGTTTTAGAAGAGGGGGATGCATCTCAAACTACTCGACTGGGCTGCTTGCGTATGTGGTTTTTCTTATGTTTTCATTCCAAATAATTTTTGGCTGGGCTTGCATTGGTCACATTTATAAATTTAAATTTTGTACATAGATGTTATCCACACAAACTGCTTCGTCTCGCATATCAAGAGTTTTCCTCCCCATACTGCCCCAGCAGGATATGCGTGTCCTTCATGTTCTACTTCTGTAAGATCTACTGATCTACCTTCAAACGGTTCCTGTATTCTTTTATAAAAAACTACTGATTGAAATTCATTTATTAATTTATATGTTTTAACTGACAGCTAGTATGAGGTTTCTGTCTGGTTTTGTTCAAACTTCAAAATATGGTTTACAGTGTTCTTTTCCTTGAGCATTATGCAGAAACAGGAGAGAAAAGCATCCTACTCTTATGTTTTCCACCCCCCTTTTGTTACTTTTCAAATCCATAATCCTTGAGAGATTGGACAGAAACACTAGAAAGGCAATTGGTGTTTTAGGTGCCCAGAACTGTGTGTAAGCGGAAAAAGAAAATGACTTGCTATTCCCAACATTTTTTCTCTCCCCATTTTATTTATTCTTTCTTTAAAATTTGTTTTCTTAATTATGATTGGTAGGTAGAAACTCCAGAAAGCTAACCATTCATTAGTATTTGTTTTAAAACCACTACATAGTGGCTTGTCTTAGGAGGGACCCTAGTCACGAAAGTAGTTTCTTAGCAGGTAGAGTTATAGTATGTTTTGGAAATAGACACTCTATTAAGAATTAGCTACATAAAATGTAACTTGGTAAACCACTATTGTGATTATGTTTTCGCCTTTACCTTTTAAAACGAACTTTAGACAGTAGTACGGTAAAATTCTCCATAATTTTTTTCAATGTGTCCTTTGATGAAATAACTGTACAGATATGGCCTCCCAAAAGTGTGAAAGATTCGGGGTCACGTCTACATTCCAAGTTGAAGGAAGCTATCATACAGGTGATTTATGAAGTTGATAGTATATGATTGTCTCACTTTTTATTGGTTTGAGATATAGTGGGGGTATATTTCTTGACATACAGAAATGTAGAACAAGCTTGTTGCCACAAACATTGCCACATTTACGAATTATGAATGAATTGGGTCTTGACAATTATATTCATAGAACTTTTATGTTTAAGAAAATCCCTGTTGTTCCAGGTCTTATCGGTCTTCACTCTTTGATGAGTACAATGAAATAGTATTATATGGAATGACACCATTCTTTGGTGCTAAGACCTGACCTGTTGAACTTATCAGGCAATCAGAAGAATTTATTTACTAGCAAATGCTTGGACTACGCATAACTTTAATATAATTAGTTTCTCTTTCATTTCCATGTAATTTTTGTTCAGCTTCTTTGGGGTCACTAGGGAATGGATGATATTTAGGATTATGAAATTCAGTCAAGGCATGGTGTCTGATTCTTTTTTAGAGGGACAGTACTGAATGTTAGTGCTGTACCACTGATCAATAATTGTGGTTGTGAATTGTTGATTATTGCTGCAGAAAAAGTTACCATTTCTAAAAATCATATAAATCCACACTTCCATTCTTTCTTTTGTCTTGATGATTTTATATATATATATATATATATATATATATATATATATATATAAGCACTAGAGTTATTTTCCTTTTCTGTTTTATCCTCATTATACAAATAAAATTTTCATTAGTTTTTATCTGTTTTTTTCAGTCTGGTATGGAAAAGAATGTTTTTGGAAATCATCCAGTTTCGATGACAGAATCACGAAGTCCTCCGCCTGCTTTTTCTTCAGATCCATTGGTTAGTAGGGAAAATCATGGAAACTCAGACCCAGTTGATGGATTCTCACCTGCAACTGGGTCAGAACTACCTAAACTTACAGTGGCTGATATTATGGAGATAGATGGTGCTAACTCAGGAGGAAATTTCATGAAAGCCTCAAGTCCTGGTGCTGTAAGAGGATATTTTCATTGCACTTTTATTGTTTGCATTTATCTAGCCTCTTAAAACTCTTAATAAGTAGGCTGAATTTTCTCTTGTTTTGTTGTATCTTGTTTCTTGTATTTGATATTTTTTTAATATAGTTTTGTTCTAATCGCAAATAATTTAGCCTGGTGCCACCACAAGGAAGGGCACCGTCCATGTTGAAAGACAGAATTCTGAAATTTCTTACTATGCTGACGATGAAGACGGGAAAAGGAAAAAGTACACAAAACGAGGTGACATGGTCTTTTTGAATGATATTTTAAATTTTTTTTATTAAAACTTGACATGTCTCCTCTCTCCTCGTTTGTTATAGCTTGTTAATTTGAATTTCATCTTTGAAAGTGCAGGTCCATTCCACCATAAGTTTCTTAGAGCTTTGCTTCCTTTCTGGTCTACTTCCTTACCTACTCTACCAGTGACTGCACCTCCAAGGAAAGATGCAACAAATGCAGCTGAAACCTCAGAAGGCCGTACACGGCATCAAAGATCATCAAGGATGGACCCAAGAAAAATTCTTCTTCTGATTGCAATTATGTATAGCTCTTCACTTCATGTTAATATATAATAATCCAAAGTAGAAAGTACAGTAACAGTAAAAGATAAAAAAATGTGTTTAGTCACTGATGAGTAACGAGGAATGTTTTGTTTATGGCAAGTGGGGAACAACTGGGTTAGTGATTCTGGGCTTTTATTGCAACATGTAGTATGTGTCCCAGGGTTAAAGTGCTTGCGGTCTCTATTAAATTTATCTGGCATACATCTTTCGCAATGCTGATGCTCTAATTCCTGTACCATGTATATAACAACTATACGCAGTATCAGTTGTGGTATATACTGCTAGTTTTTAACTGATGTAGTTATTATGATGATCCATTTGCAGGGCTTGCATGGCGACTATGGGTATATTGTATTACAGACTGGTGCAACGGGGTCCAGGGGATGAACATGGACTTCCTAATGAAGAATAAATTTGCAATGGAGCTCTTCAAACCCGGAGACGCTCAGTGGCTCCATTTTGGATATTACTGGTTTCTTGTTGCTTCTGCTGCTTCTTATCTGTTTGGCTTCTTTATTTGGACCAGTCGCTGTTTCGGCCAACATACAAGTAGTTGTTGATAATTTTTCATCTGAAAGCCTATGACAGTGACTTGTTACATAAATTCTTAGTCAGCCATCTTTGCTCTTTACCCTCAGTTTTGGTACCCCCTCTTGGAATGTAATTGCAGATTTAAATATTGCTCTCTTAATTGGATTCAGTTGTCTCCATCATTTCAAATGCACATTGTTAGTCAGTCAACATTTGTATCTGTAGTTTTATACAAAAACTCATACAATGTTGTTATGCATTATGTATTTTGATAAACATGTGATATGAAAATATGACCATCTGCATCTGCAATGATGATACCGTATGTTTATCTTTTGATTTGGCTGAGTGTAGGACGTTGAGCAGTATTTCTGTTCCATCGGAAAATTGTAAATGAATATAGAACTCCGCAGCTGAAACCATATTTAGGTTGGGCCTACAAATCATAGGCAACAACGACATAAATACAACCAAGAAACATTAGGGGGCACTCCTACATGCCAATGTTTGTTTTTTAAATTGTGGGGAATTAAAATAAAATAAGTTTTTAATTTTGTTTCTAGAAGACTATTCTTCTCATTTTTCATATTGCCTCTTCAATCAAAGAAGAAGACACATTATCTGGGGTTCTTTTATCTCAGTTTTGCTTCCTTACTTTCATTTTTTCGAAACAGATATATCTGCATAACCTTCAATTTCTTTAAAACAACTTTTTCTACTGCTATAAAATATCAATAAATACGATAATTTTTTTAAGGTTTAATGGAATATTTACAAGATTTTTCATTTTACTCTACTTATAACTAATTAAAACTAGTTCAATGGCAAAGATATAAAATATAGAAAAAAGTTGTTCTGATATTTCAATAGAATTGAGATCAAGATTAATTTAAATATATTTTTCTTCTCCTACCTTCCCAAATATTTTTTAAGAAAAAAAATCGTGGAGTTTCAAGCTTCAAAGCATACATCTCAGATGTAATGATTGATTTTAATGACATTATTTCAATAAACTTAATGTCAAAACATTGATATTGTGTGTGGGGATAAAAACACTCTTAGACACTTCCGAACAGGGGATCATGATTTGGTACCATAATAGTCTCATTATTCAGAAATTGAGATAAGTGTAATTTAAATATACATTTTTTCTTTTAATTTTCTGAGACACATTTTAAAGATAAAATCATAAATTCTAAAATAAACGATATCTAGAATATTGTGATTGATGTTAATGACTTATAAATCAACTTACTTGAACTTGTTTAATTCATAAGTTAAAATAATTAATTTACTCTCACATTTAAAATAAACTACATTTATTTCGATCCACTTATAATAAATCAAATTAGCTCACGGATTTAAATCATTTTGACACGAGTAAATTCTTTTTATGTATAGGCCAGAGTGTGCTAAGGGTGTCAATGAAAATGAAAAATTGAAGTGAAACGTAAAACAAAAATTATAAATGTCTCAAGTGTATATAGTCGAAGGCTCTAAGGAAAATTACAAGTATTCCCTTTATTCCAATGCTAAGTTTCTTCAAATAATTATTGGCTCGCTTTGTACAACCTTTCGACCTCTTTGGTTGTCAAAATATAAGAAACACATTATACATAAATAAATAAATTCTCAAAATTGATACATTGCAACTGAAGATATGTTTGTTGATCTGACCATTGGTATCATGTTGTAGTTTGTTACATAACACCCTCCAAAATATAATTTTATAAACCTGTGCCAAACTCCATTGTCAAAGCTACCATCAAATAAACGAATTTAATTTCAGAAGTCAAAGCAAATATTCAATGTATTACTTAAAATTCAGATCCCTTTAAAAATTCTGAAAAAATATGATGCTTAGTTTGCGTTTTAGAAGTCAAACTCATTCCAATATTAAATTGTATATTAGGGATAAACTTCTTCCTTTCTCACCTAATGTTCATTATAGTACTCCAATTCGTCCTTTTATCAACAGTTAACTGGTTGACAAACTAAAAGTCAATTTGAAAAAAAAAAAAAAACAAAGAGGCCTATTATTTGAAGCCACTGAAGTCAACCATCATACTTAGATCAAAATTAATATAATGTTTGCCTTCATTGACTTGCATGCATGGTCTTCTCCTTCGATGCTTTTCTTATCAACCCAACAAAATATCCTACCAAAGGAAGTCTTTGTTCATTCATTGGTTTTCACTTGTAGTAACAATTTTTTAACATTATTAGCAAAAACAAAGAAAGGAATCTAAGTTTTGCAATTTCTGTGGCTATATGTTTCAGGAAATTACTATGACATCTAAATATCACATTATTATTTCTTGTTATTTTTGTTGGAATTTTACATCCTTATGATAAATCAATTAAAAAATATTCAGAACTTTAGTGGTTATTCAGTCACAAAGTTCCAAACAGTTCTTTTATCCAACGAGTTTCACACAGTTAATTAATTTAAACCAAATACTAATACTAGTTTTTGTGGAGTTAATATAAATACAATAATTTGTAAGTAATGTTTTATGGATTTCAAAAAGTGAATAAAATAACCTTGAAGCCATTTTATATGCACATGTGATTCTGATGCCCGTACAATTGCAAAGTACATTATTGTAGTTGCTTAACTTAAATAACAATCATAATAATAGTAATTGTAATAATAATCAAATGGGCCACGACACGACTTAGCAGTGGAGAGCACGTTTCCATGTTAAACATAGGTTAATTTAATATGTACCATCTTATATATATTTTTTAACCTTTTTTTTAATTTATTTATAAACAAATATTAACTTATAAAGAAATAAAATCATTTTTTTTTCTTTGAATATAATTAAACAAACAAGTATAATTTCCGTAGTGTGTGTAAGAGAAGTAGTTTTAGATTGAAAAAAGTACTTACTTTGGGTTCAATTGGAATCAATTATTTTCTCGCTAAAGCTTCATTAGTTAAGTTATGAATGCTAACTCAAGTGAGATAAGATGATAGAAATGAGTTTTAAATCTAACTTAACATCACAAAACTGGTTTGTAAGGTGAGATTTGCACCTCACTTATATATTATGAAATTGTTTTATCTCTAGTTGATGTGAAACTTCCAACATAAAAATAACATAATAATTCTATCTTTTCTTAAATTCTAATCACTTATGATAAATACATGTATTTATGTGTTATGGATAATATATTTATATGTTTATATATTGTTTAATTATTACCTTGAGATGTTAGAAATGATATATCCTCCCCATTAAGTAACTTTGTTGAATATGACAGCAAATAGTATTAAAAAAAATTAAAATAACAAGTAATATTTTAAAAATAAATTTTTGAAATAACTTAGTTTGTAGAGCAGTAATTTTAAAACAACTTCTTTTCATCTATCTTTTTATTTGTTTTTAAACAAACAATTATAATAATTAGATAAAAAAACATTGCTATAAACTATAGGATCATATAATATATCAATGAGGGTATAGTTGATAAAAAAACAGAAGTTATTAGAAATAGGTAACTGAATGCCAACTGTTTTATTATATGAATCAGGCAACAAATAAATAAAAGCACAAAACCCTTTCCTTTAATTAAAGTCGTGCCCGCCGGTTTCTTAATTTTGTGTTTTTTTGGTGCATGCTTCATAAATTAATTTTTCAATATATCTTATAATATATACAAACTCCAATGATGAAGCATAAGGGCGAATACACATAATTTTTTAGTCTAAAATGCAGACGCATGCATTGCCAGAAACAGAATCTCATTTTTTATGCCCTTCAAACTTTATAAATAAAGTACTGGTAGTTAAGTTTTATTAAGTACAAATTTAACAGCTAAGCAACCTTTACAATATTCAATTTTTTCAGAAAATATCAATTATTAAGAGGGATAGCCACTTATTCAGGAAGAACATATTTTCAATTTCAATTTATTGTTTACTGATTTAGATCGATGCCAGAACGTAAATCACACCCATCAATTTGTTTTAGATCTTTTGCTTAAAGTAATAAAACCTAATAATGATTCGTTTATATAAACGGATAAGTGACATAGGCTTGTCGTTAATAATAATTAATGAACCATTACCGCATTTTGAGGTATTGTCTGTTTTAGAGCATAGTTCTGTCACGGTTTTGTTTTTAAAAAGTATTTCGAAGGGTGAAGGGTGGAGAAAGATAGAAATATTTAAATTTTACTTGACCTCAACTCCTAAGCGATGTTGGACTTATTGGGTATACCGGAACAATTACATTTTACAAAAATTTATAACTAATTATAATATTAAATAAATTTTAATTTTATAAAAGTTAAAAAACAATTAAATAGTAAAATAATTTAATTTTGTTGTATGTTTTTTTTTTCAACCGTTTGTCTTTCATTTTAATATTGCTAAAAATTAAAATATAATTAAGTTTGAAAAAAAAACTTAAATTAATAGAGAAAATAATAAATAAAAATTAAAAATTAAAAAAAAACTATAATCCTATTAACCATTCATTTCAAAACAAACAAGAAAAATTAATTTAAAAAGTAACAGAAAGCAATATAAAGAAAGGGAAATTTTTTCTAAAAAAAGTGCAATATTTCAATCATATAAGAATCTTGAAAAGTCTGAAAATTTCAAAGAGGGTTTTGTTCGTAAAAATTAGAGATAGTATCTTTCAAATGTTTCAAGCATTTACCATTCAACCTTCACATTTAAATATTTCATTAAGGTTGTGTTTACATGTGAGAATTGATTTATGAGAGAAGGAGATAATGTGACTTTGAGTGATTAGAGGGTGAAGTTTGTGTTGTTATTTTAAAGAAATTTGGAAATGAAAGTGAGTGGATTTAGAAATAAAATTTGTGAATGATTTGACTGATGTAATAGATTAAATATTAAGTTTAACGGAAAGAAAAACATGATTATCTATAGCTCTTGATATTGAAAGTAATATAAAATTATATTTAGATGAAATAGATCTATTTTATAAAAAATATTTAAACGAATAAATTAAAAAAATATTATTTTAATAAAAAATACAATATACTTACATATTGATTTTTTTAAAACAATTTAGAATTTTTTTTATTAATTATTGTTGTAAGCATAATTTTAAAATAAATGAGAAACATACATGCATGTGAATAAAAATGAATAAAAAGTATAAATGAATTATAAATGAATCTAGGGTATAATTATATTTCTTCATTAATCACTCTCAACTTAGTCCATGTGAGGAGATATGAGAAAAATAAGAGAATCTCTCAATTTCTTCCTCTATCTCACTCTCAAATATCAACAAGTGAACATGTTTGTCATCATACAATCATACCTCTCTAAATACTAAATCATCACAAATGAACACAATGTAAAAGACTGTTTTTAAGCATTAGAGAACTATTTTTGCTTGCTTCTTGACAAAGATATTAATAATTCTAAAGTGTTTGTTTTAGTTTTAAGGGTTAAATATGTTTTTGTTCCTCAAGTTTTAGTGAAATTTGGAATTAGTCCCTCTTCAAAATTTTTGACCAATTTAGTTATTCGTCTTTAAAAATGCATGAATTTAGTCCTTTTAATCACGTGTTGTTAAGTTTGTTAAGTTTATCCTACGTTTTAAGTGCATTTTAGGATAATATTTGAATTATTTACACCGTTTAACACATTTTCATTTCAATGTTAACTCAAATATTATCATATTTTTAAAATGTCAAATAAACTTAACAAAATTTGGTAAGAGAGACTAAATCCACATATTTCTAAAAATAAAAGATTAAATTGATATAAAATTTTGAAGAAAAACTAATTTCAAAATCTACTGAAACTTGAAAGATAAAAACATATTTTTAATCGTAATTTTAATTTTGTTTGTTAATTGAATGGGTAACATAATGTCTGTTTTAAATGCATTATATATTGTTATAATTGTTTTATAACAAAAATTCGAAATGAAGTATGAGAAATTTATAAACTACTTTTACAAACTTAAAAGAAATATTGCAAATATCATTGAATAATTTATGATAGTGTAATTATTAATTTTGAAGCGTGTGACAGTTGCTCGTGTGGTGTGCATGAATGAAGAAGATACCTACGCGTAAAATCAACCGTCCAAACTGGCGTGAAGATCGGTGATTGGTTTGATAGTGACACAACTACTTTCTAATTCATTTCAAACACTAATCATTTTCTTTTCTTCTTTTCCACATTTTTTTTTGTTGCTCGCCGCTTAAAATAGAAGCACATTATTCATCAGTGCAACCTCTAATTTTACATTTTAGATTGGTTAATCATGCAAACACTGTATTCTCAATACACTCTTACACTATATTTCATCAAACACTACCCAAAAAAAATACATTTTTAATTAACCTAAGGTAAGACCAGCACCAATTCATTAATTTTTAAAGATCAATAAAATTGTTGGATATAATGTTAAAAAATAAGCACATTTTTAAAACTGATGTAGAAATGTAGGTATTGTGGTCCATATTTTTTGTATAGGTAATCATGAAAAACAGTTAGTACAGTTAAAGAAACAACTATACTACTTTGAAAAACATGTTTTTATAGTAGTTTCCTTTCATTTTATACAGTTAAGTATAGGCTCAAAAGTATTAAGAAAAGAAAAAACATGAGTTGAGGGAACTGAATGAGTTTTAGAGTGCTTGAGAGGGTACACGAATCCAGTTGGTAGACATCAAACAACAAAGTCCGAATGAAAATTAAAGAAGGAATTTAGAATGTTGGACAGACACCAGACACCACTTCAATTTCCCCATATCAATGTCATTTTCATTCTTTCTGTCCAAACACAAATAGTTCTTGCTAAATTAATATCATATTCTGGGCCAGCAATCACATTTTTCATTCTCCCTTTTTTTGTCTCTAACCAACCAACTCCCACACCAGTCTGATTCAGCAATACTTTGATCATTGTATTTCACCTGAGAGGGGAGTTATAAGCTCATTCAGGAGTTGTTATTTTAATAAAAATGAATATCATTAGCTGAATCTTTTAATGTATAAACTGGTCTGGTCAAGAACTAGTGGAAATTAATTTCAGGGTATTAGTAGTTTGTCAGCGCTTAATTATTTCCAATGGTTTTGGGATCTTTTTCCATAGATGGAACCAATCCCTTTTTGGCATTACCTGAGGTTGTTAGCTATAAATGTACTACCAATCCCTTAGAACACTGAAACAAACCAAGTTTCTTCAGTTTTTGCACACTATCACACTAAAACAAGAGAACCCTTCCTTCTCAAAGATTTTAAAACAGAAGTAGAATGGAATCTTCTCAGCAGATTTCTGAAGAATGGGGTTCTCTCTGTGGATTGCACACAACTGAAGAAGCTGACTTTATGGCTCAGTTGTTTGGTGGTACTAACTATTCTGTCACAGAAAAGCAATATGGAAATACCACTTTTGGTTTTTGGCCCGACCATGATTCCATGAAAGCCATTAATAGCAACTCATATTTCCTTCCAAATGTTACAGACATTAACTTATGTTTCTCACAAGGGAGTAGCTCCAGCATTGACAGTGGTAATAGTATCTTTTCCACTACAAGTAGTGATCAAGCAACAAACTTTGACTCTCTTTCCATGGCTTTTTGCCTGGGAGATGCCCAATTTTTTCCCCATAGTTTTCACTGTAATGACAACTCAAACAAACACATAAATGAAAACACTGATGAAGAGTCAAGTCTAGACCCAGTAGCTCTTGCTGACAACAATTTGCAGTATGAAATTATGGTTTCTGAATATGAACAGGAGGATAGAAGTGAAAACCTGGAGAACCTAACAAAAAGGCTTAGGAACTCAAAAGAGGTAGAAATAGAAAGTTCTGTTACCTAGTGCCATATTTCTACTCTTTTTGTTTTTTCCTTCAGAATATTGAGTTATGTTGTTTACTTGTGTTGGACTCTGATCATGATTTTATTATTTGTAGGTCTCAAAAACATTGAGGAATACCAAGTTGAAGAAAAATTCAAAATCTGCTTCAACGAACAAGAATGAAGATGACCGAAGCTTGAACCTCCAAGGGCTTGGCTGTTTTTCACAGGGTGACTCTAATGCTTCTCTGAAGCCAAATGGAGGAGCATTGAAAGATCCTGCACCTCCCAATTTGCTTAGAAAATCAAGACCAACTAAGGGTCCTGCTACTGATCCACAGAGCCTTTATGCAAGAGTGAGTCACCCATTAGAACCACATTTCAATAAATCACAATGACAATGTATGATCACGCTGCTAATAATAATAATCAAGATTTCAAATAGCATTCTACGACTATGATTTCAAATCCAACATCAAGTTTTTAGAAAGTATACAACTACATAAGGACTGTAATTATCTACATTACATCAGTTGCATTTATTCTGATATCAAAGACTTTTTCTATCGGGTTGTGCAGAAGAGAAGAGAAAGAATAAATGAAAGGTTGAGAATACTGCAGAGTCTTGTCCCCAACGGAACTAAGGTAACTCTCTGTTAATTGAACTGTTGCTCAAAAATTGGTGACAGTGTTCAAATTCTGATGTTCTATCTTCCTAAACTGTAGGTGGATATCAGCACCATGCTTGATGAAGCAGTGCAATACGTTAAGTTTTTACAGCTCCAAATTAAGGTAACAATTAGGAAACAGCTTCTGAGGTCTTTTTCATTTTACATTAAGATTGTGATCATTAATTCATTTTGATTTGGATGAAACAGCTTCTGAGCTCTGACGAATTGTGGATGTATGCCCCAATTGCTTACAATGGTATAAACATTGGACTTGACCTCACTATTTCTCCAACCAAAGGAAGATGAATTAATGTGATAGTATAGCAATTGAAGAGGTTACAGCATTTCATTAACTTAGATTTCCACTGTACGATGTTTTAGTCTATTCATTTGTGTAATGCCACTCAATCCTGAAAACTATGGACATCATTCATTAATCAAACAAGTCCTTTCAAGAAACCAGACACCAATATATGTGTTAACTTTCATGATAAGAATATTTTTGTTTACTTTCTAATGTTTCATGCAAATTAATGTTTTTACATATCACGTGTGTGTATTCTATGATTTGAGTCCACTGAGTAAAAACTTGGATCACGAGTTATAGTTAATCTAAAAGAAACTCTGTTTCATTTTTTTAAGTCACCTTATCATTAATTAATTTCAATAAAAAACATTTAACTATTTTTAATAGATCTTTTAGTAAAATCTCGAATTATAATATTATTGACAGAAAAAATATAGCTAAGAATATGCTATACCGGATGAACAAAATATTTCAAATCAGTATCAGTAAAAAAAAAATCTTTTCAACTCATAAAAATTAAGGAGATATTTTTCTTAAAAGTTAAAATTGCTTTTACTTAAATCAACAACATTTGCTTACTCATTTTTTATTTGATATTAAAATGGGGATGGTGACAATTTGCGCGTAGGGACCATGATGGTCATATTTATAATTATGTAATTTATTCAAAAGAATTAATTTATTATTGAATAAATACCAACTAATAGGAGATGCAAACACACTTCCGTGGTGAGTCTATATATTATTGAATTGTAACTACATTTTTATTCATATAAATTATGGAGCTGAAAATAAATAAATATATATAACGACTAAAAATATATAATCAAATTAAATAAATTGGGAAGACAATGTATTTAAATTAAATAATTATATAGAGGAATGATGAACTGTCGAAGGTCTTTCAGACCACCTTATGTGCAAACATGTTCCAACAAGTTCTACTAATAAAGATGGTTCTGAGGAGAGAATATACATTGAATCTAAAGTTGATAGTAACTTATGTATAATAAAAAAGAGAAAATACCAATACTAAATAACAATTATAAGAAAATAAGAAAATAAAACAAAATAAATCATGGAATCTAAGGAAATGTTGAAACAAATCATAAAACATAAATTTAACATATTCTAAATTATTTTATGATACCCGTTTAAAACATATTTTTCATGTATTATAATATTTCCATTTCTGAGTATGTTGTCACCTTGAAGATTGAGAATAGTTACAGCTTCAACAAGATTCAACCCGATTTTATGTCTCCTCGATTATAGCCATGATTGCAAATAAGTAGTAACGGTGGATCTTCATACTAACAACCTGGTAAATCACAAAAATAAATAATAATAATAATAATAATAATAATAATAATAATGTATATATTTAATTATTGTTCCTAATCAAACAAAGTTAAATAATTAAATCATTAATATCATGTTCTATTTTATCACTTTTAGAATATTTATGATATCAACATTACAAAACTAATAGTTTAGTATCAAATTAAATAATAGAAAATAACCTTTTTCTTTTTCTTCAAAATGGAACAAAACATTTAAAAATGAATGTTTATTTAATTTTTTTTCTTTTTAAAATAAAAAACATGTGAAAGAGTCAAAAATGAATAAATAAATAAATACAAAGACAAAAAAAATTCTTAATCTATTTTTTATTTTTAATTATATTTAATTTTATATTTTATTATTTATTAAGATTAAATAACTAGATTTACAAAAAAAATAAATTATAAATCTTTTTAATTTAATTCTCATTATACATACTAGCATTCACACATGCACTATCACATTTGTGTGTATGCATGTTTTAGATATGAATGATAATATATTAATATATAAAATAAATTTATATTTATTAAAAATAAAGTGAAATGAATAGAGAAATTAATTGTTGATGAATAAAAAAAAAAGAAAAAAAACAATTTTATAGAAAATAAGTAAAAATAATCATTAATTTTAAAAAATTTAATAAATAATTATACTGTAAAAGGTAAAATTGATATTATGAAATTTGAACACAAAAGAGGAAATCTCTTTATATATTATTATAAATACATAATTTTTAAAATTTAGGGGACATGCATCTTCCCACCTCCAAGATCTGCTTTGGAGTACTAACAACCTAGTAAATAACAAATTCATAATCTTGATAAATTTATTCTTGAGGTCAGTTAAAAAGAAACATTTATATATTTATCAATTTGAGAAAGAAAAGTATAAATAATGTAATTTTAACCGGTATAATTGAACTCATGGCCTTAGTTCTGATACTAATTATTAGGATCGAACACTTACCATTAAACCAAGAGATATAACAAATAATCAAGTCGTAACTCTTTTTACTTAAAAATATAACATTCCAAATGTCACCATTCGATTGTGATCTAACTCACTTGATTTCTAACACGAAACAATTAATGTCATATGCAACATTTTAATTATTTGAATAATGTCATACAACTTTTTTTATGAATGTCAAAGTGTAGAACAATATCTAGTTAAAATAATTAAGATAATAATAGCACTGTAATTAATCTCCGGGCTAAGGTTTTGTAGTACGAGATAGATCTTATGTGTAACAATCTTAAATTGAAGTGGAAGAGGAAGAAGAATCTTACGCAGTGTTCGAATCTCTGATCTAACCAAACGGGCACTCACGAACTCACAAAGGATAAATAAAATACACCGAATCTTGTTAATCATCCATATGTCGAGGAATATATTGTTGTCCATATATTCCAACACAATAAACATAAAATACTATACAGAATGTAGAACACTGCCCTGAAGTCTCAGAAGTGATGTTCATATACAAAAATCGTTAATTATGCCATTGTTTCATATCTGGATTATAGCCCAGATTTCCCAACTCAGCATTACGATAAAATGCTGAACTGGGCACAAGAATCTCGCATTATATCGATCCACGTAATGTTTGCAAAATCTAGAACTGAAAACTGAGTTGAAATGATGAAAAGAATGTGGTAGGTTTTTAACAGCTCCAGAGGGGACAAAAACACAGTTAGCAGATAATGCTGTCTAGTTTTGAAAACAGTTTTCAGAATAGCAGACTTACCACCACGATCTCTGGCCGTCCTTCTTGCATACGTCATTTTGTGTTTTGTCTAATTCATAATTCATATAATATCATATTCTGGGCCAACCCCACGTCGGTCTCACAGTTAACAGGTGTAATTCTCTTTGTACAACCCTCCAAATCTTCTTCTTCTCACTCACAAATACTTTTATATTCTGCTTCTCTCTCATCCGTGGAAGGAATTTTCAGCTCTACCAAATCTCTGTAGGACTTCCTCAACAATGATATATTCATACTCTAATGAAAAACGAATAATTGCTACTAACCAAGCCTTTTGGTTTTCACAGTGTTAAAAAAGTTTTCATCACTGCAAGTCTTATCCAACTATAACACAAATTAATCATCTGTTTCGAATTACTGTGTGAAAAAAATACTTAGGAAAAAGGACATCTTCAGTTATAGCTTAAAGGTGGTCCCATCAAGGACTTTTGCGTATTGGTTTAAGGGTGTAGGACTTTGTCAGATGCTAATTATTGGCAATTATGAATTGAGATATTTTTATATGGATGAAGTCAATCCTTAGTGGTTTATGGTTTCTACTTGTTGGGTATAAATAGAGTACAGTTTCATTCAACAAGTGGGGTTCTTCTTCAATAACAGTAGAAGAAAAAGAAGAAGAAGAAGAATCACACCTAAGAAACAAAATGGATCCTACTGAGCAAATTTCTGAAGAATGGAGTTCTCTCAGTGGTTTTTGCACAGCTGAGGAAGCTGACTTCATGAGCCAGTTGCTTGGCAACTGCTCACTCCCTGAAAATCTGTGTGGAAATTTCCACTTGGGAATTCCATCTGCGGCATGGCCAGGCCATGAATCAACGATAGTGACGGTGACAAGCATCAATGACAGTCCATATTTTCCTGCAACCGCTGATTATAGTAATAGTAATTATTTATGTTTTTCACAAGGTAGTTGTTCCACTTCTGATAGTAGCAATATATTTCCTGCTACAAGTGGCAATAAACACTGCTTGAATGATCCAGTGGCCAACATTGGCTACATGTCCATGGGTTTGGCCAAGTTCAGCCCATATAATGTTCAAGGGAGTGACACCCATCAGATGAATGAAAACACTGATCAAGATTTAGGTCCTGAGGTTATTGCTGACAAGAATTCGCAGGATCACCAGGAATGTGAAGTACTAGTTTCTGAACCAGCAACAGAGGATATAACCACCAATCTAGAGAAGTCGGGAAAAAGATCTAGGGGCTCAATGCAGGTAGAATAACACAAATTATTACTAGTGCTGTTTCTTAGTCCTATAATAGTGTAGTTATTAGTTATATAAGCATTTCCTTTTCCGGCAGAATTTATTGTATGTGTTTGATTTTGTGCGGTTCTTCTCATCATGATTTGATAATTTTTACTTAATGATTTCATAGGTACGAAAGAGCAAGAAAAATGCTAAATCCGTGAAGAAACCAAAATCTGATTCTATAAGTAACTCTGAAGAGGGTAGAAGTCCTGATCTTCAGGGTTGCTGCTCAGAGGATGATGATTCCAATGCTTCTCAGGAGCTAAATGGAGGAGGATCTTCAAATCTGAGTCTGGAGGATTCTACATCGCTTAAGTTGAAGGGAAAAAAATCAACAGCTAGTAGAGGTTCTGCTACTGATCCACAAAGTGTATATGCAAGGGTACGTGTTTCATCAAATTAATCCATTCTAACAATTCTATGATATTTTATTGTTGTCAATGTACTGTAAACTGTAAAGGATGTGATCTCAAGAAATTTCCTTTTTTCACAACGCAGAGAAGAAGAGAAAGAATAAATGAAAGACTGAAAATCCTACAAAACCTTGTCCCGAACGGAACCAAGGTAGAATTCTCAATCAATATCCTGCCCAAGTCAAACAAGTGGTTGACTTAAGATTCTGAATTTTGCTTCCTCGTGAATTGCAGGTGGATATCAGCACCATGCTTGAGGAAGCCGTTCAATATGTGAAGTTTTTACAGCTCCAAATTAAGGTAACAAAGATCCTCCTTAGTCTTTAATTTGCATCCAAATTTCAGTTCAGTATAAAAGATTTTTGCTATATCATAAGATAGAGACTCATTTTGATTTGAATTTAACAGCTTCTGAGTTCTGATGATCTTTGGATGTACGCTCCTATTGCTTACAATGGAATGAACATTGGACTAGACCTCAATATTACCCCAACCAAACAGCCATAAGTATCTTGCATAACAATGAAAAGGTGATGCAGAAGCAATTTGGGAGCTGTCTTTTGTGACGTGTCTATTATGTTCATAAGTATGTATTAACTGCCATTTGATCATGAGGAAGTTTGAGATTTTTTTATTCATAAAGCAAGAGATTGGTTAATCAGGCGAACCATGTGTATTCTTTAACCATGAGAAATCATTTTCGGTTGATTTCCTGGTTGTTTACTACTCATACTTTTAACTATGTTCGGTTTCACCTTATATATAATGTTTTTGAATATACAGTGACTCGTGCTACTTACAGTATTGAATGAGATTGAGTTTGATCCTCTGTAGAAATAATTTTTATCAGATTTTACTTATTTGGAAATCAAAATAGATTAATCAGTGACAAGGTTTTAGAGCATTGATGGACAATAAAAAGAGGAGTAATTTTCTTGAAAAAGAAATTCTGATCTGGTTGCAAAGCGTAACGTAAAAACATTTATGAGGACATTTATTAAGTCAAATCATTAGACATTTTCCATAAGAAAATAATTATACAACATAAGACATCTATACATACCATCATTTGGCTTGAAAATCTGAAGACAAAAAAAAAAGTGCAATAAACGTATCTTTCATTTATCTTAAATAAATAAAGTGCCGCGGCGTTTATTCCACAAGAAAATATGTCGCCAGTATTGATGAAAATTATTAACAAGACAAAATACACTAAAATATTAAAAAAAAGTATAAAAATTAATTACATGAAAAATGCTTGTCTTAAGAGAAGTGATGAAAATAAATACAGAGCATATGGATAACAGAATAAAATTCTTACTGAGATTATTAACTACGTAAAAATCTCAGGTTTATTTCTTATCGCGCATAGCAACGAATTTTAAAATTGATTTGGCAGTTTTAATCGAAAAAATAACACTAAAAACCCACTAGCTATTTTTAAATTTTGCGAATGTAGAACCCATAGAAGAAATGCATGCGAACATTTCGTGGCAATATAAAGCGGCTGAAAAACATGCCTCTCCGTCACTCCTATATTTACCCGTATTTCGTACCTTATATCTTCTTCTCCCTATTTTCACACCATTTTTGTTATTTCAAACAAGAAAACGTTTAAGATAGCGGGTGAAGAAAAAAACCACCCACCTATGAATGAATGAACAATGTTGTTAAGGCTGCAATAAAAAAGCGCGATAGGTTACAATCACAAGTGTGGAACAAGAAGTGGCACAAACAGAAATCCTAAAATCTAGTGGAAATAAAATAACTTAAAAAAGTATGCCCTAAATTAGGTATACAACCCTGCCACATTCCCAGTAAAAACGGAGGACAACTATCTAATTCTGAACCCTTTTTATTGTCATATGATACAGTCTATGAAATTCATGTGTTCAGAAATCTGAACTCAAAAAGGTACACTTCACACATAAATATCCAATCAAAAGAGGTCACAAGTATTCTCCTCTCACGCTCTTTCATCGTTCGCATGATTTACAACCTCTGATTGGCTGTCCAAGGGCATATACTGTGCCATGATAGCTCTGATCTCGGAATCCATGTAAGACTGCAAAAACACCAACAAAGTAAATGTGATGTAATAATAGGTCTCAGCTGATAAGGAATTTGGTGGATCTCATTACATGCTGTGTAAAATAAGAATTGAATAGAAAAGGAAGGTAATAACAGCATCACTAAACTTAGAGAATGTGACTAGGCTTACCCTTATTCTATATTTGTAGAGGAGGTATGCCCCAGCAGCAGCCATAACTAAGCCAACTAAAATAACCCAAAAAACAGTCCAAGCTGATCTTCCCTCCTGACGGGCAGTTTTACCTGCAAAATACCCAGTTCGATATAAATGAAACCAAGAAATTCAAATGTCGTCAAAGTAGAAGAACATCAAGTGTGTTTGACTCACTTATGCAAGTATCATGGTCCCTTATATACAAAAGATCTCCACTGCAAGTGCAGTCATAGCTGCCCCAAGTATTCTTGCAGCTACATTCAGGGCACTGACAAGCTTTCTTCTCTCTGCATTCATCAATGTCTGCAAGGATAATAAAACAAAACAGTTCAGATACTTTGTTTAGATTTGATGAAAACTGTCAAAGTTAATGATGGATTAATAGTAGTACACAACCACTTAACAGTGAGATGAAGTTAAAATATGGCTTATCAAAGTAATCTTTCTTCTCTCAATCCGAGGAAAAAACAATAAAAAAAAAAAGACATTATCAATATATCTCACCTTCACAATTTTTGACACCATCACCTTTGAAGCCTGCAGGACACTTGCATTTAACCCCTCCATCATCCTGTCCATAAGGCAATGACAATATATGCCATAATTTAGTTTCCGTTATAGATTTATAAACCTTACCCCGTGAAGTTGACATTCAAAAAAATTAGTGACTACTAACCAAACAAGCAGAATATGCATGTCCATTCCTAGCTTCATGCCAACAACCTCCGTTGTTTATCTTGCATCGGCCAGGTCCACTGGCTGCAAACCCAGAAGAAACTAGTTCAATAAAACTCTGAATACATTCAATGAAAACCCAAGGAACCACTCTAATTCATTAAGCTTAGCACATTTGTAAATTAAAGAAATTTGTAATTATGAAGATGGATAAGTGTTCATAATGTTAAATACACATCCTTTTAATTCCACCCTTTCCTTATTCTTTTCAATTAAATATAACATGCACGGAATTAGATATTGTTTAGATGACACTTGCGCAAATAGATAAGTTTGAAATTTAACCTGCACATGTTGTATAACCATCTCCTTTGAACTGCACACCATCCACCAAGGGGCATTCACATACTCTCCCCCGGAAAGTATCCTGAAAAAATATTGACATATATAATCAGGGATACAGAAAACTGAAGCCAGGATTGTTAGAAATTCATTTTAAGTACAAATACCTTGCATGCGGTGATGTTAGCTGATTTATCCTGCCAACAACCACCATTATTCTCTAAGCACTCATTTGTCTCCACATCTGCCAATAAAAAAAGTTTTCGACTTAGAAAACAAAATAGCTTGTTTCTTCAGAACCGAATGAAAGACAATATTTACCACTGCTCAAACAAATAGCAGGTTCGGTAGTTTCTTCAAAACCAGCACAAATAGCTTTCATAACAGCACCTTTCTCCAATTTTCCTGGAAAAAAAAAATCCATGAGAAATGGAAATCCAGACCAATATCAATCCGAGAAGCATATAATACAAACCTCGATACTGTCTATTGTTGACAACTAGGGTAGGCAATATGGTAACATCACCTCGTGATCCCTTCCCAACCTACAAACACTAGCTTGTTAAAAATCTATGTATGACAATGTGATCCAAGCAATTAAACAATAACATAAACTGAAAAAAAAAAATGTTATAAAGGAGTACCTGGGCATCTTGCTCTTCTTTCAAAACAGGATTTTCAGCATCATTATTTGGATCTCCCATGCACCTTTCAATCTTTTTAATATCAAGGCCTGCAAATATTGAATAATCATCTTTTAGAAATCATTCTCAACCAACCACCAATGGAAAGCATAATAAGCAACAATGATACACTTACCAAGTGATTCAATGACAGCATCTGCACATTTCTTGTTGTATTTTTTCTCCTTCATTGGGCATCTAATTTGAAAATCAGTGACATAATCCCACCACACCCAAGGCTTTTTGGTTTCATTTGCCACCTTGAAAACACATAGCTGCCTTAAGTTTTCAATCACTACATCCTTTCCGTCATATCCAGTACTGAAATCCTGCTCAGGATCTGGAGCACAATATCTCCCATGATTAATGCACTGGGACTTGCACTGTTTGCTCAATGTGAAAGCCTGAGGACAGTACCAAGTTATATAATGGGGCGTAAATTGAGTATAACCACCTTTCTCCAATATCTGTGCCGCACCCTTAAAATCTTTCACAAATTCCATCAACATGTCACATTTAACTCCACACTCATCATTGCTGTTGGTCCACAGTTCATACTCCACACGATCATCTGGGTGGGGGACAGCCTCTCTCCAATCAAGATTTACATTGACCATATCCCCATTACTTATGGCATCCTTTAACTTTCCACCAAAACTTTTTTCAATGAGGGCAGATGGTATAGTTATGTTCTCTATGTATTTTGCAGAAGACCCATCTTCTTCAGGAGTGTCCATGGTTATCAACTTTTCCTCAATGTCATCAGCAACAAGAACAGCAGAAGCTCCAGCCTTTTGTGCATTCCAGACCTTCAAAGCAAAGAAGCAATCTGCAAAAGAAAGAACACATAAAGACACTTAGAATAACCCAAGAACATATCAAGACTAGGTCAAACTTACAGCATGTCACTTATGCAAAAGCAAACCACAAATTTGAACTAATAGATCTTTATGTGTGATTGGATAAGTATTTTCAAAATTAATTTTGAATGAAATTAACTTCGGTCAAAATTGATTTTTTCCGTGAAAAGCTTTATGTTTCTCCGTCTATATTCTAAAAGACAACGCTAATTAATAGTTGTTTCAACTAAAAAACGTAAAACCTCGGAATCAACTCCTAAATGTAGAACCAATCGCTTGAATATATTTACTAAAAATCATTTTAGCGGATCAAGTCAAATAGAACAAATCGACCGAAAGTTTAATAATAATCATCTAAGATGCTATTTTAAGGCAATTTTGTAGAATCAAACGTGAATCCAAACACGCACGAAATAAAACCTAAGACCCGTCATTATCTATCAACCCAATGGGGCAAATAATTATTCTCTCCATATATACATGAAAAAACAATAGCAAAGCCCCATGAACCAAACAGCAAGGTAACGTACCTAAACCAAGATACCAATTTTGGCTCCTAACAAGCAACACATTAAACCGAGAGACAAAAACCCCCCAAATAAAACCTCAAATCAAGCAAAACGAGCTAAAAAGCATCAAAACCACATACAAAATTACACCCCGTAAAATCACTACCAACAGAAGTTGAAACCTTCGAAATCAGACGTCAAAATAGTTGAAATAAAAGAATCTTACTTCCTCGATCGAGCAAAACGATAGTAGGAAGAGCACCGGGTTTAGATTTAAAGGAAATCCCAGACTCATCAAACTCCTTGCAACCCTTTTTATTGTCCTTAGGATACACCACGTTCCCAGCCATGCTGCCTCCGTATTGAGGTATCCCAAAGTTCCCAATCGCGCTATCGTGCGTGCCCTTGATGTTGTCCGGTGACGTTACCGTCAAACTGTTCTTCTCCACCACGAATTTCGCCATTGACGGCGCCGAAAGGAACAGCACCAGAAACCCTAGAAAGACGCAAAACGAAGATCTCCGAAGCTTCATTTTGGTAACACCCAGAGAGGATTAGCACTGGGTTTTAAGAATTCCAAAATGGGTCAGCTTCAGAGATCGCTTCAAGTGAGAAAGAAGGGTAAAAATTGAATCTTTGCTTTCTCTCAGTTTCCTATCGAAAAAAAAAAAAGGAAAGTGGGATTTTTTGTTGTTGTTTAAGAAAACAAAAATGGATTTAGTACTTGAGTTGCGTATATATAATTATGCGAGGACTTGGAAACGCAAAGAACTTTCACTGTTGAATTCTGAATTCGGGAGACAACAAAATGCCTAACCTTCTTTGTTTCTTGACTGTAAGTCTTAACCATTAAGCATTTACAATTTTAAATATATTTCAATTTTTCCTTCATCATTTAATATATATATATATATATATATATATATATATATATATATATATATATATATATATATTGTGCGTGACATGAGATAAAAACTTTGAAAGTTAGGTATTTGAAACAAGAAATATTAAATATACAACTATTGATATAAGACGTTATACAATTATTTTTTTTTGTTTTTATTTAGTTTTTACATATATCATCTATTGCATATAATAATGATATAAAAACATTAATATTCTACAAATTATTGTATGAATTATCTTAAGTTATGTTTCTGGGAAAAAAAATAGTATACAAAAATATTATTATACTTCTAATCTTATCTACGTATACCTTATATATCATCCAATGAAAAGAAAAACGTATCGTGTACAGGATAGTTACCCCGTATCTCAATTCTCTACGCAAACAGAGGTTTCTGTTCTCTATAATAATAATACTCGATATCTCAACAAATTAACAATAAATTATTTTTTGATCATTTATTTTTATCAATTAACAATCAATTATATTCATATTTTTTAACATTTTAAGGAAATTTTTTTTGGTCTTATGCTAGTCTCTTTGACATGAATATAAGTGTAATGTTTTTTTTTTCTTTAAACCAAAAGATACATGTATAATGTAGAAATGAGTATCAATACTTACAAAATAAATAAAAGGGGCGTAAGATTTTAAAAGGAATCGGAAAGTTTAATGATAATTATCTGGATAAGAAATAGCTTTTAATGAATACTTTTTAAACTACCTAAATCAATGTATTTTTGTGAGATATATTAGATTCAATTAAAATTAATGTAATGTTATTTTAATTTAGTCTTGTTTTGTGAGATATCTTGAGACGGATTTTGAAAGTTGTTTCACTTTTATTATATACGGAACTTGAATATATAAAATAAAATTAATAATATAAAAGTAGATAAAGGATATATATAAATCAAATGGATTCAAGTTTTATGATTTAGATAAAATTTTTAGTTTGAGACAAATATTTGAATTGTGATATTTGTTAATAAAAGTCAACGCAGTATATATGTGTAAATGGGAACAATCAACTTTCAAGTCAAGAGTTTTTAAGTGAGAAAGATAATGCATTAATATTCTTTATTTTTTTTTTAGTAGTTTTATCACTTAAAAATAGATGATTGACAATTGAAAACTGAGAGGAATTATGTTACTTAAACTGTTATTTAGAATTTGAATGAAAAAAAGGTTGAAGCAATTATCAAGGTCTAAACTCTATTTTTCCGTGGTGAAATACATGTGTTTATTGCACTTAATTTATTAAAGTAAGATAAATTGAATTGATGTTATTTACAAATTAAATAGACAATAATGTGGGTGAATAAAACATGTGATAATTTAACTGAATGAAAAATGTATAGATAATTACTAAGATAATTTTACCAAATTATTATTTATAATATTAAGAAAATAAACTTATTAATCTATATTCATATAAAATATCAGAAGTGAAAATTTAATATTTATATACTAATCACGCTTGAAATAATTCAAATATAATATATATATATATATATATATATATTCGCTTATAACAAGGTGACTAAAACCATGAGTTTTTTCGTGATGTTTTATATGTTAAGTGAAAATAATTATATTAATTATCTGAGAGATTTTTTATTATTATTATTAAACAAACCTTGATCTGATGATGTGCTATAAAATAAAATAAACTGAATAATAAAAAATAAAGTAAAATAAAATAAACTGATATATGGAAAATTCGGTCACCGAATCCTCTTCAACTAATCACGATTTATTTTATGTCTTCTTCTCCTCCTTGTATTCTTTTTTATATGGCGGCCATCTTTATATTTTCTTTACTATTTTTTCAAGGTGTTACTGCTTTTCTGAAATGATAAACGAGTCCAAAAGATAAATATATAGGAAAAACAATTATTAAAACTACGTATGTGTTATACACGATGCATGAGATATTCTTTTTTTTTTCGAAAAATAGAAACTATTGAATATTTGTCAAGAACAATAAAGAGGGCAAAATGTACATTTTTTCTTTTCCTTTTAATATTGTGCAATAATATATATGGAAGATCATCTGTGTGTTTTTTTTTTCTTTTTCTTTTCTAAGATAGGTATTATCTTTCTAATTATCCACTTTTCACATCACTCTAAGTTTATAATTTTTTTTTTCTTTATTTAAACAAAAAATCTATAAATTCTACATTGTATAGGTTAAAAATCAATTATTCTTAAATAAAATTCAATTTAAAGTATTTTTTATTTAAAAAAACTAATTTCGATTAGTAATATTACAAATTACAGTAAGTGGAGTATTCTCTCATATTATTTAAAATACTATTTTATCGCTTATTTTTGTATGGATGAATGTTCTCATAGTTTATATTTGACTTTATGTGTGTTTAAATGTTAAGTGATAAACTTGATATGCACGTAATGGAGATAGATGAAAGCGAAAATGAACCATCAAGTGTATGAGAGGAAAGTTAAAGATATGAAAAATAATATATAAATGAAAGTGATGGAAAAAGACGATGATATATCTTTGTTAAGGATTTGATATATAGTTAAAAGTTTAATTAAAAACTTGAAAATATTACCAAAATGATAACAAATAATTAAGTTCAAGGGCTAAATTGAAAATAATAAATGGTGATGCTTTAAGAAAATGAAAAAGTAAAAAAAAAATAAAAAAATGTTTCCTTCTAGTCAAAAAATAAACATGTAAGTTGTACTAGTTGTCATAGGTTAACTTCCATTCAATTCAAATTTAATATAGGACTAAATGTAAAGATATATTTGTTTACTTTCAGAAACATTTTTATTTTAAGAAATTAAACTAACATTACAATTTCAAAGGCAAATTTGAATATTGATCCTATTTAATCTATTCAAAAAAGAAACCCTACACTTTATCACATTTCTAAAGTCCCTTTTATAATAAGCAAGGAGTAACATATTTATGGTTACCAGAATTTTTTAAAAACTATACAATTACAGTAATTATTAAATAAGAAACGAAATTTTTGAATTTATATAATTTTGCAAGAAAGTCAATTAAAAAAATATATGTTCAAAAGAAATATTAATAAATGCTTTACTGGTACTTTAAGTTGTTTTTTTCTTTTCTTGTTTGTTCTCTAAGAGAGCTAGAGGAGAACAAAATTTATTTTAAAGACACTTTCTATTATCAATTAAAACTTATACAAAATATTATTTTTTGAATTCTCTTTTAGTTTTACAAAACGCAATGTTTAGTCATTGATACTGTAACAATATAAACAAAACTTTCGGAACGTGACATCCCAATACCCTCACTTATGATATTTTACGTGTTAACAAATTTTTATTTATTCATCACAATAAAAAATAAAAACAGATTATAATTAAAGATCATATTTTTTTCTTTATTTTGCTAAAACTAGAAAACAAGAGGTTGAATTTTTTTTTATTTTGTGATTTGAAGAACTTAGATGGATAACGAATTATAACTAAGTAATATAAAATGAATAATTTAATATAAATTAATTATAATTTAAATAAAGAATACGAGGATAATGATATCAATCACTTGTATTTACTTTAGAGCAATGGTTAAGCACCCATAAAGAAATCATGGTAATTGTTAAGTTAACTTATGTTTACTCAATTGTTAAGTAACTTTAATGATTTGATTATGTCTTCGTCGTATTAATTTGATAATGTTTTTGTTATTGTGTTATTTTTTAATATGTTATTTATACAGATTAAAGGATATCTAAATATATTTTATCATTTTTATAAGGTTTTCTGACATGTGATACTAAAAAAGATATGATTTTTTCGATCATGTTTGTTAAGAAGTTCTTATTTTACTTTTTCTCTTGCATCGTAAGATCCATTCTTTTACTTATCTAATTAAGAACTTTTCATGGGTGTCAATTTTTTTTTAATTTGAGACTTTTTTTTATTAAACTATAATAATAACAATAAAAGTTATCAGTAAATTAATATTGAAGAAATATAAGAATACATGTGCTCACCTGTGCAGTTTATTTATTTAGTAAATGAAATTATAAGTTACTATGGGGAAAAATTGTTTAGATAGTAAAGAATGAAGATAAGTGATGTTTAACTAAAACACCTATATTAGATACATTAAGTAAAGGAAAATAGATTCAATTGTGATCTCTTTCAATTTCTAATCTATGATTTTTGTTTATTTTTTTATGAACAAGATGCATTGAGTTTTCAAATTTGTTGGTCAAGTCAAACTTATTAATTCGTTCATAGTATTTTTTTTTTTTCATAAAAAATTTGTAGATTGAACAAGATAACACATTAACACATTTAAGCAGGACTAAAGTGAGACATAAAAAGAACTTTGTAAAAGGTGTGACTCAGACTTAATAATGATATAAGACAGGTTTAAGTTAATGAAATCTAACCGTCTTTTTTTTTTATCTCTATGCATGCAATTATAACAAGTATTTAGGTGTATAAAAATACAAAACAAATTACAAATTTGGTCTCTTTTAATTCTTGATCTATTATTTTGTTTTTATGATTTTAAGCGTCTCATTTTGAATAATTCATAATTTTAACTCAGCTTTCAATTTTTAAATGTTTTTTTATAATTTAATTAATCAAACTTCTTTTACCTTAAATAAATATGATAAATTTATGGTTCAATTATATCTAAATAAAAAGATTGGACTTTTGATGTGTTGTAGCTTCAAAGGCACCCTAAGGTATGACATGAGTAACTCTTTCTCTTTATCTATCCTTAATCTCATTCATATGTACTAGTACCTTATTTCCCAAGAAATATATTGATCCTTAGCTATTCATATTTAGTAACGTGTTTCAACAGTCCAATCACATTCATTGCAAGGGATCATGTTCATAATTTCAACGACAATTCCTTCGTAGGGCCAATAAAACATTCTTATCCCAAAATTATTGCAGGCACTACAGGAAAAATGTTGGACCCTGTAAGAACAACACCAGTAACTAGTGATGCCACGACAAGAGACACTTTTGTTTCGTTTAAGCATCTTAGCATCATTACACATTACAGCCATATCACTAACTAAACAATCCACATTCTACCATGTATCTCAATCCACAAGCAAGCAACTTTTAGCATGAAAAGGGAAAAAAGATGCACACAATCTCAGGCCTAAACTTTTTCTGTGTATAAAACCAAGCAGAGGGATTACAACTCTCCAACTCCAACATATACACAGTTCTGGCAAAACAACATCATGAAAAACCAACTTTGGTTCTTATCCATTTTCCTTTCATTTCTGATTCTCCCATGTTCCTGCCAAAAACATGCATGTGACGCAGGATCTGCTAAGACAAGCAACTTTTCATTCTGTGACTCTTCTCTATCTTACGAGGACAGGGCGAAGGACTTGGTGTCACGCCTAACACTGGAAGAAAAGGCACAGCAACTAGTGGACCCTTCTGCCGCAATTTCTCGGCTTGGTGTGCCTGCTTATGAATGGTGGTCAGAGGCACTTCATGGTGTCTCCAACTTGGGGCCAGGGACACGTTTTGACAAGAAGGTGCCTGGTGCCACTAGCTTCCCAGCAGTGATACTATCAGCTGCAAGCTTCAATGAAAGTCTGTGGCACAAGATGGGGCAGGTTGTTTCAACAGAGGCTAGAGCCATGTACAATGTGGACTTGGCTGGGTTGACATTTTGGAGTCCTAACGTCAATGTGTTCCGCGACCCTAGGTGGGGGCGTGGCCAAGAAACTCCAGGGGAAGACCCTTTGGTGGTGTCTAGATATGCTGTCAACTATGTTCGTGGCCTACAACAAGTGGAGGACGAAGCAAGTGCTAAAGCTGATAGGCTTAAGGTTTCAAGCTGTTGTAAGCATTACACTGCTTATGACATTGACAATTGGAAAGGCGTTGATCGCTTTCATTTTGATGCAAAGGTAAAGAAGTGACTACATTTTACGTAGAAATTGGTATGGATTATGGACACATGGTGTTCTGACACCATCGAACATTTTATTCATAGATGCATGTCATGACGAAGTTGTTTGAGAAATATGCATAAGTGGTGTGGGATTTAATGGAGATGTCTGATTTTTATGCATGAGATGATGATTTTGCTACATTGCTCCTGCTGCAGGTGACAAAGCAAGACTTGGAGGACACGTATCAGCCTCCATTCAAGAAATGTGTGGAGGAGGGACATGTTAGCAGTGTTATGTGCTCTTATAATAGGGTGAATGGTGTTCCTACATGTGCTGATCCAGATCTTCTCAAAGGAATAATAAGAGGCCAGTGGGGTCTGGATGGGTTTGTGTTCAATACACAACAATTATAATTTGTTGAGATTTATATTTTATACATAGCAAGTCTCTGATCTCTTCTACTTTCCTTACAGATATATTGTTTCAGATTGTGATTCAGTGGAAGTCTATTATGATGCAATTCATTACACTGCAACTCCTGAAGATGCAGTGGCTCTTGCACTTAAAGCAGGTAGAACTATGGTTACAGCTGAAGATTTTCTGATAAGGAGGAAAAATTAGTAGTGGTTTTGGATAACTAAATGGTATCTTATCACGCAGGTTTAAACATGAACTGTGGCGATTTTCTGAAAAAATACACTGAAAATGCAGTAAACTTGAAAAAAGTAGACGTAGCAACAGTAGACCAAGCGTTGGTGTACAACTACATAGTTCTGATGAGATTGGGGTTCTTTGATGACCCCAAGTCACTTCCATTTGCAAACCTTGGGCCATCTGATGTGTGCACTAAAGAAAATCAGCAACTGGCTGTGGATGCTGCAAAGCAAGGAATAGTTTTGCTGGAAAACAATGGAGCTCTTCCCTTATCCCAAACTATCATAAAAAAATTGGCTGTGATTGGACCAAATGCCAATGCAACAGAAGTTATGATCAGTAACTATGCTGGCATTCCTTGCCGCTACACCAGTCCTTTACAAGGACTACGAAAGTACATTTCTTCGGTAAATTATGCACCCGGTTGTAGCAATGTAAAATGTGGTAATCAGAGCCTAATTGCAGCAGCAGTTAAGGCAGCAACTTCTGCTGATGCAGTGGTGTTGGTGATGGGATTAGACCAATCTATTGAAGCAGAGGGCCTGGATAGAGAGAACCTGACATTACCTGGTTTTCAAGGGAAGCTTGTGAAAGATGTGGCTGGGGCTACCAAAGGAAAATTGATTTTGGTGATAATGGCAGCTGGTCCCATTGACATTTCCTTCACTAAAAATGTCAGCAACATAGCCGGAATATTGTGGGTAGGTTATCCTGGCCAAGCTGGAGGGGATGCCATTGCCCAAGTAATATTTGGAGACTACAACCCAGGTATGTATAAACAGTATATTACTTGTACATGTTTATCAAATTCACATTTGAAATCGTTGGAAGATTCAATAAGGTGAATTTAGTTTATATAATTTTGTAAGATTGAGTTAAACTTAAAATTTATCTCTTATCATAATATCACAATATCTAGTCTCACGTTTACTTTTCGAACACCGTACAATCTTTACTCACTAACAATGGAGCATTAAACTTTAGGTGGAAGGTCTCCTTTTACATGGTATCCACAAACCTATGTTGATCAAGTGCCCATGACAGACATGAACATGAGAGCCAACATCAGCAGGAATTTCCCTGGAAGGACCTATAGGTTTTACAATGGTAGTTCCCTCTATGAATTTGGTCATGGATTAAGCTACTCCACATTCTCCATGAATGTTGCATCTGCTCCCTCCACCATAATGGTTCAAAACACATCCATTTCTGAAGCACACAACATCTTCTCTTCCAGCTCAGCCACCCAAGTTGAGTCTCTCTCTGAGGGTCAAGCTGTTGACATTTCCTCCATAAATTGCCAGAACTTGACATTTTTGCTTGTCATTGGTGTGAAGAACAATGGACCCCTGAATGGATCACATGTGGTGCTAGTTTTCTGGGAGCCAGCAACTTCAGAGCTGGTGAGTGGTGCTCCAATTAAACAGCTTATAGGATTTGAAAGAGTATATGTTATGGTGGGGATGACAGAGTTTGTGACAGTAAAAATTGATATATGTGAACTGCTAAGTAACGTGGATAATGATGGCAAAAGAAAGTTAGTGATTGGACAACATACTATTTTGATTGGTTCCTCCAGTGAAACCCAGGTTAGACACCACATTGATGTTAAATTTTCAGGGGGTATGAAGAACGAGGAGTTCACGTCTGAATGATTAGAATGAGAAAGCTTTGCTAGCTGCTAGAAGCCATAGCAGTAGTTACTCATGGTGTGTGGTAAGAATATAAAGTTGTATCAGAAAGTGGAGAGTTTGACAACTTGTGAAAGTGGAAGAATATTATGTATGATGGATCAGATGCTATATTAAATATATATTAATATATAGTTATATACTATATATGAGTATACAAGTATTTCTTAAATAAGTGGTGGATGATTTAAAAAGCTTGAAAAATGCAAAGAAAAAACGCTAGAAGAAGGGCTTGAACCTTCCACCTTGTGGTTAACAGCCACACGCTCTAACCAACTGAGCTATTCCAGCTGATGAAAATTATTTCGAAAATAACAAAAGTTATACTAATATTGCAATTAATTATTTGAAATTTGGATACTGGTGTGTGAGGCCTTTCCATTTCTCTCCTCGTATATCTCTCATTACATAGTTTTTTTTAAGACCCATATATCTTTGGTATTTTTAATAGTATTTCACTGTTATATAATTAAAGGTTACAGATGATAAAAATTTTAATTTATAAGCTATATTATAATTAAATTTATAATAAATAAATATCTGTAAATATATAAATTAAATTTTAGATTGGGATTAATAAGTTAAATTGCGTTTAATATTTTCGCATTTATTGTTTTATAATCATATTGAAATTTAATTGATTAATAAAACTAAAGAGGATAAATTAAAAGTTATATAAGATTAGTAAGATTAAATACACATAAGTTACGATGGTTTCAGTATACAATCTATATTATAATTAAAATTTATAATAAACTGACATTTATGACTTTATATTATGAATTAAGTATGCATAATGTATATAGTGATAAATGTTTATTTATAATTATTAATATTAATAATCTATTTTATAAATATTAAAATCTAGTTAAAAAAGTACAGAAGAAAAATATAGATAAGAGACTAAAAAGTTAAGGATGAAATTCTAAAAGTATTGTGATTAAAGAAAGACTTTAAAAATAGATAAAATCCATTCTTAAAAGTACTCTGAATTAGCATAATCATCTTAAGTTATACAAATATTAAAATCAAAGTTTTTTTTATGAAGTTAAGTATTTTAATTAAATTTTTATTGATTTTTTTTTGTTCCATTTGAGTATTTAAATTATTATACCTTTTAATTGGATTTATGAGTTTTATTTTTTCGTTAATTGTATAGTATAATTATATTTTTGTTGTTATCTTTCATATCTGTATCTACATGTTAAAAAATGTAATATTTTGTGATTAAAAAAAAATTATATTATTATTAATGTAAAATAAGTTATTTTTATTATTTTGATTGAAAACATGTTGAATGGTTTTCTTAATCATTACATATGATAACGTGGAAACCATTTGAGAACATAACGACTATGATTGTCACTTATAACAAATGTATGATAGTGACAATCCTTTTATAGATATTGAAATAGAAAATATCAGAAAAGATTACGGTATATTTTGACATATTTTTAATAAAAAAATATATTTTTTACATTAGTAATAGCATTTTATATCAACCATACATACACGGTTGAAATTCAATTAAAAAATATAGCATTTTAAATAAAAGAATTTAATAGAAAAGTTATTAAAATCTGTATGATATATTTTGGTGATTCTTCGTTCGAATTTCCTGATTATGGAAACCAAAGCTTAATCTTGGGTGGTTTTGGTCACTACGCGTAATGTGATAGCCCCCGCGGATAAATTCATAGAGTCAAACTAAAGAATAATAATGATTTTAAGATAAGAAGAAAAGGGTAGCTTTCCACCATAGCAAGCAAAAGTCATAGTCAGAGTTGTTATCCACTCAACAATTACAACCTAAGAAACCCAATTTCCGTGTCAACATATTCAAACATCCCTCTATAGTCAAAACAACTTTTCTTTTGTTGGAATCAATTTTATTTCCTTTAACAGTTAATATATACATATAGTAATAACCTAACGATATAAACTAGTTTTGTGTGGCTAATAATCATAAAAGTTTTTAGTTAATATGAATAGAGTATAATATTTATGCATTTGTTTTGTTTTGTTTTCTTTTACAGAAGAAATATATTACGTATGGTACTTATTATTATAAATAAAAAGTAACAGAACAAAAATATTTAGAAAAGAAAATAAAAAAGTGGTAGAAACGAAAAGCATATTTACTTGTTAAAAGTAGTGGTGGAAGGATATGAATGGAATAATCTGCGTTGACAATTTGAGCTGTGAAATCTGTGATGGCTCGCAGCACACTCCACCAACATAAATATGTCCTCCATCATCGTCACCTTCAACACAGAAAACCAAAGTTGAATTTGTGAGAGAAAAGAAGAGAAGAGAAAGAGCACACATGGAAGGTTTGATTCCATATCTGATTCATGCGATGAAGAAGCAAAAGCCTGGTGCTCAGCGAAGCTACAGAAGCTTCTCCCATTCTGAAAGCTCAAACCGCAGCTACCATTTGCTCTTGGCATCTGATGGATCTTCTCACAGGAGAACCAGGTCTGATTTTCAAGCTCCCACAACAGAGTTCTTAGAGCAGAGACATGGTGCTGATGGATTCTTTGTCAGCCCCAGAGGCCACACCACTGCTGCTGCTGCTGCTTCTCTCTCTGTCAATGTTAATTCGTCTTATGCTGCCCAACACTCTACCAATATCACCAACATTCGCCATCGCAACTGATATCTTCAACATTCGTTTTTTGGACTTTCAGATATTATATATATGTCTTTTCTAGGGTTTCATTCATTCGTTTAAGATCATGGGTGACTATCAATTGTAATATTATTGTGTAAACTTCTGATCTTGTGTAAACACACTGTAATGTAATGTATGGATATTAAGAAATTTCAAGAGAACCTAATTTCTTTTCTTCCGTTACAGATCAAAGTTCTGTCATAATTGGTACCCAAAAAAAATAATAAACCATCCACTATTATAGTAATATAAAATACAACCTAAATATACATATAATGATAGTTAAAATGTATTTAATCGGAAGTTTAGAAAAGTGAAGAAGTCCGGTTGTCTACGATCATTACTCGTTAACAATACAGTTTCGCCACGTATCAAAATGAAACGCAGTAAAATTCTGGCCATAACTGGCGTTACGTTGTCTTCGGTTTTTAGTTGGAAAACTTTGGCTACCAAGTTAATAGTGATAAAAAAAAGACTTTACAATTCACGAACATGTAATCCTCAGACAGTAGCAGATGTGAAGTAGGTAGACGAGATGTCATAAACAAAAAGAAACAGTCTCATTCTAGATATTGTTCTCTTACCAAAAAAGTAAATAGAAGTTAAAACAAAAACAGGTAATCCGAGCTTGTATATTGCATATTGCTCTGATGCCCAATAATCAAGCACCTCTGGAAATTGTCCGACAAGCCACGACTTGAATTTTTGAAGACAAAAAAGAATAGAGGCTTAGCAAATACGGCTTCCGTTTGATATTACGAAGCCAGGAGTGCTTCTAACTTAGCAATCTGATCATCCTCATTCTTAGGAACAGGATCCTTGTTAACCTCTTGATACAAATCATGTTTCCACTTCTCTACTCGCGACTTAACAGGACGATGAACTTGTCTTCCATTAAGTTTATCTCTTCCCCTGTAATTACTGTCGCCTCCACTGCCCCCAAACCTTGCTCTTGACGAAAAACTATCCCTCCTTGCTTCACTCTTATTCAGTGCTCTGTCCTCTGTAATTTGTTTTTCAGGTCTATCCAGATGATGAGGATTGCTGCTTCTTTCCTCCTTCCTTTCATTACTTTCCATAAAATGGTCACTATGACTTGACTTTACTGCTACCACTGGAGCTGGATTAGCATCTGTTGAATCCACAGGAATCTTCTTCTCCCTGAATGCCCGTCGTTTCCTCATAGTAGGGGGTAGATCGTCTTTTCTTTCGGCAAAACTATCTCTTTTCTGCAACTTATCATCCAGTTTCACCTGAGATTTCATACTTGTTTGTTCTCTATTCTGACCTGTCTCCACCCTTTCATTATTGTCTTTACTCTGAGGAAAGACTTTTCCTGCATGCAATGAAAGAATTTTTTGTGCTTCATTTCAGTGTATTGAGTCAATCTAAATATCACTCACGCACAATAAAGCTAAGTAAGCTTACCACCAGCTTCCCTTTGTCCATTGCTTCGACCAGCCTGCCCAGTACTACCCCGTTCTTCATGCTGTTATACAACAAGCATAGGCAAGCCTAAGATGGTTATATATGGTGGCACTTGAAGGCATGGGACTGAACAAGAATCCGCTACATCAGCCCAGAAAAAATAGTTTGCATCTACTGAATAACAATCAATCATATACGAGGAATTTTAAACCTATTATCAAATGAATCTCCACGTCATCTTGAAAATGATAACTGAGACATTTCCTTTTCAACATAGAAAAAAGAGAGAGGCAAGAGTAGATAAATATAGCAACTGCTTACGAATCAAGTGTGGTAAGAATAAAAACTATTTTGAAAAAGTGTGACAAAGCGAATGATTTGATATCATACAGGTTGCACAATCAACTGCAAGTATTATAAACTATACAACGTTTAACCTTAAAGAAAGTACCAGTTGTTTTCTTCTGATAACATTTCTAGTTCACATTTCACCTCCAATAACAATACCATGTACCGATCCCATCAATATTGAATAATTTGCAAGTCAGGACAAGTTGTAGTGGTTAAATATGGTGATAAAGGTCATGGACAATAATTTTCATAACTGCAAGTCCAAGCAAATGAAATCGCTCACAAGTCGTACACCTGACAGCTAATGGCGTGAAACAGAGTAACAATTAGTTTATCACGTTTTTCTTCCTGCATCTTCACCTCACAAAACATTATAAACCATTTACTAGCGCCACAATACAACTGATTCTGTGCAATATGCAATGACTGTGAACTCAAGTTCAGAACTTAATCACACGGAATCACTTAGCTAGGTAGTTTATAATATTAATAAATTTATTCTTTTTCTAAAATGACTAAATGCTAATCAAGCATGTTCATGAGAATGACATTCCTGGGTATAATATTCAGGGGGTTTCGCTCCTGGGAAAGAAATAGTATCCCATGAAACGAATCACCCTCTGAGATAAGTTTAGTACCTATTTTTAACATCAAAGAAATTTGTTTAGCATTGGCAAATTACAAAATGAAAATCTAGGGGATTTGACACCTGGGAAAGAAATATTATATTGTGAAACAAACAATTATTCTGAGATAAGTTTAGTACATATTTTTAACGTCAGAGAAATTTTGTTGGCATTGGTAAATTACTACAAAAAAAAATTGAGTAGGGAATAAAACTTACATCTTTCTGATCGTGATTCGTGAGTACAACTTAAAATCAGAACTATTATCGGGAGAGAGTAAATAGTTCAACCGCTTAGACAGAGCAGGGGAATGATACATTTTTTTTTTCTTTCATTTCCGACAAATCCCTTTTGGCTTGGCACACTCACTAGGAACTCAATAAGGGACTTAAACAGAAATATAAACAAGACAAAATTCATCATAGAAATTTGAGCACAATTAGGAGCAGAACTCGGTCCACTGAGAAACAGAAATGGCTCATGCATTCATTTAAAAAAGAGTATGACCTGGTAATAAGAGCGAGATCTTGATGGCTGAGACGAATGTTTGGATGGCTGTCCATGATCATTTGAGTTTGATTTCTTGGGAGCAGAGGCATCGAAAGGCTCCCGCCTAGAATGATGCGGTAGCGGCGGGTTTCTCTTATCTCCTCCATCAGAGGTTACTCTGTTCCTGTCCCTTTCTCTTTCTTGTTTACCATCCCTTCTATATCTCTTGGGACTACAATCCACAACCCCAAAAACAACAACATTCAAAAACGAGACCATCTAAGTATTTTCCCCATAACTGTAATCAATGCATTTAAAATTAAGCCAACCCCAGTTTAATCGAAAAGAAAACATGGAATTGCGATATCGGAACCGTTAACCCAATGCATAACGTGAAACGTTAGGTTCAAGTGAAAAGCAGGCGATTGTTATTAGGTTCAAAATGGGAATGGGAATTGAAATAGGAGTGAGAAGAGAGAGCACCTTGGTTCTTGATCGAACTTGGAATGGCGACGCTTGGAATCAGAGTCTCGATGAGACATTAGGTTTTTTCTGTGGAAAATTGGAATGGATTAGGATTAGGGCTAACCTTGTTTCAGTTTCAGTTATAGTAAAAGTGGTTCATTTTAGATCTCACAATGGTCATTCAACACACTACCCACCTGAAAGATCAAAATTTGTTTCTTGCATATTGAAGATAATATTTCTTTAACAAATACATAGATTCAACAATATAATATAATATAATATAATATAATATATATATATATATATATATATATATATATTATTGTTGAGTCTTTTAGTGTTGAATACACTGTATAATTTAAATCACAGAACAATAATCCTTAATTAAACGTTAACACTATGGGAATTTCATAACATCCTATATTATTACGTAGACTTAGAACTTCGCATATGAATGACCAAATATATAAAACCCAAAAAATACATAAAATTCATATTCAAATTAGAGTATTCTATTAATGATAAAAATTGCAAGTTAAAACGTAAAATTATGAACATATTTAACTTTTAATTTTAAAATTCTTAAAATATATTTGTATTTTGTTCTCTAAAATGCTCATAAGATCTGTATTTATTTGATGCATTATAATTTTTACAATTTAAATTAAATTTAGTGTATATATGAAATACTTTATATCACGTAATTTAAGCTACTGTTTACTGCATAAAATAAAATTAACAATAGTGCATGTGCCTCACATAATTGATATTCATGTTCTCTTTGTTTGCTTTGTGTGTGAAGGAGAAAAAGAAACCTAGTCTTCCGAGTTGAATCAACCTCTTGGTGAAGCTGAATCTTATGAAAGATGCAGAGATGATGTTTATTGCATTATAATTAAGCAGTGAAAATATATCGCAGCGTATGTTCATATTTTGTATTTTAAAATAAATGTAAATATTTTTTATAATTTTAATTATAAATATTTATTTATTTGTTTTGTAAACAATTTTTTTGTTAAAGATACTACTTTAGTTCAAAAAGTAAAAATAGAAAAATGATTATTTTAATTTAAGAAAATAATTATTTATAAGATAAAATTTAAAATAGAAATATGAACATTAAGATGAGAGGCCTAAACTTAAAAAATAGACATTTTATTTAAAATTTATTTTTCAAACTTTTTTTAATATAAAATTATTTATTAAATTGTAATAATTAATTTTATTTAACATTTTTTTTAATAGATAATAGGACTAATCCTTTTAAATCTTTCTGATACAACGTTGATCTTAAGTAAGTTTTTAGTTTTTATTATCTTTATCTTTGAAAAACTCTTTTCGGCGAAAATAACTGACACTACAATTGTTAATATTATTCTATAACTTATATATATATATATATATATATATATATATATATATATATATATATATATATTTGGAAAATAATTTATTTTTTATATATAATTAAGAATGTCAATTAGTTTATGATTTTTCAAACCTATAATTTTTTTAAGATATTTAATTCTTAAATTAAATCAAATCCATCATTATCCAACGAATTATCATGTTTTAAAGATTTTTCAAGATTTAGTCATTTTTCTTTCAAAAATGAAATATCTACAAACCGTAATACAAAAACATTTGCTATATTTTGTTCATAGTTTGTTTTATGCAATTAAAGTATCAATTGTTCTATTCTTTTGAATTTTTAAATAGTCTGGTTCAATTTTTCTATTTGACATACCTATATACTTTTATATGAAATAAAAAATGATAATATATAAAACACTACTAAAGATAAATATATAAAACAAATGAATTAAAATAATAAAATCTGGTTCTAGTTGTCAAAAAAATAAATTTGATGGTAGACTTGCAATATCTTGAAGTCTTAAGTTTTTTTTTCGTTCTTAAGTCTCAATTTTCTTACAAACTTGCAAAGTTATTTAATTTAAGATTAATCATTAATAAAAATAATTAAAAAAATATTGTTCTTCTAAACTCGATAGTAAGTTTTTTTTTCTCCTAAACTTAAATTATCTTTCTATAGAAAACTCAACTTTAAATCATGCTCTAATTAATCTATTATCCACCAAAAGATTAAACCATAATATAATTAATAGATTTGTAAAAAAAAATAGTTTTTCCTCTATATATACATGTAATAAAAAAACTCTCAAAACACTTAAATCTAAAAGTACCAAAAACAAAACTAAACAAAATAAACACATTTATATTTTTAATACAAATTCAAAACATAATAAAAATAACAACAATACAAAATAGAAAGAAAAAATAAACTAACTAGAAATGAGGATGAAAAAATTGATAAACAAAGTCAACATGAGATTCAAGAGATTTAATACCTGTAATATGTCAAAACTCTAGAAAAAAGATTATTAGAAGAAGATAAAGTGAGAAGATATAAGAGAAGTCCTATAGATAAAAAGATAAAAGAAGAAAATATAATCCAGATTAATTATAAGAGAATAAATATAACTAATCATTCTTTTTCTTGTAAACAAAATTATAACTTACTATAAAATAATGTTTTAACTCATTAATTATAATTTTTACTACTAATAAAAATTAGCATACACTAATAATAATTTAATTAAATTTTAATAAAAGAATATTTTAACTCATTAATTACAATTTTTAATACTAATAATTACAAAAAATAATAAAAAATACAATTTTTTAAACTTCTTTATATTTTATTGTCATTTTATTTTACAAAATTAACTAACCATAATGAGTACTTGTGATGAAAGATTAAAAATATTTTTATTGTATAATTACAAAAAATAAAATAATAAAAAAATAATTTTTTAAACTTCTTTATATATTTATTGTAATTTTATTTTTTATGTTAGAATATTTATGTTTTCTTATGATAATAATAATAATAATAATAATAATAATTATTATTATTATTATATCAAATTCTTTAATTATATTATACTTGTTGTCTTTATTTATAAAAAAGGTTAATAAATAAATAAATAAAGCAAAATAAATGTGAGGCAAATATATACTCAACAATAAACACAGAAAAAGGTTATCTATTAAATTCAAAGCTGTAAAAATCACAGAGAGTATTTCAACCAGTTTGAACTAGAAACCAAATCACTTACTAACCTTCTACTCTTTTCAATTATTAGAAGACTTCTTAAAAAAATATAATTTTAGAAAAACAATATCAGGCTTTAATGTTTTAAAAATAAAAAATGAAACTAAAACCTTTAAAAAATTAGTCTTAATTAATTTTTTATTTAGTTTTTTTTATTGAGATTGTATACAAAAATTATACTTTATCGAATATTTATTTATTTTTTATTCTTTTTTGACATTTGTGGAAAATGAGATGAAACTTGATTATTGATGATGAGTTAAAGAAAAAAAAAATAGAGTAAAGAAATAAGTTGATTAATAAATTAGAAAACGAAGAAAAAAGTAAGGAAAAGGTAGTTCTGAACGATAACAATTAAACTGTAATTATTATAAAAGAAAATCTAATATGATTAATTTTAGTAATAAAAATTAATTAGTTATTATACGATAAATTTAAATATCAAATTATAAATTAAAAATTATTAATAATTAAAATAATTTTTATTAAGAATAATTGATTTTTAAATCAATAATTAAAATAATTTTCTCATGAATAAATATTTAAATTAGTTACTAATATTAACGATTAATTTTAATTAAAAGAAATGGATCACTAATTTGATCTAATTAAAGATTAATTTTTCTAGTAATCAAAACCTAATTAATGTTAATGATCGGTCAATTTAGAAATTATTTCTTAATAAAATGTAATTTAGTTAAAAATATAGACATCGATTATAATTTTTTATTATAAAAATTATTTTAGTTATTAATAATTTTTAATTTTTAAATTAATAACAAAATTATTTAATATAATAATTAAATTTTGATCACTAAAATTAATTATTATTTAATAAATTTTCTGTAGTGAATATATTTATATACAAATACAAAATGTTTTTATTACTTTATAATCAAAATCTTATCTTTTACACAGATCAGAATATCTACATTCATTCGTTATTAGGTACTTAAAACTTAATTGTTCTAATAAGGATAAAGATCTTTTATGACACCAAGATGTACTCTTTGTCTTAATCTTTACTTGTTTCTTTGTACACTTTACGATAATCTATGTTTATTTTTATATATATGACACCATCTCCTTATATTACACTTATCAAGGTGAAGTCAAATAATATGAATATAAATATTATTACATTGATTAAATCTACAAAATGTATAAGAAAATACTACAATATTCAAGGTTAATACTTGATGGATGAGTGGTTTTCCATCTTTTCTGTTTAGGAGTAGTGATTTCATTACTCATCACACCTAAGTAGCCTTTATTGAATCCAACACACTATAGCTGTGTAAATTGCATGATGAAACCAAAAAAATATAGCCATGAGCCAATACTACTTAAAAATATTCATGAATCTTTGATTTTGGTGGCAAAAATGAGTTGTAACACACTAGGTTTATTATTCGGATTAAGATGGCACAACAATTCATGGAATTTAAATTTTTTTAACCAATCTTTATGAAATACTATATATACATGCACCACTGTATATGATGTCAAAATTTCATGTACGTGATAAAACTATATTTAAGCATGAATATGCATTCCTCTTCATATGGCACTTGAATATTTTTAAGTGTTCATAGAATAAAACAAAAACATTCTAGTACTTTTCAAGTTTAAATAATAAAAGATTATTTTATTTACGATTAGATTAACTTTTAATATAAACATTTTACACAACTTCCCACCCAAATATTTCATAACGAATATTTGATTTGGTTAACGTGTAACAAGAAATAGAACAAACTTCATATATATAAGAGTTTACTAATACATATCAATAATTAACCTATTTCTACCTTTCTTTCATTTTTATATATCTAATTTATTTTTATTTTATGTTTATACCATTTTTATAATAGCCATGAATTTTGCTTTGTAAGTTGTAGCATAGAGCCGAAGATGATTCACGGGAGATCATTGGAGTCCATAATTCCAATTGTTCATGTCTGTGCTTTCAACCGAATTATATATTTTTTATTTAGTTTTTACTCTTCATTGTATTTGAAGCTAAAATCAACTTTTAGTTTTGTAAAACTATTGGACTGCTATACTAATTTTATGACAAGATTCCCATGTCACGACAAAACATCATTTCCATTTCTTTTACTCTAGTTATCATGTTATAATTTATATCTACATATCTTTAAATTACTTTTCCCATGTGATAGCTGTCCACATTTTTATTATATCTTTAGTAACTTTTTTGTTCTTAATTATGATTATTATAAAATTAGAGATTGACAACATTACTCTCACTAATTTAGTCAAAAAAATGAAAAAAATTATAAATTAAGTGATGATTTTTTATTATTGTAAAGAGTTAAACTTAGAGATTTAATTAGAAGTGATAACATATTTTACGAGATCAAAATTGTGTTGCATCCTAGAACGAAGGGAATGCTTCTTTGATTAAACAAAAGAACACTAAATGAAGGTTTTGTTTGATTGGTGAAGTGAAAAAGTTGGTCCAGAGGCTGCAATTTGCTGATCACCGCCTCTATTGCCCTCTGCTAATCTTGCCTTTCTTTTTTCTGTTCCCTCGCTCCTAATTTCTAGTTCCACCCTCTTTATACACTGTGGTCAAATTCTATTTATATAACAAATTACTAATAAAAGAAGAGATAAGATGAAAATATTACATCTACAAAAATTATGAAAATTATTACATTTCTGTTTTTACTCTTTTTGTCAGCTAATTTACCCTTTTTAATGTGTTGTGTATTGTATTATGCTACGCGTCTTCATATATAAAGGTCACTGAGATTTGGATTGCTGTTTTATTAAGTTCATTGATGGTTGATTTTTACATCCAAAAAATATACTTTTACCGTTTTTTATTCTGAAATGGATATTTTGGATCATAATTTTAACATCTATTAGAAAATATAAAAAGAGACAATGAAATACTCTTTTGGAACATAAGATAGAATGTAGGTCAACTGTCATAAACTACTTTGAATTCATTAGACTCATACAATTAAATCAAAGCAAGAAAAATCTAGTGAGACAATTTTCTGACTCACAAGTAATGCATTTAACTCTAGTTAATTATTATAACGGGTAAAAAGCTGCATTCGGTATCAGGAGTCTACACGGTCTTCTGCTAATATATATACCCCTGATACTAACTTAAAATTTATACTTCTTTGATCAGTGTAAAGATGATGGTTGCTAAAGAAGGTTGCAACTTTATGTTCATTACCATTTACCTTTTACTGATACCAGGTTTCTATCCCTCCCTTCATTGCCTCTTTGTCAATGGCAGCCACTTATTCATTCTCTGATACCATTTCTAATATATATTCTCAACATGTTCAGGGCTTGGCGTCCATTCTTTGTCTTATGATTATTCTGCTACCACAAAGGTAATAACTCTTCCTCACCAATAGTTTCATTTACTCTAATCTGGAAAGTTCACACCAGAGTATTCTTTCTGAGATGCAAAAATGTGTTCCATGTTATTTTGACAAATTCATTTTATAAGTTGTAGCTTAAACCAGACCAGATATAGTTATGTGGTAGCTTCTGTCAGCAGTTAATACACAAACTTACCTGTGTTGCCGTTAATTTGAAAATAAGCAGTGTTTAGTAGAACCTGAGAGAGCGCAGTATGGAGGAGGCATTATAGTAAATCCAGGATTTGATGATAACATAGATAGTTGGAGAGTGTTTGGAAAAGGGTCAATCAAGGAACAAATATCGAATGAAGGCAATAGATTCATTGTTGCTCACAACAGAACACAACCTTTGGATAGTTTCTCTCAGATGGTCCAACTTCAGAAAGGAATGTTATACACCTTTTCTGGTAGCTTCACTTTCTCCATTCTTTACTTGTATCATATCTCTTTCACTAAGATTCATTTGAGGAATGTTTTGACATGGTGGCACCACTTTTCTGAAACATTTCGAATGATCGTTTTTCTCCCTTTTCCATATTCAGCTTGGTTTCAGGTGAGTGAAGGAAGTGACACGGTGTCCGTGATGTTCAGAACAAAAGAAAGTGAGCTGGTACGAGGTGGTCAAGTGATAGCAAAGCATGGATGCTGGACCCTTCTAAAAGGTGGCATAGCTGCAAACTTTTCAAGCCCTGTTGAAATTCTTTTTGAGGTAAAAAACACATTCTGAATTTATACCTACCATTCTTTCAGACCTTTACTGGGACCAAAATGAAAATCAAGATAGTTTATCAACAACCAAAAACATAATTATACCTACCTATTTTCATCTTGTCTTAGTTTACATGTTTCCTCAAAATTCATCCAAAGTAATACTACAGGGCACCTATTTGTGGGTATAAAATGCATGTAAAATTAAAGGAATTACAAGTTTGAGATTGCGTGAGATAACTTCGTTTTGTGTGTATTTTGGTATATGTTTCGTTAGCTAAAATTTGTTGAACCCTGTAGAGCAAAAATTCAAGTGTGGAAATATGGGCTGACAATGTCTCGTTACAACCATTCACGAAAAAGCAGTGGAGATCACTACAAGACGCCAACATTGAGAGGGTAAGCTTCTAAGCAAAATCCCATCCTCACAAAGTTGAAATGTACATGAAATATACGAGTGCATTATATCAGACCGAGTTAATCTAACAATAGAGATACTCGATCAAAGTATAAATCTTTGAACTTGAGGCCAAATTCAAACTAAAATTAACATAAGAAACAGAAAGTATTTGAACCTAATCGTACAAGGAAAAAAAATTACGTCTTGATATATATATATAACATGCAGGTACGTAAGAGGAGAGTGAGATTCCAAATAACTCGTGTAAACGAAACAGCGTTGAAAGGAGCTACAGTCATGGCCAGAGCAGTAAAGTTGAACTTCCCATTTGGATGTGGAATGAACCATTACATCCTCACAAACAAAGACTACCAGAATTGGTTTGTGTCAAGGTTCAAATTCGCAACCTTCACCAATGAGATGAAGTGGTACAGTACAGAGAAAAAGCAAGGCGTGGAAAACTATACTGTCGCAGATGCCATGCTGAAATTTACCAAAGAGAATGGCATTTCTGTGAGAGGCCATAACGTTTTCTGGGACGATCCAAAATATCAGCCTGAATGGGTGAAGACCCTATCACCTGCGGATTTAGCGAAAGCAGCAGCAAAAAGAATCGAATCTGTGGTTTCAAGGTACAAAGGACAACTGATTGCATGGGATGTTATGAATGAGAATCTCCACTTCCACTTCTTTGAGGACAACCTCGGCCAAAACGCCTCTGCAGAAGCATATGCAAGAGCTTTCGAGCTTGATCCGGGGACAAAGATGTTCCTGAACGAGTATAACACCATTGAATATAGTGGTGATGAGGCCTCCAGCCCTGTCAAATATTTACAGAAAATTAAGGAGATTCGGTCCTTTCCAGGAGTTGGTGGAATGTCGGCAGCAATAGGGTTGCAAGGGCATTTTGCAAGTGGCCAGCCAAACCTTGCTTACATGAGGTCATCTCTTGATCTTCTTGCTACAACTGGACTTCCAATGTGGCTCACAGAAGTCAGTGTGGATCCACAACCAAGTCAGGTATTTCCTTAACTTCTCCTTCATGAACCAACTTTACCTTCTAACACTACACTAAAAGCAAAAGGGATAAGTTTTTATGTTTTAATCTATCAGAAAAGAGAAAAAGAAAGAAATCTGAGTGTAGCAGCATGGTGACTGATTGCATTATCTTTGCTTTTGTGATTCTTGTTTGGTGAGTAGGCAGAGTATTTGGAAGAGGTACTGAGAGAGGCGTATTCTCATCCTGGTGTTGATGGGATTATAATGTTTTCTGGTCCAGCACAAGCTGGTTTCAATGCCACTACTCTGGCCGATGAGAATTTCAAAAACACTCCTGCTGGAGACGTTGTGGACAAGCTCATTCAGGAGTGGGGAACTGGACCTAATATTGCTACAGCAGATGGCACAGGAATGGTAGATATTTCACTGCACCATGGAGATTATGATGTAACTGTAACACATCCTCTAATTCACTCCCCTATAACAATGAATCTAAGTGTAAAGAAAGACTTTTCAATGGAAACCATTCGTGTGAAAATGGATACATAAAACGCTACCCTTGTGTTGAAGCATGCAGCCCTTGAACTTGTAAATTTGGAAGAGTGGAATAAAATGGGTTGATCCATAAGAGATCATGATATCATTTCAATACAAGATTTTGTGTTTCTATGGTTGTACGTCTTTTTATATTTCTTATACGTGACTAAGTTTTTCATTTTTATATTCTTAATATTATTAGTGAGTTAGTGAGGTAAATGGTTACTGAAGTTGTGTTTCTATAAATAGTAAAGTAGGTTAGGGTCGCAGTAAAGACATCATTGCCTTAATGTGTTGAGTTTCTTTTCTAACTTAATGGGCCAAGTCCATATGAAAAGAGATAGACTTGATTAGGAAAGACAACAAATTTGTTTACAGTAGATATCTGCCGTAAAATTATTAAATTGATATTTTTATTGATATATATGGATAATGGATACATGTATTATCTGGTTGTTGACGAGACAAGTATAAAGTATCATTTTAAATATAAAAAATTATTTGCATTAATATTTTATTAGGTATTTTTTATTTGAACTATACTTAAAAATTAATTTTTTTATCTAAAAAGATGTAACTGTCACACATCCTCGAATCCACTCCCCTACAAAGTTGAATCTGAGTGTAAAGAGAGATTTATCATTTATGTGAAAATGCATTAATAAAATAAGATTGTAATGTAATAATGGTCGTCAGCACCATGATTGATTATTCTTGTTTTCCATAACCCTACAACAGTCAATGGTCTTCCGTACTCCAACATAGAACATACACAGCGATTTTTCTAAATACCAATTGGTTAGTTGATTACATAAATACTTATAGCTATTTTATTGGAGCTATAGCAGTTTAGGGGGTAGTATAGTATCCTTCATCTTGAGGATAACATTGAAACTTCTATATTGGAACGGGGGGTCTTCATTGATACCTGATAAATTTGTAACATAAATAGTTAGTTCAGTTGTTATAATTTTGTGCTGATAAAACAAGTTGTAATTTGTGAGATAATTTCAACATAGAACATTAAGAGAGCTATCTTCTTGCAATTTGTGATAGAATTTGGGCATTAGGAATTGCTGGAGGTGGCAGTTCATATGCTGATGTTATACTGCAGCCATGGGCAAGAGTAGATCAAATGAGAACAATCTAAAAAGGGTAGTATTTGTGGGCCATTTACAAGATAAGATTGTTAAAGGATGATTGTCAGCATCAGTACTCTAAAGTCAGAAAGTAAGGTTAGATTGATCCATCAAAAAAAGGTAAAAATTCTGATACTTCCACAATAAAACCCACGAACACTTCTTTTCAGTAATCTCTAAATAAAAAATATACCCTTTGTCAGAAACCTGCTACCAACCAGTGATCTAATCTAATAGAACATAAGTTCAAAACGATGCTACATATGCTACATAAAGTTCAAAACAATGCTACATATGCAAAACCAGCTTTCTTACCTATTCAACAACCAGCTGGACAAACTGCAAAAATGAAGAAAGAGACGAATTAGACTTAATTCCTCCTTCCCATTGAGATCTCCACACACAAACGAGATCAAAGTCGCTTGTTATGGGTTGGATTTGAGTTGCTTGGAGGATTCTTCCTTAAACTTGTGGTTACTGGTCTCTGAGTGGCCTCATACTCTATTTTCAATTTTTCTATTGCAGAGCAAGAGGAGGCACGAGCTAGTAGCTTCCGTGGCGGACAATTGCGAATCAGATTACTTCTTGTTTCACCAGTGATTGCAACTATAGAGCAAACGAAGAAGTGTGCGAGAATCAAGACAAAGAGGCCCACCAAAGCACGTTGATAGGTTTTCATGGCAGAGTCTAGTGAAAACACAGCAACTGAAGATGGGTAGAAGAAAGGAGCTCAGGTGCTTGGAACTATCCCATAGGAAAATTGCAAGGTGTTGTAGTTTGTGTCTAAGATAGAAGAAGTGAAGTATATAGTGATGTATCTGAAGTGGATCAATCTTTTTTTTGTTTGTTTGTTGGTGTCGAGTGAAGACTTTGAGACAATGGAGAAACGCATTCAAGGTTTTTTTAGCAGTAACACTCAATAGGTGTTTGAAAGAATCAGATTTAGGGAATTGAAGAGGAAGTAGAAGAATGATTCATTGATTATTTAACCTGCCACGTTCTTTGTTGTGTAGTGGGGTAGAACATGGAATGGAAGGAGCTTATCATGTGATCCTTAATCAAATCCCATACTTCTGACATTTCCACAATCTTTCCATCACATGCCAATACCTATCATGTGACTAATCACATGATATATTAATGGGTTTCCTCATTTTGCTATATTACTTTTCATTATACAGCTAAACCTAGCTGGGTAAGATCATTTTCTAGGAGCATGAAGCTTCTTCCTCCCAAGGGAAGCATCTTTTACCACCTCTCCACACATGCAACAGAAACGCTACTGTGAGTTATAATGCAATTGTATTTTTTGTGTAGAACTCAATGACGAACCATTTATACTTGCAGACACATCATGTCTATGGAAGATATTTATTAGGAAACACTCAACGTAACTTTTCCATGGTTAGCAGAACTTGCTGCATTAAAGGATGTAACCTTTTCTAGATGGTATTTGATAAAGGTTTTGAGGTTTCACGCAGATGTTTTTATAGAGGATGTGGTATTTTTAAATCAACGTGTCTTTCTTGTTTAGAATCAAATTTGCATGTGAGAGTGCAGGTTCAATATTCTTTCTGCTGAGAAAAACATATGGTCCATGTCAGCGAGAATAAAATAGAATATGCAACAGCGACCTTAATAAAATATTTTAGTTATACATTCACTGACTAGTTTAATCAAATTAGTTCATCAATCATGTTCTGATACTGCCCCCCTTGAACTCAGAAGCACCTTTCTACATGGTTTATTGTTTTGCTTATGTTGGCTGATTTCGGCATGTTTTCATGTACTAGACTGTTTATGCAAGTGACTTCGATTCATAAGCTCCTTGTCTTAGTTGTCATCAGAAACTCCATAATTCTTCTTATGGTTATTTTGCGCTTTGCTTTGCTATTAGTCTAGTTTGGTCACGTGACATAAGTAAGCATTTTCTGATTGGAAAAGACATTTCATTTTGTAGCTTTAACAGCCAGCCAAACAGATTTCATCATAGCAACAATTCCTCAACATATGAAGTATAGTCTCAATCTCTGATCTTCTTTCCCACACCTGATCTTTAAAAAATATATGTCACAGCGATAGTATAACTAATCAACTAGCATGTGGAGAATCAACAAGAATGAGACCTAAGACAAATTCACAACAGATAAGAACACCACTTTTAACCCAATGACCTAAGACATACTTTTATGCTGAGATAGAGAGCAAGACCGAAAAAGCAAAAACAAAGAAAAAAAGAGCAAGCATTATCACAAACATGGCCTAGGCAATGTTAACTAAATTAAAGATGCAAAGAAATGCTAATATGGTTACCCAGAAATCGATTCTCATTCATTCGACATGCACCAAACACAGGAGAAAGATAATTGAAGGAGAAGAATTAATAGTAAACAACATTACCAAAAGGGTTAAGGAACTAGAACGCCAACTACTGCTCTGCGAATCTCAAATCTCGTGATTTGATTTCTCAAACGGTTCACCCAAATGAAAATTACTTCCAAAGGTTACAGATATTTTTCAAAAGAGTCAAACTTGGGGTAGTTCTGTCTCAAACTGCCTTGCTCTGATTTTTATTTGCACGCAATCAACTAACATCAGCGTCATTTGGGTAAGACAGGTTCTTGGTAGGCCAAGAAGAACTGTTTGATTGGTATCTTCCTCTCAACTCTCAAGTGTAAAAGGTGATCGATTAAAAAAAAAGTTCAACAATTTGTGCATGCGCACAGTTGACACAACTTATCTCAATCAACCTGTTGGGCAATAATAGCATTCCAGGACCTAACAGTCAGCACCATCCAGTCATGCATGGGCTCACCAAAACTATATTTTCTTTTTGTACGAAGTAATCTGGTTTATATACTCTGTTTTATAAGATCATCATTTTTGCACTGATAAAAACATATATCTATATATGTTATGTCATTGTTTTACAATGATAAAATAAACACATCTTATTTGTACGCATGTTTTTTTTTTTTAATTTTCTTGTATTGTACGTAACATGTCTTGTTCTACTTTTTGAAAGAGTAAAACAAACAAGGGAACAGAAAGAAAAAAAAAAAAAGAAAAAAAATCAGTGGTGTTGTAGAACTTTATAAAGGAAAGTGTTTCTGTAGAAATTGAAAAAGGGAAGTGTTTCTGTTGAATTGATGGGGTTGGGGATATGGGGAGCCTTCGTCAATTGGTTATGCAGGTGAAACTTGCTACCAGTATTTTTCTCTTTCTTCTTCTTTTTCTGGTTTTGCTCAATATCTGTCACAAAATTGAAGGCTGATCATACTTCTATTCTTTTGCTTGTGAAGTTGTGATTAGTTAGTATTTTTAAGTACATACTGCGTATATAATGCAGTATATACATATGATGCAGCTCTTCCCTTTCAACTGAAAAACTCCTTCATTCATTTTTGTTTTAGATATTTCCTTCAATAGGATTGCCCTTCATTGTGGAGTTTTTAAATGTTTCATTTTTTCTTTCTCTTGTTTCCAATGATATAGTCTCTTTTTCAAGCAAGAAATGGAGTTATCTCTGGTTGGTCTTCAGGATGCTGGGAAAACGTCACTTATAAACGTTATTGCAGTATGTAACAGAAAACATTAATATTATCAGTTTTCCATTTCGTTTGTTCTTTTCCTACTTGCTGATGCCTGGTGTATGTTTGATTTTGACGAAGACTGGTGGATATAGTGAAGTGATGATTCCTACGGTAATTAAATCACTGAAAATTAATTCTGATGTATACTTCGTGTTGTCAATTTCCACAAATTTGAGGTTAATTTTGTGCCTGCAAATTTACCTACAGGTAGGATTTAATATGAAAAAGATAACTAAAGGGAATGTGACAATAAAGCTATGGGACCTTGGAGGTCAACCAAGGTTTCGCAGCATGTGGGAGAGATACTGTCGTGCTGTTTCAGCAATTGTGTATGCCTTCTAAAAACTTTGAAACACGTAACACAACCTTTGCATCAGTCACTGAAGTATCGCTTTTTATAATCTAATTAAATGTTTCCTATGTCTTTCTCCCCTTAACATCATGGTAATGAGATTACAAATTTACGATTGAAAAGTATGAACTTCACACTCTTTTTTCCCTTCATACTGCATCAATTTTTTTTTTTTTAGATTATGTATTCGGTCAAAATCTTAACTTATGATTGATATAATTTATTTTGTGGAGGAACTTGCAGTTATGTTGTTGACGCAGCTGATTATGAAAATTTACCCGTCTCTAGAGATGAACTTCATGACTTGTTGAGCAAACCTTCTTTAAATGGAATTCCCATTTTAATTTTGGGTAATAAGATTGACAAACCTGGGGCATTGTCCAAGCAAGACCTGGCAGTTCAGATGTAAGTATCTTGTATTAGATAATGCTGATTAACTCAAAGCTTTGCTTAAACATTTCCCAATTGATAGAGTCAAAATTAAATTATAATTAAAATCACTTGATGCAAGATAATTATGGTAACTGCTTTATTCTGATCATCTTTCCCAAATGATTTATCTTTCAGAATGTAGTTGTACTTTCGATGTTTGTTTGGTATGTGCAGGGGACTGATGTCCATCACTGGTAGAGAAGTTTGTTGCACCATGATCTCGTGTAAGAACTCCACCAGCATTGATACAGTTGTTGATTGGCTTGTAAGAAATTCTAAATCAATAAACAGAAGCTCGAGTTTTGCCCTATAAGTCTATTTGTACGTTGTATTAAAGACGAACCTATCTGATTGAAGTGACTTCTGTTGGTCTGATACAAGCTTACATCAAACCAGACAACATGTGATTTCACACGTACGTTGTTACAGATTGCATCTGAGTGTTCTAAATTATAAGTTAAGACCATTGCTAATGCTGCATGTGTAAGGGATTCGAATAAACATTTGTGTTTATACTTTGTTTCAAGATTGAGAATGATACTTACAAACTTGTGGAGAGATGCAAAATTCAAATCATCTGCTAAGTGTGTCATGGAAGGAAGAAAAAAAAGATAAGGGGCATTCCGAGAATCGAACTCGGGACCTCTCGCACCCAAAGCGAGAATCATACCACTAGACCAAATGCCCACATTGAAAAAGACATTCCACGTATAACATTAATCTAAGTCTATTCACTCACAAAAAACCTAACCCCTTTTTCTTCCGCATTACATAATATAATTATTATGGATGAGATTAAACTTTTTATCATCGTAAGTGTTGACATGAGATTATTTAATTTACATTGAATACTTAATCATTTCATATTTTGATAAAAGGGATGGATGAAAATGAAATACCCAACTCGCTTATCTCACTTTATTATCATTCCTAACAAAAGTAAGCACAAATTATATATATATATATATATATATATATATATATATATATATATATAT
>Ga0214543_1000547_pt1 | contig 64227 bp, 29 predicted proteins | sample CNSS2metaG_FD_160094 | JGI IMG/M metagenome (GOLD analysis project Ga0214543, IMG submission 160094) | Root nodule microbial communities from cowpea collected in UCLA plant growth center, Los Angeles, California, USA - CNSS2 | ecosystem: Host-associated > Plants > Roots > Nodule | place: USA...
ATATATACTAGCCAATAAGGTAATAACTATATCAGGATAATTTAGCACTTGTTCAAAACTAAAAATATACTAATTATAGTTATTTTTACTTTACTTCTATATCCACTTAATTTTCTAAACAAAGAAGTTAGATTAATTAATAAGTGGAATAAAAAAAGAAAATAAACTAGGTGTGTAGGTCATCTTACAATGAGTGTTCTAAGTACCTCTGTCATTATGCGAATGATGATACAATCCTATCCAAAAAAAATTATGATAGTTTATAGATTTGAATCTTCCAACGGAAAGACAAAAATAAATAAGAGAAGAACACAAAATAAGACAAGGATGGAGGACTCCACAATCTAGCAGATTTATAAGTTAAGTGAAGATTCGTCACAAAGATGTTAATCTTTGATAAGAACCTGATGGCCTAAGTCAAGAACAAAGAAAATTCCTTCTTTAATGAAATAAAATTCAATATATGACTAAAAGTATCTACATTAATTTTTGGTACATATAGGAACATAAGTTTAAGAAAACCTAGAGGCTCGAGCCTAAAAACATAAAAACATAAACTAATATATAAAAGAAATCCCATAAACATAGAAAATTAACTAATTTCTAAAAGAAAACCCAAAGTCCAAAAATATAAGCTAATTTCTTAAAAATTATCCTTCAAATGTGTTCCAAGCCATGATCTTGATATCCTTTGAATTCCCAGTTGGTTGTAGCATCAGGACCCTTGATAAGATTTGATCTTCCAATCTCTTGTTCATTGCCCTTTTCATTGGTCCTTGGAATTGTAAAGGTTCATCTTCAAGTTCTTTTTATATGGAATCTAGGGATAGTTCTCTATCATGTCCCCTTCTTCAAGAGAATCTGTCATCAAATTTGTACCCCTTGAAGTTTAGGAGATAATTCGTTATCGTATCCTCTTTCTTAAAGAGAATATGTTCTCAAATTCTTCTCACTTGAAGATTCCTTATCATTTTCCTCTATTTGGAAAGAATTCAACCCGAATTTTAGAAGGTCCTACATATAAACACAAATATAAATCAAAGACACAAATCTAAAATAATAAAAAGAAATAGAAATTCTACTAAAATGAGATTTGGATCCTAGAAGAGGTCAATCTCTTAATATCAAAGATTTTGGAGGTCTACCCAATTACACAAAACATCAAATAATTTTAAATTAAAGATGCAATGCTCAAAGAAAAGCAAAGGAATATTGCACAAACAAACAACCAAAATATAAGTATGACTTTGATCACCCATATGTTTGTTAGGAATGGATAAACAAATTCACGAGCATATATTTCTAAACTTATGCCCTTCTTTTTTATCATCATTTCTTCTTCCCAAATTTGCTTGATGAACAAGTTTTCCCTAAGTATCCTTTCTTCTTTCCATTGTTGATGTTATTGCTCTTTGATAAATAATTCTTTCCTAGGTAATAAAACAATAAGAGGAAAGTTAGTACCTTTTTCATTAACAATTCGTAATGATCTCTTCTTTCTTTATCTTTTTCTCTCTTTTCTTCCTCCTTTCTTTTTCTAGTCTCTTCTTTCTTTTCTTTTTCTCGCTCTTCTTTCTCTTTTCTCTCTCCCTCTTCTTTCTCTTCTCTCTCTTTTTTCTTTCTCTTCTTTTTCTCTCTTTTCTTTCTTTTTTTTTTCTCTTTGTCTTCGCTTCATTTTCTATAAGTGTTTCCTTCTCATGTGTTCTTTTTAGCTCTTGCTCTTGCTTTCTTTTCAATACATCTAATTTTGCATTGTCCTTTCTTCTTCCTCTTTCAAGTATAACATGTAGTTCTTGAGGTCTTCATTAGTCATGGGACTTGCATCCCCAATAGGACATTGATTAGTTTCATGCCCATAACCTCTATATATAGGCACATAAGTATAAGAAAACCTAGAGGCCCGAGCTCTAAAACATAAAAACATAAACTAGTTTATAGAAGAAAGCCCAAAGCCTAGAAACATAGAAACATAACTAATTTCTAAAAGAAAACTCAAAGTCCAAAAACATAACTATTTTTTTCTAAAAATTATCCTTCAAATGTGCTCCAAGCCATGATCTTTATATCCTTTGAATTTTCAAATGCTTGTAGCATCATGACCCTTGAATAGATTTGATCTTCCAATTTCTTGCTCCTTGTCATTGTCATAGGTCCTTTGAATTGTAAAATTTCATTTTCAAGTTCTTATTGTATAGAAGCTAGCGATACTCCTATGTCATTACCTCTATTTTGAAGAGAATTTATTCTCAAATTTGTACCACTTAATGTTTAAAAGATAGTACTCTATCATATGAGAATTGGAGTAATTAGTAACACCACAAGTTCTCCAACCATGACTTTGTTTTGTTGAGTCATTTTGAATGTTCATAATGTGTATGGTTGGCCTATAGGATACATTATTCAAATTGTCACGAAGATGAACTTCTCTAACAAACAATTCATGTTATTAGGAGATAATTATGTATGATTTTTTTATGATTGGCTCAAGGTATAAGTAGGTAAAGTCTTTGTTTTATTCTAAAAAAAATGAAAGGTCTCAAAAAACTTTTTAGTACTAATTGTTTTAGGCCTCTGAAAAAAAATATCTCAAATTTTTAGTACTAATTGGCTTAGGTTTCCAAGAAAAAAATGTTTCAAAAAATTCAAAAAATAAATTAAATAAAATTATGATAGATTTAACATAAATTATTTTATTAACAAATAAAAGATCATTTTCTTAAATTTGAAGTCTTCTAAACCATTAAATCGTCCTTTATTCTTCCTTGTCCTCTTTTGTTTTAATTCGTCCGGGAACAAGATTAATAATAATATTATCACATATACTTACATATATGACTACAAATTAAATTTTTTAAACCTATGAAGTAACTCATGAGTTGCTTCTAGTAGAAATGTGCTAAAGAATTTGTTTCATAATAAACAAAAAATATAAGAAATCTTATATATAATGTCATAAATATCATCAACCGTCGGATAAATGGAAAACTTACTCCCATGCATGTTTTACTATTAATGAAGCATTAAAATGGTAGAAAATGAAGCATCTCTTCGAACTAAATGAAAAAAAAAAAAGGCATTTAATATTATTTGTGGGCTTCTGAATTCCAATGGCCCAAAGGCTGTAGAAATTTAATTTGAAGGGAATTGAAGAAGCTGCTGTAGGAGGAGACACACACACCTGCTCCAATTCACTATGGAAACACACATGTAAAAGATTCCCATAATCTGAACCTCAATTATTATCATTATTACTATAGATACAAAGTCAAGCAATGTAATCGAGTAAAATATCAAACAATTTAATTTATTCCCACGCGCCAACAAATTTAATTAATTTAGTTACTAAACTAATAATCATACTTGTAGTAAAATTCTGAATACCTTTACTGTATTTCTTAATTTAGTGGTTATCAAAATTAATCTAATGTCAATAGTTCAAAGAGCTAGACAGAAGTGGATTCAAACATACTCCAATATTAAAATCATGGTCTAAAAAGAATCACGTAAAATTAACCCTGTTTTATGAATAAATGGATTGGACCAATCATTTTCTAACCTAAATATTTTCCCAGCATTGTTTTATTTTATTTTGTCTTTTAGAATAAGTATATAATCTAAGAAAAGAATAATTGGCCTTATTGGCTCAGCTCAACGGGGCTAATGAGTGGGGCCTAGCCACCTAATTTAGAGATAAAATGTAAAATTATGGAATTTTAAAGAGTCAAAAAAATAGGCAGAAAAATACTAATGAGTTTATGGTTTGCAAAATAATTTGGAGTGAAAGAATAAATCCATAATTATTTTTTAATGCTAAAATACAATTTTATCTATATTATTTTGACCTTTCACGCATTTCAATAACCAATCTAAGATCTATTGAGTTTTAAGAATCCGTTTAATTTATACTGTATGCTTTTAAAATTATTTTAATAAGGACTAAGTATGATTTTGGTTTTTTAATTTTTTCTGAAAATTAGAATTAGTTTTTTTTTTTAAAGTTTGTCTAATTTAGTTTTCAAATGTGTGAATTTAGTTATTTTAACCAAATTTTGTTATGTTTATTTTACGTTTCAAACGCATTTATACCGTTTTACATATTTTCGCTTTAATCTTAGCTTAAAAACTTGTTTAAAACATTAAACAAATTTAAGAAAATTTAGTTAAAAGAACTAAATTCATAATTAAAAAGACTAAATGACTAATTTTATGCATTTCTAAAGTTGAAAGACTAAATTAGACCAAAATTTTGAAGATTGACTAATTTCAATTTTTAATGAAAGTTAAGTGACAAAAAATATATTTAACCCTTTTAATAATTTTAAAAGCCAATTATCGATTCAATTTGAGCTTCTATTTTAGTGTTTCACTTCTGTTTTGATCTCAAGTCTAATGATAGAATTGTTAGGATCAAGCGCTTACTACTAGGCCAAAAGCTACAGCCATTAGTAAGGGCACACCACGATTCGATTGTGACTCGACCCACTTGTCCTCTATCACATGACACTTGATGTCACCTGCAACAATCTCCCCCTTAGCAATTGTCCTACTATAAATCTCACTTGGATTGTGACTTGGCTCACCTAGCCTCCGTCACGGGACAATTGTGTAACCTGTAACAATCTCCCCCTTAACAATTGTCCGCCAAGAATCAAAATCGTAACCTTGGCTCTAATACCAATTGTTAGGATTCAGCGCTTACTATTAGGCCAAAAACTATAGGTATTAGTAAGGGTGCGCCACGATTCGATTGTGACCCGGCCCACTTAACCACTGTCACATGACAATTGATGCCACCTGCAACAATCATTTCCTCAGCAATTATCCTACTAGGAATCCCACTTGGATTGTGACTTGGCCCACCTGGCCTCTGTCCTTAACAATTGTCCACCAGAAATTGAACTCGTAACCTTGGCTCTGATACCAATTGTTAGGATCGAACGCTTATCACTAGGCCAAAAGCTATAGTTATTAGCAAGGACACGCCACGATTCGATTGTGATCCGGCCTACTTGGCCTCTGTCACATAACAATTGATGTCACCTACAACAAAAATTGTCGTCAATTATTATACATAAGAGGTATTATTTGTTTTGGAATGTGTATTTTGTCACAATTTTATCTTTAAAATATGTCTTGGAGAAGGAAAGAAGAACAACTTTCAAACCCTATAAGAAGAAAGAAAATTGTTTGCGAGTCAAACATATATATATATATATATATTAATTGTAACTCCAAATAGTCAGTCACAAAAGGAGTGTGACCTTAACCTACCTTTCATCAATAAAGCAACTCAAATAGCTACACTTGGGTATATGGCATTATTTATAATCCAACATTGTTGATGATGATGGAAAGAGTCACAGTCAAAATTTCACAACTGGATGGATCATTGGCTTGTCTAATAATAAAACCGTTAATATTTTAAAATCTGAAAATTAAAAATTAAAAAAATAACGAATAAAAACTAAATTTAAATTTTAATGAATACCTTGTTTTATTTTATGCCTAAAAATATGTATAGGAGAAAATTTATACACAGAACTTGTATGATCCAGGGCAGTAATGAATGGAAAGTATAGTTAGTTGGGCCATGGGAAGTGCAATTATTTGGGTATCTTGTTTCAGCTGAACGACGTAGATACATTGTCGTTTGGGCCAAACAACGTGATGAATGTTCGGTAATTGTCCCTTTTATTATTTCATACGGATGTTTCTTTCTGTATTTCTGTGTCACATCTTATTCAATAAATTTATTAAAATGTACAAATTAAATTTCATTTTGTTTCTATTTAATTTCATTGTGTTTCTCAAACGATGGGAACGTGACTAAAAATTAATGGAATAAAAGAAGTTGAAGTTATCTCAATTAGACACTCAATATTCATATGGGATAATCATACCATATTTTGTTAACTACATCATTTACAATTTATTTTTTTTAAATATTCATACACACATAAATTCATATTAAATTTATTATTTATTTAAAATAACCTAGTAACCATTTCATCTTCACTGAAAAGATGTGAGAAAACTCATGATATAATGTAAAAATTGATGAATCAAAATAATATTAAAGATGTGACCAATATCAACTGCCACAAATTAAATCTTATAGTCCAAATTGAAGTAAAAAAAGCATTGAATGGAGCACGTACGTAAATTACATGTCTTTGATATATCGGGCCAGATATTTTAAATTACCCATACGGTAGTCGGATAAATAAAACCATGTTCCACACACTACAATAAAATCTTTAAGCAATAATTAATTTTAGTGATCATGACTATTTCTTAATAATCAATTCCAGCAAGTGTATTTGTGTGTGTTGAATTATAACTCAAGTGTAATATCCATAAAGATTTGTTAAAATTTACCATTATCTAGTTTTCAATAAAAATTTAAAAAAAATGATTTTGTAAAGGAATTGAATTCAACATGCACTTAAAATCCAGTATGAAGAAAATATTATGAGTATAAAACATTAAATTTCAAGTTTTTATTTTATTTCTATCGTTCAAGTGCATTGTGACTAATAGAGATTTAAAAGTACATAGGATAAAAGGTAATATATGATTATTTATAATATGTTATTTAATATGACATTTATTAAAAAGTTACTATTAATAAGTGGGGTTTAATTAGTTGAATGGTACTCACTTTCAGTTAGATGTGTCAGTTTGGTACTCATTTTTAAAAAGGTATCAATTGAGTCTCAACTTTTAAAAATATGTCTCAATTAGGTTATTTTCAGCAAAAAATTATTAACACCGTTAACGGTTTTGATATTTAAAATGACTTATAAAATTAAGTATTGATATTTATATTAAAATTTAGTGGTAAAAAATTTTAGTAATTTTTATCTAAAAGAGACTTGATTAAGACATTTTTTTAAAAGTTTGGACTAGATTAACACATTTTTAAAAGAGAGTACTAAACTAATACATCCGAATAAAAATTGGTACCATCTGACTAATTAAATCTATAAAGCGGTATCGCATTAAAATTTACAATATTTTCTTGTTAATTATGACACCAGAAAAGAATCGGTATACGTGACTTTAATATCTGTTTCGTACTGTTACGTCACTTACGTGTGTGTGGGTGTAGTCTAATATGTTGTTTTTTTAAGAGAAAATGAATAACTATTTTTTAAGAATTTTAAATTTGAGGTAAATCCTTTTTTAATCCTTCAAATGGTAAAACAAATCATTTAAATATAGTAAAACATGTTTGTAGTTCCTAAATATTAAATTAAGAGACTAAAAATTATGTTGAAAATAAACTGATTTTAATGCAATGTTTATGAGCAGTAAAGTGATTCCAAAAAATAATGAAGAGGATGCATGTTGTGAAAAGAAAGGAAGCACTAAGATAGGTTGTGAATTATTGAAGGTGAATTATTAGTGGCAGCACTGAGTTGTACTATGGTTTTCAATATGAGCCTTTCATTGAATCACACAGTTTCACGTGGACATTGGACCCCATTTTCTATACACTGCTCATACATTATCAAAACCATTATTTTCCCAAATACACCATGTGAGACAAAGTTGTCCGGAAACGTCAAAGTATGAAGTCAGAATGAGGATAGACTCAATTTCTTCTTTTACTCGGAGGATAATTATTATTTATTACATTAAATATAACTTTAGTCTTTCTATTTTTATACTAATAAAATTGAAATTGACATTTGTTTTTATATTAGATTTTAGTACAGTTTTATATTTAAAAAATAATAGATAGAGTATTTTTTAGTTTTATTGTGTCAATTTTTTACGTTTATTTAAGTTTACATTTGAGTCTATTACATGAGTTAATACTTTTCAGCTTAAATGTTAGCTTAGAGTGATGCTTAATAAGATTGAAAGAATTTAACGGACACGTGTCACATTATTGTTGTGTCACGCGACAGTAATAATAGTTGTTTTCAATTTAGTTCTCTATTTAAATTTTTTGTTCAATTTAGTACCTATATTTTTTAAAACAATCCAATTTTATCTTTTCAAATTTGAGACCAAAATAGTAAATAAACTTAATTACAACTTATATATAAGTGTTAAAATATTTTTTTTTTTGAATTTATAGATCAAACCAGTTCACCTAACAAAATTATTGTAACATGTATATATAAGTTGTAATTAAGTTTATTTATTAATTTGGTCTCAACTTGACGAACACAAAATTGGGTCGTTTTAAACAGTATGGTATTAAATTGAACCACAAATTTAAATAGATGATTAAATTAAAAACAACTATTATCACTGCCACATGTCACAACGGTAAACTACCACGTGACACGACAGTAACTTGACACGTAGCAATTTATAAATTTAAAAAAAAATTAAAAATTTAAAAAAAAATTAAAAAATTTTACGGCTTGACATGTGTCCTGTATGGACACAGTGTTAACTCCAACCTAATTGAGATAACCAAATTTAACCTAAATTGAACCAACCAATAATAAGGAATAAAATTGAACCAAAAAAAATTAGGAAACTAAATAAGTAATTATACCTTTAAAATAAAAATGTATTTTAATTTCGTATTCAAATTTAGAGGCTAAAAATATATCTAATCTCCGTTTATTCACCACTTTGTAAATAAACACCAAAATCAATTAGATGGTTCAATTATTTGAATAATTAATGAAGTTTAAATAAATCTATCCAAAATGTTAATATATATTATATTGAATCATTGTTTCTAAAGATATTATTGTCTTTGAAAGTTGTTGAATAGATATTTCATTAATGAAATAATAGAACGTATTATGACCGATTTAATTTTTTCACTAATTGATATTAATTTTTATATGAACTCTTTGATATGCACATTATACAACTACTTCATAATAGTATAATAAGATTTCGTTGAAATAAGTTAACTTTATGTTATTTAAAAGTAAAGTTCATCAACCATTATAATTTACTGATTGAAGATTTATGAAATAGTTTGGAAATATACAGTGCATTTGACTTTAAAAAACACTAAAGCTCAAAGAAACTTTATAAACAATTAAATGATATTTTTATAAGTGAAACTATTATAAGTCAATATATTTGAAAGGCTTTTCTTTTTATTTAGTTAACAATAGTACAAATTTCAATTGGATGAAAGTATTAAAATATTTTAATGTAGTCCATAAAATACAACACAAATTTCTATATTCAAGATAGACCACCTACTCAAATATGCCACTTTCACGAATTTCTCAATATTATAGCGTAAAGCTTGCAATGACACGTATGACTTGTAAATAACACTATGACTTGTAGAGTCATATATAAAAAAATGTTTTAGGAAGAAGATAAAATCCCATGAAAGTTTTTTTTAGTGAAATTTTATTATAAAATTAAAAGAATGATTTTTTTTTTTTTTTAAATGTTTAAGTAAGTTGTGTTAATTTATTACGACTTCAAAATGACGAAGTCAAGCCATACTAAAATAATTTTATCATTAATAAATTGACGTTGAAGTCATCATAATAAAATTACATTAAAATAATAAAAAAACGTATAGAAAAAAACAAAGATCGTTAATAATATATAAAGAAGTTATGAAGATAAAGAAATATATAGATAAGAATTAGGAATGAGTAAGAACATGCAACTTTTATAAAAGTGTACAACCATAACAATTGACACTTGCTCATTACCCTTTCTATTTTTTGCACTTTTGTAATTATTTTGTCATGAACTACCTCCACGTGATTCCTTTCGAATTGCCACCCCAGGCCAAACACTTTGAATGTTAATTTGAATTATACCACTTGAACATAATTTCTCAAATGCATCTTTTAAATTATCTTAATGATTAATATTCGATCATATTCGAATATACTTTATTCTATCTTCAATTTTTATTCAATTTGTACATCATTTGAATATATCTGAATCACTTTTAATGATACCCATTGTAAGTATATATAGTTATGATGACCTATATTAAAAAGGGAACTTTCCATTTCAAAAAAATCAACAATTTCATAATTAATTTATTATGTATTTATCATACTCCTATTTGTGAAACAAAAAATGTGCATATATTTGACTAAATAATCATATTCAGGTGACAAAACAAATGACACAAAACTACCTGATATAATTATGTCAACTTTATTATTAAAAAAATATTACAATTTTTAAGCCCAGTTTAATAGCCATATTTCAAGTCAACGAACCGTTTTTTTTATCTATTTAAAAAAAACGTTAACAATAATAATAATAATAATAATAATAATAATAATAATAATATATACTAGAAGATATTTACTTTTGAAATTAATAATTATTTTATAAGATAGCTCAGTAAATAAATTTCTGAGTCGGGTTAGTTTTAGCTAATATATCAGGTTAAAAGTAATATTGATTTAACTTAGATCAAAGTTCTTTTCTAATTAATCTAACTCATTTTATTTTTCTCTTTTTAATGATATCATGTTAGCTTAAACCCATTAACATCTTTAGAAGCATATGTTTTAAAGTTACAAAATATTTTGAAGAACTGCATTCTTTAAATTATTTAAAAATATATTTGCGTTCAATTTTTCTTAATTAAATTAGAGATTGTGTATCGAGAATACTCAAGTGTTTTATCTATAAGGATTATGTTAATTTTTTCTGTATCATTTTAGAAATATATACTTCATAGTATTTTGAGAAAAAAAAGTTTGAGTATGATTTATGAAAATATTTAATATTAATGAAACTTAAATTAAAATTTTACAATAATAAATTTATGAATTATTAAGTGAGACTTAAATTCATATTTCGATTTTCTAACAAGATCATAATCATTTGTTTACTTAAAAAATAAAAATATTGTTTGTTTAATAAGGAATAAACATTATTTCGATAAAAAAAATCTAGAAGAAGAGTAATTAAAAAAATAATTTTGAGACTGTGTAATTTTAGAAAAATATATATATTTGTTCATATTTTTTTTTTGTGTCGAATAGTTAATTCAGTACAATACCAATTAACACATACAATTCTTAATACAATAAAAATTTGTGATCCTTTGGAATAAAAGTTATGTAATTTTTAACAAAGTATAGTTACATTGAACTTGTTTCAACTCACTTCATGGTTGAAACATTCTCCTATTTCCTTCTTTCTTTCTTTTTCCTTATCTTTCATTTGTGTCTTAGCAAACACATGCTAACTTCACAGATGATATATATATATATATATATATATATATATATATATATATATATATATATATTTACCTTATATATTATTGTATTTAAAAATATACATTTTTGAAGTTTAAAAATATGTTTAAAAGGCAGATGAGAAACTTAGCAATAAGTGGATAAAAATAAACTTTTTTAATAAAAGAGTGGGTGCGTATGTAGAAACCTAATATGGGGCAGTTGGTGTACATGAAATGCGAAGAATAATAAATGCAGAGATTGCACATGCCCTGTTCCCAAATAATTTTATGTGAGTGTTGTGATCAAAACATGTATCATTTAAGGGTACGGCACTAACATAAGTCTTTGTCTTTGACTATAGTTCGCGGGGATTCCTTATAGCTGCCATAGAGCTAACAATTAGGGCTGGTTAAATTCTATATAAATTCAATGCAGTCCTTATAAATTAAATTGAAATAATTTTTCAGTTCAATTTAAATTAGATTAAATACACTGTACATAATTTTTTATATTATTTAAATTTATATTTAGATTTATTTACTTTAAATTTGATTCAATTGGATCCAATTTAATAGGATCAATCTTGTCAAACCAAACATGACATAGTGCTTGATTGATGTTGTATTCCTCTGGTAATTCTCTCTCAAAGACTCAACAGTGGTATCAAAGCCTGATTTGTGTAGTGACGACTTAGATAAATCTTTATATCGAAAGTCTTTTTAATATAGGATTGGGTAGGTGTGTCCTGTGATGTGAACGACAATATAAGTATGGGTTACTCGTGACATGAAATGTTTCCACTCTAAGAGGAAGTACTAATATGAAAGGACTCACACTTAAAGAAGAGATTGTTGGAAATTCAAGTGTAAGTCTAAGTCCCACATTGAGTAAATGTGAGAAAGTTGAGAACCATATAATGATGAAAACCTATAAATTTAACGCATTAAGATCTTGAGTTGAGAATGATGTCAACTCCTCATGTGTGAATTGAGTTAGAGCCAAATGTTTATAAGATCCTATTGAACCTCTCCAAAGACCCAACATTGCTATCATAAATATATTTGTCTATCTTTGTTAGAACTTAAATTTATGACTTTTAGATATGTTAAAAAATGTTTCATATTTTGGACACACGAATATTTTGTTACTTGGATATCTCTTATATACCAACACCTTTGAGTTTTATTATTTTTTCTAGCTTACCAGATTCTAGTTTCTATTAGCCGTACCAAAAAAACTTCAAAAGTGGTTTCAGTATAGCAAAATTTAATGTCATTTCTCTATGCATATATACTTGAACGTGGAAATTATATTAAAATTCACAACATACTTTTATAACCCTTAAAGCATATCTTACTTAAGCATTTAAAAAAGTTAAAATGGTTTTAGTTTATAAACTAATAAAAAATTAAAATTTATCATTGTTTCAAACTTCCATATATATTAGTTCTCAAATTTTATAAATAAATACATATAATTATGTTAAATTTGATTGACATGACTAAGTTTCAAACTAATATTTAAATTATTTACATTTTGATACGTTTCAACTTAAACTTCAATTTTATTTAACACACAACTTAGTATCTTTGTGTGAAAAAAAACTATATCTTTTAGCGATTAAAATATAACAACGGAATGGAAATAAATTATAATTTTACATAATTAAAAAATATTTAACCCCATTTTAAAATATCATCATCCTTTAAAATATGATATAAGGAGGTGGAATTTACGTATCAAGATTCCTATCAGCAGAAACTTTACCGCTTTAGTTAGACTAAACATGTGTGTGCCCATCTATACAACAAAAGTATCCAAGGAAAGGCAAATGGTTGAAAAGGTACTTTTGCATTGCCAAGATACCTAATCAGTCGTATAAAAAGGCTTAAAACTGATTACATTTAAAAAAAAAACAAACAAAAAACCGATCTAAAAGGGGTTAAAATTAATTATTTTTAGATTTTTTTTAACCCTATTTTCTTCATCAACATAATAAGTCGTTCAAGAATCGAATTAAAACAAGAAAAAACGCTTATTATTTGAATATAATATGAAAATTTTAAAATTAATTACGAAATAAAACATATATAAACATGTTTCTTAAAACCATTTTAAAATTTAATAACATTGTATTTACAGTAAATATAATAATATAATATAATTATAAATATAAAAATAGCTAAAATTAAGAATGAAAAAGTTATCAAAAGTTACAAACAGATCCTTATATTTAATGATTTTTCAATTGTAATACATTTAGTCTTTTTTTTTCTATATAAAAGACTATTTAACAGCTTGTATAACAAAAACCAAAGTATTAAAAGTTACTTTAAATTTTATATTAAAATAAAAATGGAATAAAATTTAAATACATATGGTAGTCTCGTCACCCAAACACAGTTATAAATACGCACAAATTCCACCGCCCATACAGCTTCATCAGCATAACGCAAAAATCCCTTTATTAATTCTCCAAAATCAAAATCATTCTCCCAATTCCCAACCACCACCAAACACTGCCACACTCTTCATCACTCACTCTCTTCTTCTTCTTCCAGATCTACACAACAATGCACCTCCAAATCTCACTCTCAATGCTTCTACTCTCTGTTTTCTTAACATCTCCAACGCTTTTCACCACCGCAGCACAGAGCAAGCCGCAGGATCTACTCCGATCCTCCTGCGTCCACGCACGCTACCCGCGTCTGTGCCTGCGCACCCTCTCGCACTACCCGGGGCCCGCCAACACGCCCCTCGACATGGCCCGAGCCGCGCTCAGGGTCAGCCTGGCCCACACCCGCCGGACCTCCAAGTTCCTGCACACGCTGTCCAAAGGCGGCGCCGCCGCCATGAGCAAGCGGCAGCGCTCCGCGCTGCGAGACTGCACTGAGCAGATCTCGGACTCCGTGGACCAGCTCCGGCGGAGCCTCGACGAGTTACAACACCTACGCGCCGAGACCTTCCGCTGGCAAATGAGCAACGCACAGACGTGGGTGAGCGCTGCCCTCACCGACGGCGACACTTGCCTCGACGGCTTCGCCGGCAATGCCAGGCCCGACGTCAAACGCAGGGTGAACGACGTTGCCAGGGTCACCAGCAATGCTCTGTATATGATTAATCGACTCGGTCAAAGTAGGACCGGAAAGCCCAAGTCCAAGCCCAGACCCAGACCAAGCCCAGGCCTGATCGTCTCAAAGAATTGAAATATGTTAGAAAGTGGTATGACAAATGCAGGTAGCAGGTGAAGCAGACTACGTGAAACTGTAATGTCTAGTTTATTTATTAGGTAAAGCACCGAGTGACTCCTTTTTGCTTTTTTGCGTTTCTTACTATAATTAAAAAGTATGTATATTACTATATTATATAATAATAAATAATAATGATATATCTTTATATGCTGAATTCACATGTAATACTAGCATCTTTCAGAGAAAACCGATTAATAATTTGGAAAAAGAGAGTGGGAAGTGGAGCTACTTTACTTGGTGTGATGTCTTATTAGTTAATTATGACGTGTATCTCTTTATAAAAGTTTAATAGGTTTCTCTTTTTTTTTTCTTCGGCATTTATTTAAAGTGACATGGAACTTTAGTGTCGTCAAGAATATCGTAGGATTTAGAAATTAAAATATAGAGATTAAAAGTATATTATTTTTTTATTTAGTTAAGATTAATGTTTTCGATATAAAAAATATTTTTTAAATCGTGGTGGTAAATCCAAATGTCCAGGGTTAGTGTTAAAAGAAAAGAATGCTTAGCCTTACATTTTATGAGGATAAGACTAAGTGGGTAATGTGGTGTTAAGTTAGATCATTAGTTGAAATATTGACCTAATAAGTAAGAAGGGTATCTTAAGGTGTGTTCCTTTGTGTAGATAGATATGGGGGAGAGTGTGAAGATGGATTTGTGTAGATTTAGGTGGATGGATATTTGTGTTTTTTTGAGTAGATTTAGAGGATAAAGTGAGTGGATTTGGAGATAATTTTTGTGAAAGTTAGTGAAAGATTTGATTGATGTGATAGATAAAATTATATGTTAAAATAGATATATTTATTAAGTTACTATAATACCCTTGTATAAAAAAAGATGAATTTTTGAATTGATGTTATTGAAATAATTTGTAAATTAGTTATTTTTAGTCATAAAAATTGAATTTAATTTTTTTAAAACTTAAAAAAAAAATGAATTTTGATTAATGTAAAAAAATAGTACAAGAAAATGTATAAAATATTAAATATTAAAAGTTTGCATAGAAAGTCTTGATTTTACTTGCCAAAAAAGTTATAGGCCTGAAATACCAATTTCTTAATCCCGAGTCCTTCACCCTCATCACTAAACTATCCAATTCATTTATCTGTACATTTAGAAGGCCTGCAATTAATATGATCTACGATGCCATGCCCTGATACTCAAAATGGAAACATAAAGGTGTTTGTTCCCATGTCAAATACTGATACTTCTCCATTCATATCAATTTTTTAAATTAAATTGCGATCATCATAATCATGAATTAATGAGAAATTACCACTCTCTTTTTCTTCACCGATATTATGCATCTATACCTGCAAAGTTTGAGTTTATGACCAGACGCAGAGGGCATGAAAAAGTTATGAATTCAATTAATGCTGGCATAAACCTTGGATTTAATCCAGTTAAGGTATTTCTTGGTTACATATCATTACTTTTTGCTAGTGTTTCTCATTGATCACCTTCCCATGTGCAGCTACCCTTTTGCTCAAATTCATTAAGTTAATAAAATGAATTTTTCAACAAGGGTGCATAACCTCAGCTCCTCCGGCAGCCGGCAGCTCCAACCAATTCCTCCACGTCCAGGTCCACCTGCACAAAACAAACAAATGCGTGAAAAAAAAAATATAAGCATGACACCGGTGTCATAACCGGTGTCGTTATTTCAAAACATGGCACCGGTTACGTAACCGGTGCCGTCCCACTCCCATCACAGCCTGCAACACCTCTTACACGGCACCACCATCCCAGTCCTGCAACACCTCCTACATGCCACCACCACAACACCTCACGACCACCACCACACCCCCAAAGAACCTCATCTTCCCCAAATGACACACCGTAACTCACCTTTCAATGAGCTTCTGCTTCACAACACCAAACAACCAAACACCGGTGTTGCACCATTTTAAAATGAGTGAGAGTTGTGGTGGAGAAGAATCTGGTCAGAGGAATCTTTCACAAATCTTTTCAGAGACACGAATGGCAAAGGACGAATGTTGCCGGTCCAAGTACTGCGTCGGAAAGTAAAAACGAGGGCTTTTTAGTAAAATGTCCATTGATACTCGCTAATCTTCTGCGTATACCGTGGATGAAAAAATCAGTGTATCCCTCAAATCAGTCGTCCCATATCGGCTCATATCACTGCAATGGAACACAATGTTAAATTAAATCCGCGCTCCCTTATTCTCTTCAACAGTAAATTCCACCCAAGAGAACATGCCCTTAAGGAAGAAAAGAAAAGAAAAAGACATTTAGGACAGAACATTGAAGTTAATAAAGAGTTTTATGGACAATGAAAATTGAGAGAAATTCAAGAGGATGAGACAATTAGTATAAGAAATAGGGATGACGAATCGGATTATTCGAATCCATTTTGGCTAAGTTATCACTTTATCACATATGAGTAGGACTTTCTTCCTGCACTTCCAAGGATTTTTTCTATACTTCCAAAAACTTTTATAATTTCAAAAATATTATTTGAGTGAAATTACATAAATTACACTTCTAAAATTGTTTCCGAATTTTGATTTCTGATAAAAGATACTTTCGAAAATCAACACTCAATTAAAATTTTAAACTTTTAGATGTCAATATAACCTCCAAAATTTTTTATAATTTCAAAAATATCCTTTGATTATTTGAACGAAATCACATAGATAACACTTCCAAAATTGTTTTCGAATTTTGACTTTCGATAAAAGATACTTTCAAAAGTCGATATCCGATTCAAATTTTAGACTTTCAAATATATATATATATATATATATATATATATATGACATTTGAAAATCTAAAATCAAATATCAGATGTCGACATCCGTATAACAAAATCAAACACCGAATGTTGACATCCGTAAATGAAAAAAAAAAGACATAATACCGAATGTTGACATCTGTGACGGGAAAAAACTAAAAAGAAAAAATAAAGTACCGGATATCGACATCCGTAAAACAAAAAATTGGTATCGGATGTCGATATATGTTATTTTTTGGTACTAAGGGTAAAAATATTGATACTTTTAACTGATGGGCAAAGTTGAAATTTAAATTATTTTTTGGTACAGGAAAAATATTTGGAGGTGCATGGAGAAGCTCCCTAAATAATGGTAATCTTTGTCATGTCACTCACTTTGGGGTCTTTCTTCTTGCACCTCCAAAGTTTCTTCTACACCTAAAAAAAATTAATTCCAAAAATACCATTTGACCATTTAAGTAAAGCCACAAATATCACACTTCCAAAATTATTTTCGGATGTCGACTTTCGAAAGTCAAAATATATAACCGGAAGTCGACTTCCGGTAATATATTTTGACTTCCGAAAGTTGACTTCCAATAATATATTTTGACTTTCAAAAGTCAACATCCAAAAACAATTTTGGAAGTGTGATCTACATGGCTTCGCTAATATGGTCAAAGGATATTTTTTAAATTTTAAAAATTTTTGGAGGTCCGGAAAGAATTGCTCCCTCACTTTTTCACCTTGAACTATGGACTCAAAACGATGTTGGGCCTTGAAGATGATTATTCTATATAGTAAAAATGCCAATGAATACCATGACATTGTTTTTTATTGAAGCAAAATAATTAGATTACAAGTTCCACTTATGATAAAAATGCCCAATAAATGATAGCCAAGAAGGTCCAATATATGTCGCTCACTTTGTCATCCAAATTATGAGTTCAAATATATTTTTAGTTTTTGAATTTTCATACAAAATTAGAATTGGCTTGTGTAAAAATTTTGATATAATTTAATTTTAAAACTTTAAAATTAAATGTGTATAATTCTTTTAATTCAATTATGTTAATTTTTTAAATCTAATTATAATATGTTAAAAAAATTTAACGCAATTGAATTAAGAAAACTATATATATTTATTTTTAAAGTTCGAACCAAAGTGTATTAAAATTTAGAAAAAATACGAATTTTGGTTATATATCAAAATTTATGAACTAAAAATAAATTTAACTTTTCCTTTCTTAAATAATCTGCGACCAATTGTTGTTTCAATTTTCACAATTCATAAAACTAAATTAATAAAACAAACGCCTTAAGATAAATCAACAAAACACAGAAATAGTTCGTAACCTATTGAGATATTCCAGCAATTAGAAGGCAAAATCATATAGAGAGAAAATGTTAAGAAGAGAAAGGAAACTAATATTTACTCAAAGAAAACGATTGAAAATGAGAAAAGAAGAGTATGTCAAACAAACAGAAGACAAAGTTGATCAACTTCCGATATGAAATTGGAAAAAAAAGGGTGATACCACATTAAACAACTCAACTAAATTTATATAGAATGTCAAAATATCACTTCTCACATATAATTTCAAAAATAATATATTTATAATTTTTTTAACGATAGAAAAATATTATAAAATTTTATTCAAGCTGTCATTAAAATTTAATAAGTCTCTTTGATGTATAATAGACTTGGAGAATAGTCGTACGTTATCGAAAGACTTATGATTTTTCCTATAGTATAAGAAGATTTGTAATTTTTGTTAAAAAATTATATAAAAAGACTTGTAATTTTTGTTGGAAAAATTATTTGATCATGTATAGAAAATAATTTTTTTATACTACTTATTGGTCTTTTAACGGAAGAATCATTCAAAAAATAAAATAAAATATTAATGAATCTAACTTATACAAAAAAAATTGACACAAATTATAATCTAAACCCTTAAAAACAATAAGTTTATAAGTGTTTCATCAATCAAAATTTTCATCTCTGATAGTTGAAAAACTCACAAAATAGGTGAAGTTATACAAAAAAGTTATAAATTAAATTAAATCAAATTATTTTGAATTATGTTTATTTAGTCGGTAGACCAAATCAACTCATAGCCTATTGAGTCAATACGTTTGATAAATTATAATTTAAAAGATAAAATAATATTTTAAAAAAACCCATGTACTATGATTTATATTTATTGGTGTATTAAATCATTAGATTTAAAATTTAAATTTAAATCCAATAATTTGGTTTAAATGTTATTTTTTAACTTTTTAAAAAGGGACCAAAATATCTATGAGCTCATAGTCCATATTTTTGAAGTAATGTGTTAGGCCAATCGACCTATCCTATCCATTTGTAGGTATAGCTACCAATCACCATGTTTCCCAAAATGCTCCTCCATAAACCTCACTCAAGGGCATTTTCACTACTATTCCCAAAAAAAGTGAAGCACCCAATGGAATATACTTACCTATCAACAATGAAAAATATCAAAGTTTCAATATAAATTATAGGTTTGTTTTGATTAAATATGATATAAGCATTCTATTTCATTAATATAAATTTTTAATATAATATTTATGTTTTAATATCACCATTCATTTTCGTTAGTAATTTTAATGATGGAGTTTATTTATTTGACAACTTGACTTAAAGTTAAACTGATATTATTGGATAGGATATAATACACTTGATAATAATTTTAATTTTAAATTAGGACTTTTATTAATTAATATTTTACAAATAATAATTTATTTTTATATATCATTATTTATTTCATTTTCCTTTAAAAGTGTAATAGTTTCATAAGATTGTTTACTATTACTATTGTTTTATTATTGCTGGTATAACAATATGGAATGAAAACAAATAAAGATTTATATAGTAATGTTCTCTTAACAACCTTTAAAAATATTAAAGAGTATTATAAAAGATCATATTAATAAGTTACGTTACTGAATACAATTATATAAATGCCAAAGAATGCTATCCAAGACCAAAACAAATCGCTTATTTATGGAAACATTGTGCCTCAATCACATATCCTAAACTAGCTCCAAAATATCTTGGTTTTTGGTCATTAATTTAGGGTGTGTTTGGTTCTTGGATAATTGATTCTAGCCTAATCAATTCTTCAAGAATTAGTTATTTTTTTCATTCTGTGTTAAAAAATTATTTTTAATCAATTTTATACCAATTTGACGCAGAATTAAGCACACGCTTAATTACTAGAATGCAATGTCTTCCAAGTGTTTGATTAATTTCCCCATCTATTCTTTCTCCCTCTAACAATTTCAAGTGTTCCACGACTTCCTTCATCACTCGTGCAAGGTTCGCACCCTTTTGGATGCAAATATTTTAATGAACTCTCTTTCATCAGATCTCTCAATTTTTTTTCTCTCTCTCAATTTTCCCCTTTGGATGCAATCATGTTAACAAATACTATCAAAATTTCAGTACAGATATATACCACAAGTAGAATTCAAATATTAATTCACTACATTTCGAAAACTGTTTTTTCCCTTGAATTATCAAACTCTAGCTTCTTCTCCACAATAAATCCGTTTCCAAAATGGTTTCTGCAAAGAAAGTGATCGAGGAAGAGTCCACGAAAATGATGACGGTGGAAGAGAAGAAGGAAGAAGAAAAAAAAGGAAGAGAAGAAGAAAAAGATAAAAAAGGAAAAAAGAAAAGAAGAGAAAAAAAAAGAATTGTGATATTTGTGATGCAAATTTATTATTTATTCATAAATAACTATTGATAAATTTAAATAATCACTAAATTATCGATGAATAATTATGGACGAATTTTTTTTATCCATGAGCAAAATATATCGATATATGTTTTATAAACTAATAATTTTTATTGTTGATAAATCATCGGTACCTTTGACTGTTCAATGAATTTTGTTCGACGATAATTTCATTTTTTTTAGTGTGTAAAAGAATCAATTAGATTTAGGATCTTCAAAAACTAAATTTCAACTAATATTCTAACACCGATAATAATTTTACATTGCAAATTTGACTCTTCGTAAACTACAACATTTTGGGCACGAGCATTCTATTCTAATACATACTATTGGCACAAATTATATGTGGAAATTTCTTTTGAAATGGGTTTATTGTAGAAAAAAAAAATCAAGTTTTCAATCTTTAGATTTTTTTTAGTAAACAAAAGGTTTCAGTAGTGACAAAAGCACAGCATAACTTGTACCCAACAAATCAAGACGCAATAAATTGATAGACACCAATAAATATTTAAAGAGCTAGGTAAATGCCTTTGTTAAGAGACACAAACCAAATTATAAGAAAAACACCAATCAACAAAAGTGACATAAACCACAGAAACTATACATCCCTCCAGCAAGCACCAAACACCAAAAGAAGAAACAAATATGTGAATAGATCCATAATTTTTTTTTGGTGACTGCAAATTCATAAGATCAATAATAAGTGACTGCAAATTCAAATAAAAAAAGAAATTTAATGATAATAACAACAACAAAAATCGTGCACGGCAATTCAAATAGGGCACGCACATTTGTTTTAAGGTGAGAAAGCTCGAAATTTAGAAACAAACAAGATCATGTCAACTCAATTTGTTTAACGTAATACGTAGACTCTAAATTTTTTAGGACTATTATTAACAAATAGTTTATAAGTTAAATCATATAGATAAAAAACTAATTTTTAATATATTTTAAATATCTAATATCATGTTACATAATAAAATTATTTATTAAAATAAAGCAAGTATAAAACACCAAAATATGATGTAGAGGAAACATGTGTTATAACCTACTCAAACTATTTAGTCTAGAGGTCTCTTTTGTTTTATGCTGAATATTTCATAGGGGAAGTCTTCAAAGGTGCAGTGATTTATTGTACGCACAACACCAACACTTCTATTTAATTTTGAGTAATAGGTCAGGGAACAAAATGTTACATACATATCTATTTATTGATCAGGAAGCTCTCAAATAGATTATGAACAAATTTAAATCTAGCACTAGACTAAAGGGAATGAATCCAATAAGTGCCAATGGTTAGTGTACCTCCCTAGCGTACCCGGCGTTTGGACGACCTACGTATCCGACCTAGGCTCAACTATCCACTACATCCTGAAAACCCACGTCAACTTTCCTAGGCAACGATTATGAGAAATGACTCATCCTCATGCGGAGATCGTGGCCACGTCATCCCATGAAGACTCACTTACTTTCACGAATTTAAGGGAGGTTGAGATCAAGTCGGACGGAGGTCAGGTATAAAGAGAGGAGCATCATCTTATTAAAAGGAGGGGGTTTAGACTGGCTAACACGGGGGAGAGAATATCGACCCATCCTGGCCTCATCTCGGTCTCATCTTGGCCTTATCCTGACCTCATCTCGGTCTCATTCTAGTCTCATCTCGACCTAATCTCAATTTCATCTCAACCTCATCTCAAATCTTAAATTAACAGTTCCGCTTAGTGTCCCTTCGACCCGATACGAGAATAATTACCAATTTGAACAAGTATCGATGAGTGAATATTCTTAAGGTGGTATTTTTTAGTTGCACTTTGAATATGTAAGGTCCTTTATTTGTCTTTAATTTTTTGCTATACACATATATTAAGTTGTTTTAATTTATCTAAGAATCTCAATGTAAAATTAGGATTTGTATAAAGATTAAGACAATCCTAAAATATATATATATATATATATACAAAAAAATATATATATATATATATATATATATATATATATATATATATATATATATATATATATATATATATGGATGAGTTATGCATTATCACTAGAAATAAAGTTGGACTTATAGTTAAAGGGTATAATTAAGAAGACGAAATAAACTTTGATGAAACTTGTGCCTATATAGTTAGATTAAAGGCTATAAGATTACTACTTGCATATGCTTGTATGAGTGACGTTAAGCTTTATAAAATGGATGTCAAGAGTCTAATTTCAACACTAGATGAAGTGATGGTTGGACACCTGAAAATCCAAAGGCAGCATAGGAGTTTTTTGTAACTTGTTGGATTAATTCAAACAAATGGTTGTTGCATAAGCATTAGTGAGGATGCTCAAGCAACAATGTGGTTGATGGAGAGCGAAGTAGGCAAAAAAGGTGTTTCTCTTAGGTTAAATTTTGCTCAAGCGACAAAGGTACCACTCATTAAGGAAATGTGATAAAAAATCAAAGAAAAACTTCATTAACCAAAATTTGAGTTTTAGGGCCAATTGAGCAAAATTGTTAGTTTTCATGTTTTAGGTCATTTTAGCTTAGTTATTCAAGTAATGCCTAGGTAGAGCTAATCCTACCACTTGATTTTTTGATCAATTTGCTGGTTCTCTATCCTTAGACAAGGTTTAAATGAAGATTTGAAGGCCTATAAGTTCACATAGCAGCAAGGTCAAGTTGGTGGCGAAGAATGAAGTGTGCAAAAGTGGCATGTTTGATCTTAGAGTTGACTTTTGCCATTTGGACCCAAATCAAGAGCCAATCATTTGGAACTTTAGGACACTAAATGTGACTGGTTTGGGCCTTGGGATTGCCAAAAATTTGAGAGGGGGTTGCCTATTGGAGTTTGGGCTCAATTGGTGAGAGGTGGCTTAGTGTAGGATAGATTTTAGGGTAGATTGGAGGAAGTGGCATTAGGGGGGACGACCTATCAGCCTCCTAGGGAGGCTGAACATTCCTTGGACAATTATAGAGCAGTTTCTGACAGTCCCACACCACCTCATGTAGCAGACCCGAAATTCCCTAAAAAATCACTCGTTTTCACTCCATTTTTGCTTTTGGAAGCTTGGATAGCTCAAGCCTTGGTGAGAGGAAGGTTGGGGAAACTCCTTGTACTCATTTTTGGTATCGTAATCTTGATTTAAGCTTCAATGAATAAAAGTTTTAGTATTATTCATTTAGTCTATGGTCCATAATGTTCATCATCATTTTCCACTAAACCACCACCTTGGCTACCACTTTTTGAGCTTAAACTCCACCATACCTTACCAAATCTAGGTTATGGAACTAGGCCTATGAATTGGTATGTCCAAATGACCTCTATACATCATTATTTTTTATTAAAAAAGATGAATGGGTTTGATTCAAGACCAATGGTAGTAACCAAGCTTATTTCACTTATATTTCTCCATTTCACTACACTTTTGCTACAATTTCAAGTTTCTTCTCATTCCATCACTTCACACACACCACTAGTTACTATTCCATTGAATTTCTCACTCATTTCTTAATCATTTTGAGCTCTATAAATTTGTGCACACTCTTGGGATGATTCCCAAGCTATTCGAACCATCACACACCCATTTTCATCATCATTTCATCAATTCGTGTTTTTCTGCATAATTCCGTACCCATGTTACTGTTCCATTCGAATTTAACATCATTTTTCATGTTGTGATTCAACATGTGGATTCGTTTAGCTCCTCCTTATGCTCCACAAGCTATTAGCATCAACAATTTCACGATTCCATCCACAAATCACCAAGTTCGAATCACACCTCTCTTCCTATTTTTCGTTTCTGCATAATTTTGTGGTTGCATGATTTTGTTGATTGTTCATGTAAATTGATTTTTAGGTTTCATTCATTACATCATGACGAAGCTTTCTGAATATTTAATTACATTTTTGTTGCACGAGTTGGACGAATTGATTGAAATCACGTTTTTGTCTAAATTTGTGAATTAAGGTTCATGAAATTGGGAACTTTGCATGTAGTACACCACATCAAGTGATTCCGAATTCTAAATGGAATTGGAATCATTTATAATCATTCTGCATCATTACATTTTTAATTGTATCATCAAAAGATACTAATCTGAGGTTACCATGCACTTTGCTTATGAACATGTTCTTAATTTTGGACAAATTTTGAGTTTGATGAATTTTGACCAATTTCACCATTGCATTAGCCTAATTTTGATCATTAAATATGTTTTGAGCATTTAGGTTTAGCAAATTCATCATTCCCTGCCATTTTGTGCATTGTATGTCATGCGTTCATGCATAGTTCATAACATTTCTTGCATTTGATGATTTTGAGTTTTCTGTTTTTAAGTGTTGATTTTGAATAATTTCCCCCACCACAATTCAAGTACAAATATTGCATTTGACTTTACCCATGTCCAGGGATTGATTCCCAAGGTTCTCCCTATACTGCATTTTAAAGGGGAAATTGGTTTTGACCGAGTCTTTTAGGCGACAAAAAGACTTTATCACACTCTCACCCCACTATCAACAATTGCTCCACATGTTAAATTCCTAGTTGAGCAATTGTTGATGGTCAAATTGTTGCAATTTGCATCAATTGTCTCATGTCAAAGGCTAACTAAGCCAAGTCAAAATCGAAGAGTTGTAACTTCTGTATTACGTCGCAATTACAATGCACTCCAACTAATCATACAAATATAAACTATATAATCAAAGACTTTTCTAAACTTAATTATCAGAATCTAGGCATTGATGTATGATTCTTGGTTATTTTTGCACTTGTGGTAAAAAGATTACTACTCGAACTGAGCTACTCTACTTGAGTTGATACACACAAGGTTAGTCCCTTTAACCATCATAAGAAAGCTGGGGTCCTTCTTAATGACAAGACCTTTTGCTCCTCTCACCACATAAATTATTATACTTTACATAAGTCTTGAATGGATATTAGAGTATAGGATAAACCTTCAGTATTGACTTCTTACATCAATATATACACTATAGGAAGGCCACTATAGAATCTCCCTACAAGATTCCTAAAACTACACCAAACTCATACTTTCATCCACAAACATGATCCACATTAAATTCCAAATGCCAAACATCATGTTTGTGATCAATTACAATCATCATATATTTCCATACATGCTCATAATCGTTGACAAACCCATCATCACCATCACAGTTTCATACAACATTATACACATGCATATTCATCAATGAACCCATTAACAATTCTATAAACAACCATTTACCTTATTTTATTCCAAGTCAAACCACAAATAAGAAGTGATTTTCTAAAAAGGGAAACCCAAAATAGGACAAACATAAGAAACTAAATTTTCTAACTAAAGACCTCTAATCAAATATCTCACCAATCAAAGTAACAATTGATGTGTCTAGAATCTACTGTCAAATTTTAGCTTGATCTGAAAGGTTAAAAAATAGGAATCTCATTTTTCCCAAGATACACAAACAAAAAAAACTAGGTGGCACCCGACATAAATAATTTGGCACCCAGCACTAGCCTAGGCGCCTAGCGAGTTCCATAGTCATTCATTGAGAAGACCATTGGAACTACTTGGATTTATTTGATTTTCTGGTGCTCGACGGTCCTTATTGACGCCCAACGACACCAAGTTAGTGAGCTTTCTGACTTTGGAGTCGCCTAACGAGAAAAGTTTTGCCCAGTGTTGGCCAACTCAAAAGATTCATTGTCTCAATGGGACCCGACCCTATCAAAAAATGTCTACTTCTCCTTTTGAGTTTGATTTGAGTAATTTAACACTCCTTGAGCTAAATCTCAATGTTCAAACACTTTAATTATCACAAAAATCATATTTCTTGGCTTAACCAATGTTAAATTATCCAATTCACTCTCAAAGGGGTATTCCCAACAACACATTGATTAATGGCTTAAATATATATTTGGTCCTTATTTTCGTTGTTTTTATTCAACTTGGTCCTCATTTTCGTTTTGTGTTCAATTAGGTCCTCATTTTGGTCAATTTGGTCCTTTTCACAAATATTAGTTTACTTTTCTAAAATATTTTTAATATTTAAAATATTTTTAAATATCAATTTTAAAAGTATTTAGAATATAAATATTATAAAAAAACATTTAATAATTATATTCTCACTAATCCAAAAAAATTCATAAAGAGTTATACATACTACACATATTCAAAATCAAATCAAGCACTCCCACATGCATTTTAATTTACCACTTTACAGTTACACATGAAGTTAATCATCACAAAGCTAGAAAATACAGATTCACAACTTAAAACACCACATTCAGAGTTCATAACACCAATTAACAAATCTCAACATGCAAAAACTAAAATTAGCTTTCCTCACTTGTAAAAGACAACCAAAACAACTCTAAAAACATCAAAACATCTCTAACTCCACATGATGCTCTATTTACACATATAAACATTACACAAACGATTAGGACATATCATCATGATCCTTGAATAGTAGGTAATCATATGGAAGATTAAAAACACACACCCAAGATAAAAAAAAAAAGGCTTACATGCAACAGAAAACATAAGAGACCAAGAAAAAGGGTTGAAATGCAACTTACGCGGAAGGAAAAATTGATTAGTACAAATTGAAGAGCTCGCTGCAAAGATCAATTCTATGGTCTCAAATCTTTAATTAGGCGAACAGATGACAAAAACTCCTAAAGAGAACTAAAACACTACTAGAAAAATGCTAATTACTAACGGAGTCGTTCTGACCGATTACGATCCGTTGGTAATTGATCATTACTGACAGATGCATATGTTGAATTTACCGACGGACATCATCCGTCGGTAACGTGTATGATGAAATTGTTGGATGTGTTTACCGACGAATTTACCGATGGATGTTCACATATGCATTTACCGACGGATGTCGTTCGTCAGTAACGTCTTTTTTTAGTACTCCGACGGATTTACCGACAAATTTGTGTCGCCAGTAATGTCGTCGATGAAATCAGAATTGAGAATTGGCATTCCCTCTTTACATTTTCATTTTCCACTTCTATTCTTTGTTCTCATCGTGTCATCTCTACAACGCATTCCACCAAGCCAAAACCCACTACCCACTTTGCCAATCCACTATCGTGCCATCTCTACTGCCCAACGAGACTAATCAGAGCCATGGCTGCCTTCCACCGTCATCTGCCATGAGGTTCGTTGCCTGAGTCTCGCTGCGGAAGCTTGCCTGAGTCTCGTTGCGGAAGCTCAGCGTCTTGGGTAGCGGAAGTTTAAACAAACACTAAAATCGCTTAAATTTCTCTCTACAATGCTATCTTGGTATGAATTAATTGCTGTGTTGGTATGAATTGATTTTTGTGTTGGTATGAATTGGTATGAATTGATTGTTGTATAAAGAAATTATGTTGAACCTTACTAGTATCAAGAAAAACTTGTCTCTTGTGCATTATGTGTTTTGTTTTTTTAAAATTCTTTTTACGTATTGAAGATAAGAAATTGATCTAGCACAACACTAATGCAGTTGGTATCTTGTGCTTGTTGGACTATAAATAGACTTGTTGGACTCCTAAAAAAATTACAAGATTATCAAATATTCTTCCTTTAATTCTTTCAAAGGGAAAGTCTAAAAAGATAGCAAATCTCACACTAACTAGTGATGTCAATGAACTAATCCCAAATTATAAGATGAAACCAGAGTTCATCTCAATGATGGTTGTTATTGTGCTTATCAAGACACTCATTATTGGACTGTCATCAATGTCCAACCTTGCAAACCACAATTTTTAGATTTGTATTTCTAGGCGCAAGGAAGTGTTTTAGAAATAAATATTAATTAGCAATATAGCCAAAGTAGTCCCAAATTCTAAGAAAGAGGAAATAAAAAAAAAGAATCAAAAGACATAATTCAAATCATAAAATAAGAAATCAAAGAACATACCTGCAAATGTGCTAAAGCAGTTTGTGCTCGAGGCTCAGTCATAGATGCCTCAAAATCAATATAGAAAAGGTAATCGAAATACCTAAACAAAAAAAGTAACAAGTTACGCTAATGTTTGCATCAACATCTAAGAAAATACCGTAGTTTAGATATCTAAGATTCATTTTACCCTAAATTATTTAGCACATGAATAGAGGAGAAAAATTAATTGGACATATACAACAGAAAACAATTTAGCAGAAGAGAGAAAATTAGACCACATTTCAACACTTCATCAAGTAAAGAGAAACTAGGTTGAACCAGATATTGCATGAAGCAATATGATGAAAAAGAATGGCCAATTGCAGTAATGTGAAAAGGAAAAAACGTAACTCACTTGGCAGTTCCTGTGTTGGAGTCATCAACAACTCTTAGTGGTCAATTTCTTTGTAGGCAACTTTCAATCTGTTTTCAAATATACATAATGTTAATTGTCCGGTAATAATCATGCATGGAGATAGACTTGAAAGAAGAAAAATTTTTCCTATAGATAACCTTGGATAAATTTATGTCCCTCAATGCAAATACTACCAAAGCTTTAAATAGTACTCCAGGACCTTCGTCCAGCGTAAACACAATACTTGTCTAAAAATTGGTCGTAGAGAATCTTGTATCATGATTGAGACAATAATCATACACCATCTTAATTTGTTTGACACTTAGATCATAAAATCCATACTCCAAGTCATCGGGAGATCCACCTCGACCACCCCCAATTGACAAGGGGAAAGGTATTGCAAAAACCAAGAAAGAGACATAATAATTATGTGCTTCGAATTCCACTCAGACTCATCACCCCTACCCTGGGCTTACATATGTCATCCTTATCTTCCCCAACTCCACCCACAAGGTTACATAACCATACTTCTATCCCGACGATTCATATGTTGTCCTCATCTTTTCAACCTCCACCCATAGGGTTGCATACCCCTGTTGTTGCTCCTAGGCCCCCTTCTGTACCACCCTCACATATACCATCCTCATCTTCCTCAGCTCCACATAGGATTACATACCCCTTCTACAAACATTGGAGCATCCCCTTCACCTCATATTGTACCATCCCCAGCCTCGATTGGTGGCCCATCTTCTACCGTTGGTCAGCAGTCTGCACCATCCCTAGTTGTAAGTAATATAGTTGCCCCACAGCCTATGGTTGATCTTGATTTATATGCATAACATGACCCTCCTCTACAAGACCGTCTGATGGTTGAACCTGTCAGTCGAGGGTAATATTTCAATTCAATTATTCTCATTATTTATATTATGTAACTTTTTTCATCTTCTGACAGTTTTCCATGAATTCTAGGTTTGTTCCATCTAGAGTTGCTTCACAGGCTATCACAAAAACAATCAAGCAACAATTTCTTAATCCTTAGCCATAATGGGGAGCAATACCTGAAAAAGACAAGGATATTTTCTGGCACCGTTTCAAGGTAACGTGTTCTAACTTATTATATAGGTAAATTAAGTTGTTAACTACTACTCCATGCTTAATATACTTATAATGTTTTATTATGTTTAAATTGTGTTGTTTCGTTTAGTGGACACTAGAGCATGAAATTGAAATTAAGAGAAATTTCAATGACAGAGCTTCTCATTGTCTATCTAAGCTGTTTAGAGACACTAGAATGGCTAGAGAGGCCAAAATAGATTCCTAATGATGTGTGGAGAAGGCTGCTAGAACATTGTAATTCTCCAAGTTATTGGAGCAAATGTATTGCAGCAAAAAAGAATAGGGCTTCTGAAACGGGTGGGGCCCTACACATAGGTGGATCCATTACTACTCACGAGCAGGCTCTTTGTATGGTATACACATTAACTGTTTGTATTTGTCACATTTGAACTACATTTTTAAAGTTAGAAATCATAGCAAATCTAACATTATAACATATTTTTTTGTAGGCACGTGAGTTGGGACGACATGTGTTTCTTGATGAAGTCTTTCAGTAGACACATATCCGGAAGGGTACTGGCGAGTATGTGGATGAGAGGTCTAGGAACAAATGTAAGTCTCTTTTACTGTTCAATATTATTTACTCTTAAACTTATATATGTATCCCACCACATAATAATAATTGTTCATTTTTTACTTACAGGAAGAATTTCAGACTAGGCTTTCTCAAGTTAGATTTGAGGTTTCCTCATGTGCTAATGGAACACAAAAGCAATCCTCTACTGATCCTACACAGGATGAGAATATCAGGACTAGGTGTTGGATTGAGATAGTAGGAGGAAAAAAGAAAGGAAGACTTTATGAGGCTGGTCAACTTGTTTCAAAATATACGGGTTCAAATGAAAGCCTGAACCAACTACCAAGTTCTTCCTCTTCTAATATTGAGGACCTCAATAATATTAGGCAGCAACTTTCACGCAGCCTGGAGGAAAACGAGCAATTGAGGTCTGAATTTCAATCCTTTTAATCACTAGTCCCGCAATATCTCCCTCATGATGCTCAGGCTTGTCTTCAGCAGCCACAACCATAGCCACAATAGCCAAACCCTACTCAACAGAACTCTAAAATCCCTCAACCCCATTCTCAGCAACAAAATAATGAAGAGGATGATAATCTAAGTGAAGAATTTTCTCCTGATTATGAAGATTATTAGCTCTTCATGTCCTTAAGAAAAACTTTCTTCAGCATGTACTTAATAAACTTGTATACTATTATTCTTACTTGGTATTGATCATGCTTATGTAATATTTGACAAACATTCCTATGCTACATATTATTTTGTATGTTTTATAAACAGTTTAGTGTGTCATGTGATATATATTGTGATGGAATTTGATAATGATACAATATTTGATATAATGGAATGCTGGAATGTTGGAATGCTTGATTTGTCTGTGTTGGAATTTTCTATATGCAGGTATTGTGGAATGTTAAATAAGCAAATAAACCCAAACAAAATTTATACTTACCGACGGATTACCGACGGCCAGATTCGTCGAAAAATTCATTCATGCAAGTATAGCCATTACTGACAAATTTGTCCGTCGGTAATTATCGACGGACAAATCCTTCAGAATTACCGACAGCTTGAACGACGAATGTGTCCATCGGTAATTACCAATGGACTTTTGTAATTCGTTGGTAAAGTATTACCGACGATGCTTTAACTGACGAATTTTTTGTCGTCGAAAGTCCATCAGTAAAACATCATTACTGACGGATTATGATCATTATCGACGAATTCTAACCATCGGTAATAAGCTTTTTTTTTTGTAATGAAAAAAACTTTAAAAAAGTGATTTCTAGAAAGATTCTCTATTTTAAAATAATAAAACTAGTTTATAAAAAAACGATTTATATTAAAACTTTTTAATATTAAAATAATCAAATCTCACCATTTTTAAACCACTACCAAATATCATTTTCTAGAGTTTTACGTAGGTTAAAATTATATTGTAGTTATTAAGATTATTTTTAAGGAAACAAATCGCTTTCTTCTCACTTTATTAGAATTAATTTTTTCACTAAAATTTAAAAGAAATATTTTTATAAAGAAGTGGTTTTATATAAATGGCAACCTTTTTCCTTTTTTTCTTATATATTATCTGGTAATATTGTAGTCTAACTCATGTAATAAATAAAACATATAAATGACATTACATTAAGGGTTTTCTACCATTATAAAAGTTCAAAAAAATTCATTTAAAATTTTGTGTAGTATATTATAAATCCGGTTATAGATATTTATCCCTAAAATATTATACATCGCAAAAATTTATGCTTAGGTCAATGGACATTAAACGGGCCTACATATGAAATTGGTCTTTACGGTATGGACCATTACGATTGTAAGAGACAAATTTATTCTAACATGGTTGAAGTTTTATTTTTCACTTGAGTCATTAATTTAATAAATCAATTGAAAATATCACCAATTTATTATTAAAATAAATAGTCAGTAAATTTGAGTAAATGAAGCTATAAATTATGATTAAAATCAATAAAATATAAAATATAGTACATTCAAGCTTATTTTATTTGTAAATTAGATCGGATGGAAAGTTGGATTTCTTAATACTTATGATAATATTATTTTCACATGCATAACCATCTCGGATTCACATATAGAACACATTATCTGGTTAAAGATTTTCTTCTGCAGGTCAAAGGCCAATAAATATATATATGGTTCTTACTTCAAGATTCGTTGGTAATCATAATACATTCGATATATTATTTGTTTTAAAACGTAATTCTGTGAAAATTTTGTTTTTGAAAAGTATATAAAAAAATAAAATAAATATTTAAACCGTCTTATATCTCAATTTAAAAGAAATTAAAACTATTAAATATGATAGAAAGAATATTTAAAGTAAAAGTATTCTGAATTAATAATTTGAAGGTTTTAATAATGAATTAGTATATTGAAGAGTGGTAGAAGTATGTGGTGTAGTGTGGATGTGATTGTGTGTTGGGAGTTGCAAAGATCATGTGGTGTAGGAGTTGTTTCTCGTTAGGGTAAGGGTGAGACACAGCTCATTAAATGTTCCACTGAAGATTACATGCAGAATGAGTAAATCAAGCACAACACCTCAATTATTGCCACTTTTCCACAACAGTTGTAACCAGCTGAACAAATTTCTACCTTTTTCTTTATAATGTTTTTATTCAGAGGAAGGATTTCCTTTTTCAACAACTGTTAAGTTAATCCGAAAACTTTTTTTTTTCTAATTCTTTTTACTGGTATTTTTGGTCAAATTTTAATTTTTAAACTTTTGAATTGATTAAATTATTTCTTTAAATATGTTAATAAAGCAAAAGAATTATGATAATTGTGATTGAATAAAGCAAAAGAGTTAATATTTAAAAATAATAATTAAATAAAGAAGTTTTTTAAAAGCACAATTCAAAACTTCCCTTTTATTTTAATTTTTAAATAAATAGAGCAAGTAACGTAAGAACAAAATAGAATAAAAAATATTATTTAATTGAAAAACAAGTGCATCAATTAATTTAAAATTAAGAAATTAAAATAAAGAAATGTATGATTTTGCTCGTATTCATAAACTCTTCAATCAAAAAGTTTGATCGAATAAAAAATCACATCTTTCTGTGTATATATACTATAGCATTTTCATTTTTGACTATGTTATTGTATATAGTAGCATTTTTTTTCATAAGGGTTAGAGTTTCTCTTTTTCGATTCATATTTTTTATTGTTGATAAAAAAACTTTTTATATATATAGAGTTAAACTACTCTCAATAATTACCTATACTTTTAATAATTTTGCATATTATCGTAGTATGATCTTATTAATCATAATAATATAAATTAATTTCATTGTCAATAAATGAAAGAAAAATGATTTTTTTCTCCTTTTATATATTAGACAAGATATGAAAATATGCGTAAAGGAATACTTGTGATTATCTAACCACGAAAGAAATCATTAATGGGCTCTCAAATCTCAATGATAGATAAAATAGAAATGGATATCCCAACCTGGCATTACGGTATTTAAAAAAAAAAAATCATATCCATAATACCATGACTGTTATATGTAAATCAATAAGAAAACTTTTGTTGGTATATTTTTAACATCATTACTTTAAAAGTTAATAAATTTATTATGCATGATGATAAAATATATATTAAAGTTAATTTCATAAATGTAATTTTAATTTTTTTATTAATTGACTTTTCAAAAATTTAAGGAATTCATCACAAAAGTGCATAAAGCTAACATGTATATTACTTGAATATACCGGTCACTCTCTCTGTCTTTATAGTTAATCACCAATAAATATAGATGTTGTTGTGGTGTCATATTTTGTCAGAGAAGAAAGCACACGTGTGGTGATCATCGGGTTCAAGACAATGCACGTTCCACATTAATTTGTCCCAAAATTTTGATTTAAATCAACATCGCATATCTTTTTAACTCCAATTCAAATTAATTAAAATTTATAATAATTCAGTTTAAACAACTTCACATACTTTAAAATTATACTTACATAACATGTCTTATTTATTATTTATATTGATAACACTGAAATATACACTTAAATATACATTAAAATACATAAATAAAAAATGAAAGAGGCATCGCATAAGTACCTTACTTAAAATTATATTAAAATAGAAAAAATGTATTTATTTATTTATTTTAGTTTGAATGAAAAACCTCAAGTGTTGTACGGATGCAAAATCCTCAGACTACAATAAAATGTGTTAATTTTCCTCATTCTAAATTCATCAGATAAAATTTATTAGAGGAATTATAAAGTTATTGTTTCTTTCATTTTCATCTATTTGCTGTAAACTCCCTAAAGAGTGAAATGAAAGTAAATATTCCCTTTATATTCAATATCTTTTGAATCTTCCAATCCTAATCAACATCCAAATTTCAAATTCAATAGATTCTTACGATGGATATATTTTTTTGAATCTTCCCGTCCTCAATAATAATAATAATGTATTTTATTATATGTTTTAAAATGAAAATGAGAAGAAGAGAAAAAAAGAAAAGGACAAAAAAAATTATAGAAAAAAGAAAACTCATTTGTTAAAAATTTTCCTTCAATTCAAGATTGTATGCTCTCTGTCATTTTCTCTTCCCATATCAAACATATGGGAGCTTCCATTCCAACTTTCATGGTTGTTAATTTAGTTTTCTAAAAAAAATTCTATTATTATTGTTGTTGTAATGTAACAACAACATTATCCTTAAGCGTTGACAATAAGTTATGAGAACATTATCTGGTATTTGATTTGATTCCGAGCTTTCTATGTATGTATACGAATAGAGTCACTTCAACATCATGAAAATGAAACCAGAAAATCAAGGTGGTTCTACAATTCTATATATAAATATATATGATATGAAGTAATAATGTTGTAATTATTGGTGAAAACAAGTTAATAATAGACCTAAACATGGCTTAAATATACAGATCTTAATTAATCAGATCATGTGAGATTGTTTGCAGGTTCCTCCAACTCCCTACTTCAAAATTATTAAAACCTACAACTTTGCACCCAACTCATGATCCCACATGCAATGTTTTTTTTTTTTTTTTTAGTTTTCTTCAAATTTATGTGTCAGGTTTCAACTGCCAAAGTGCTATGAATATCGACAGTAACGGCTTCTTCAGACACATACTTTTTTTTTTAATTATTAAATTTAAAGTTCATTTTTTTTTTCTTTCAATTGATTTACTTTATAAAACAATTTAACCCCGTCAATTTTTTATATACAAATGTCTGTGCCTTTCCCAATGGTGTAATTGTAACACTAGTTCTTCGCTAAGTATATATTAATTTTTTTTTGAAAATCTTTTCTTACTTTGATGATAATAAGAATAAAAACAGGATAGAAATACACTCAATCAATTTATTATTAGAATAAATTCTGATATTATCATAAATAATATTCTTTGTAGTTTAAGTTAATTTTATAAAATTTATCTTACAAAGTAAATTTGAACTTATTTATGTATAATAATTTGATTATATAGTTAAATCTTTTACGCACTCAAATAAAGAAGAGGTGAAGATTAAAGAAGAGGTGAATCCATTTGAGAAATTTGAAGCCGAATGGAAGTTTGGCTCTGCCCGACATATGAATTAGGAAAAGGATTCGAAATGGAAGATTGGTTTGGGAAGCCTAAACCCTAAAATAAGAGAAACAAAAGAAAAGAAGGGCATGCAGGGGCCATTGCACCAAACCAACAGACACTTGGTCCCAATCCCATATGCTCTTCCTTTAAAACTATATTCTTTTTCATCAAAAACAAAATTATATAAATTCATATATACGTACATACCTTTGCTGCCAATTCTATTGGTTCCCAAATGCATCTTCACAATTAATAACAATTTCTTGGTAGTACGTCCAATTTCAATTTTATAAATCCAATTACACCAAAAAAATAATATAAATTTATGATTTTTCTTAAGTAGACTTCAAGCATAATTCAACCGTATCAAATCGACTAGTAAATATATCTTATCTCTAGTTGATGTCAAACTTCCAACATACTTACCTCACGTTGGGACATGTACATCTCGAGCGCGAGACTAGATATTAATAGTGATCCTATAGCATATAAGATGATACATCTAATAAACATCAAATCTCCTTAGAATATGTTATAGATAACTCTGATATCATCTTAATAAGTTGATTTTAAGTATAACTTAACATTACAAAACTAGTTCAGCTTATAAGTTGAGGTTTGTATCTTATATACTGTAAATCTAATCATTTTTTATATTGTTTTGCAAATGTTGTTTCTTTCTCACATTGAAGAGTGTCCTAAATTTCTTAAAAAAAGTTATACGTTAAAATTAATTTATATATAAACTAATTTGTAAATTCAATAATTCCCTCATTTTGTATAGTAAAAATCTTGTTTTATTAATTTATATATAAATTTTTTTATGAAAGTTAAATTTTTATTTTATTATTGTAAAATTTTTATGAAAATTTTTATTCAAATAAGTCCAATCAAATGTATATCAATTACCTCAACTTAAATACAGTTGAACTGAATATTTATGAGGAAAAGATTGTATAACTCTTTAGGAATCCGAAACATACTAAAGATTTCCACTCATATCTCATTTTGCGTTCCATTTTCACTTTCATATTTACAAGAGGTGCAAGTGATACTAACATAAGCCGTCATGTCAAGGTAATTTATGTCTACATACTAATACATTGTTTAAATGTATTGATTAAAAGTTTAATTATTTATGAATTATGTTAGGACTTATAAGATTGGTTTAGTGGTAAAATTAGGATGGAGGGTGAGAGAGGTAATGGGTTTAACTACCTCCATTAACAACTTAACAACTTGGAGATATAATGTTTCCTCCCTCTCTTTGGAAAGAGGAATGAGAAAGCTTGTGAGTTCAACTCCTCCCACTAACAACTAACATTGCCAATAAATAAATAAAAATTACGAATTATTTTTATTTATTCTAATTATATTACAAAAAAAAATTATCCTACATAATTAATATTTTTATTTGATGAATTTTTATCTATAGAAATAATTTCATATGCAAACCTAAATCTACTGATGAATTTTAGAATTTAAATCATCAACAACAAGATCTGCCTATAAATAAAAATTTGTCTTATAAACGAATGTTTTTGTTGGTGACACATCTGACAGTCAATTTTTTATGGCAAATTTTCGCCATGTTTGATGAATTTTTTTATATATTAAGGGGAGGTGGATGAGAAAAAGAAGAGAATAAGATGAAGAAGAAGAGAAAAAAGGAGGAGGAGGAGGTTGGAGTTGGTAGTGGCAGTGGAGACGTGGCGGCTGTGACACAGCTCGATGATCATGCAAAGGTGCAACCTTAGTGGCTATCAGAGTTAAAGGAGAAGGAGGTGGGGGGAGAAAAAGAGAAATAGGAGGAGGAGCTAGAGGTGACGACGATAAACACGACCACGGTGGACGCAAAGGCAGTGGAGATGTGGCTAGGAGGACGAGAGGAAAAAGAAGAAAAAAAAGAAAAAGAAGAGGAGGAAGAAGTAACCTAATTGTGAATTTTATCTATCAATTTTATCGACGGTTAGAATCTGTTGGTAATTACCGACATATATTTACAAAGAAATTTGTGGTCATTAGTAATATTGACGAATTTCGTAATCCATCAGTAGAATTTATTGACGACCACTTCACAAATGACTTTTTGATTGTCAGTAATTTATTGATTTACTGGCAAAATTTTGTTATTACTAACAAATTGTGTATATCGATAATACACAATTTTCTTGTTGTATACATATATTAGTGACACATTATTCTAATTATAGAAAACAAATTACACTAAAATATATATAAATCACTTTTGTTTAAGAAAACAAAAATAATTATTGCATCTCAATGTTCAAAGTAATTTGTCACACTTATGTCTTCAAAGGACTCATACTAAACATATGTAACACCTTTAAGTATATCAAAAATTTCATCATGTTTCACGTACTTTAGGATAAACACCCTTTCAGTTTTCATCACCTAATACTTTAATGCTTATAATTTAAATAACTCGTGAAATAAGAATATCACATTTCTTTAATGATATATATTACGACTCTTAACAATACCATAGTTAGCCATAACATCATACAAATATCCACATCTAACAAACATCATCATAATATTACACCATCTTCATCATACATACACACAAATCACATACTAGGCTTACCAATTTTTAAATCCCACACCATCATATGCAAAAGCATACTTGCTCCGCACACAAAAGAAAGCTTCCTTGCCTAAACAATTGTTCATCACTTGAGCAACCTACTCTATATGAGAAAAAGTTGGTTCCACAATTTTCTTTTATATCTCAAGCTTCAATTCAACGTTTGAATTAGAAGACTTTATGGTATAATGTAAGCAACCTCACACAAAATAATTCTCAATTGCGAAAACAACCTCTCATAACTTTAGCGACACCTATTCTAGAGAAGAGAGAGTTAGTTTGGTCTCTTGAGCTCGTTCACTTGTTTCCAAAGCGACCGTCATCCTCTCTTATTGCTCAAGCTCCACACATACATAGTTATATGATATAACATGTTTCAAAAACCCATGCATTTATCACACCTCAAGACTCAATTGTTTCTTGTTCTAGAGAAGAGATAATTGTCTCATCATATCTCTTGCTCAAGTCATAATTGAGTGATATGCTCAATCGCTGAAGTGTTCATATTTGTGCTTGAACAACATTTAGCATCGCATGCAATGGTAACTTATCACTTGAATGGTAGTTCACTATTTTATGTACTAGTCCAAAAACACCAATTTCATCATAAGTGGAAAAATCAATTACAACCCATATACTACATATGTTTAAAATGCAATGAACACCAAGCTCCAAATATTTGTTATATCATTTTTGTAAAATTTTATAACCATTCTATTATTTTTCCAAGAGCTTTAGGTAGATGTAAGATGTGAGGACCCACTATCTCTCCCCTCTCTATACACTCTCTTCTTCCCCAACTAATATCACAGAACCACACTCCACTCTTCACTGTCTTCCTTCCCTCTGAACCAACTACACAGCCTTCTCTCTAAAATAAAGAGTTCAATTTTCCCCTTTCTAATCACTCATCCCTTCTGTTACAGCTGCTGGACCTGGAACCAGGAGAAGAACTCCTCCTCTAGCTGAGTCATCTTCCCCTCCCGGTAAGTCAAATTCAGTTTTACTCAATTCTCTCCAATTTTGGAATTTCTGGAGTTCAATGCTTACCAAAACCGAAGTAGGGCCTTGTACTCACTCTGAGTTTATGTTTTTTTTAGCCCCTTAGGTTGAGGAATTGAGGTGCCCTTGTGTTAGAGTCTTGCTAGTGGAGATTTTAAAAAGGTAAGGGAAGCTAACTGAAATTCTTTTCATTTAAGCCGTGAATCATGCTTGTATGAAGTTTGGTATGCTGAATTGATGCTTGAAACGTATATGTGAGTGTATGATCATAGTTTGCCCTGAAATCAGTGTTCTTGCATGTGAAAACAGTGGAGTGACCTGGTATTTTCGCCTAGGCGGGTGGCTCTCGCCTAAGGGAAACTATCAGAAAGCTTGTCCCTGATACTGCGCGAAGTCTCGCCTAAGCGAGCTGGAGTCGCTTAAGCGAGAGATACTCTCGTCTAAGCGAGCCAGTCTAGCCTGAGTAAGAGTTCGCCCAGTTTTTAACCTTTGCCACTGTTTGAGCCTCGCTTAGGCGAGACTGACTCGCTTAGGCGAGACTGACTCGCCTAAGCGAGATGACTTCTCGCCTGGGCTAGAATGTCTAGCTTAAGCGAGAGTCATTGTAGTGAGACAACTCAGCTTCTGTTTTAGAGAGTAAATTGACATGTTTTAATGTGGTTTTATGCAAGGAAGTTCTTATATGCTTGAAATGTCATGATTAATGTGTTGTATGATGAAATCAGATGAGTATGATTTATATAGAGTGGTGGCTGGAATAGAATTTCAAGGGAAATTCATGTGAATTGATTAGTGTGTGTAAGGACATGTGGAATCCATATTGGTTGGTATCCTGAAACTCCAATAATCATTCACGCTCAAATAGAGTAGGATGGATTATGTCGTGAGGAGTAGCAGGAGGTCCTAGTCTTTGGACTTGATCCAGTCCTAGACGCGAAGGGGACTTACCCTGGGAACGGTCGGGTGATAACTCCTTGTGTCTAGACTCTGCAGAGCCTGGGAACCGTTACAGGTGCAAGCCACCAAGAGCTCCAATGTCGCTTACACAATCCGGATATCGAGTCTAGAATTTTAATTATTGAACTATGTGTTATGAATGATGTTATATTATGTTTTGCATTATGTTTCCCCTTTTTCAGTTAGCTTACCCTTTCTGTTTATGTTATTTGTCCTTATGTGTTCTCCTTTGCTATGATCGCCTATCGTTGGTGTGAGCAGAGCCTAATCCAGATGATGACGCCCCCTTCTGAGCAGGAATTGACCCTTACTCACTACTGTAGTAGTTTTGGGCCAAATTTTGTGGAATCTTAACTTGATGAGTAGTTTAGGCCTTTTATGCACCTACTCTTACCTTCCAGGATTTTTTCTTATGGCAAAATTTTGGATGACTGTACCCGATTTATACACTATGTGTATATAACTGTTATCCCTACTATCTACTATGTTTGATCATGATATAATGTTTTGTTTGATAGTGTGAAAAACTATTAAATAGGATGTTACATAAGAAATCATATTTTAACATTTTTAACATACACACCATTTCAACTCCCACCATAATTCACACATCTAAAACTATATGCAATTAATAAATGTTATCTAATTAACTCTCCTTATTTAGAAGTGACATGCCTACTAGCCATCTAAATGAGAATACCAAAGGTCTCAATTGAGTCCTTGGACCACCTTAGTTTAGACCTCTATTGATTAGCACCCCTTTAATAAGAAAATTTGAATCAATAATAGAGAATTAAACAATTACACCGATCAATAGTATATTCAAACTATCTTGATGTTTTACCAGCTATACGCTTTTTGTAAAAACAAATAATTTCTCAACTTAAAAGTTTTGAGAAAGTTATAAAAATTCTAGAGAAATAATTTTTTTTATCAAGTATAAACTCTAATAACTTATTTACAAACTTTTCATTCTTTTATCTATTATAAAATTATTTCTAAATAAAATACTAATATAAATATTTCATTCTCTAAAAATCTAAATAATTTTGTCGAATTAGTAGTTTTGATTTTGAGTTTTTACGTATAAATATGCTATTTAAATAAATTTTATAATTTTATATTTAAATAAAATTATTTAATAAATAAATTTATCATCATATATAATTGTATATGTTTAATAAATATAAACACATAATTTCTTTCTCTTTCATTTCATTTCCATTCCCTTTTCTTTCCATCGCCCTATTTCTTTTTCTCGACTCAGTTATGCTATATTATTGGTTTTAATACTATAATATTCATATTATTTTAAATTGAAATAATAATATTTTGTCATATTTTAAAAAAAATTATTATACTATCACTCGTTTTTCATCAGTTTTAAAACCATTATACTGCTTAATAAGAAATCATATAAAAAGTAAAATAAATTTAATATGAAAACTATAAGAAAATGTCAGACTAATTTACTATAATACCTAACATACTAAAATAGCTTAATGGTTAGTGTGATAACGGACAACCATGAGGTAGAGTGTGAAAAACCTTTTTTTTTTCTTACTATATTCTGTGACTCACTTTGATTAGTGTATATCATAAATATGTTATATATTTTATTATTGTATGAATTAATTAAAGTTTTAACCTTTAAAGTATGACCATTATGAAAATAAAATTCAATTACTATTAAATATTATTATTATAATTCAAAAAGTAAAATGATTTTACTCTTAAGATTTAAAATAAAGATTGTAGCAAAAAATACGAAAATAAATAATATAGTTTAACTGTTATGAAGAAGAAAATAGAGATCTATGATGAGATATAATGAAGAAGAAAAAAGAATAAGTGTATATTTATATTCATGATAGAAATATATATTTGATTGTAATTTTGGATTTTATATATTATAAAAAATTTAATTTTAGTTCCTAAAGTTTCTATTCAAATTTTACTTCTTTGCATCGGTACTCTTTTCAATTTTGTAAAAGACCACAAGCATTAAATAGTTTACCCAATCTTATTGTATTATGTTTAAACTAACAAAAAGTTATAGATAATTGATCTTAAAATTGAACAGAATTATTGACAATTAAAGATTAAAAGATAAAAATTGTGTAAATGTTAAAAAGTGAACTTTAAAACTTAGCTTAATCTTACAAATATGTTTATGTGGGACATTCCAATATACATGCGTGTTACTAAACATTAATGAGTGTTCCGGTAACAATAGATCCAACAAACATCAAATTCATTAAGATAAACTCTAATTTAGTTTTGACACCATATTAAGGAGTAAACTTTAAATCTAAATTAACCTTACAAAATTAATTTATATAAAATGATGTTTGTATCCATTTATATATTCTAAATTAATTATCTTCGATGTGAAAATTTTTTATATTAAAAAAAATTCCAAAGACAAAAGTTATGAATATTAAAAATCGAGGGGCTTAAAACTACAGAAAATAGTATGGACAAAAAAATTACAAGTTTTATAAAATTATGAATACCAGAATTACAATTAAGTAAAAACAATATTAAAAACTAAGATAATAAATTTATTTATCAAATATTTTAATTTTAATTATAAAAATATTAATTAAAACATTTTTTTTTCTAAAACGAACTTATAATTAATAAGTTTAGAATACAGGTGAAGATTCCAGTATTACATTAATAAATATGTGCAATAATCCATTTAGTATTAGGTGTATTGTCATATATCAACATGAAAGCAACATGATTCAAAGAATAATAAAGTAATACATGATTAAAATTGTTTAGATTTAGAAATTAAGAAACTTAGTGCACAAAATAAAAAAAGTAAACAAAAATCACATATGGAAAATTTTAAGAGGATGAAAATACAATTAATTCTAAATGGTTACTGATAAGTATGTTTTCGAACACGTAAATATCAAGAAGAAATTCATTTTACATGTTTATAGAATTCAATTTTACTTAAATTCAACCACATTTTCCAGATAAATTTTTAATTTAATTAAGCACTTTCTAATAAAATTTACTATTAAAGAAATACTTTTTTATTTATCAAATCACCAATAAAAATACTTATCATATGACACTATTACATAATTAAAATAAAATTGCAGTCATTAAACTAACAATATATCTTCTAAATATAATAATTCATGACAAAAATAAAATAAATAATCATCAATAATAATAAATAATATAATGATGATAATATCTCAATATTTTAATACATTATCTTTTTATTTAAATAATATAAATTCATTTTCTTACTTTATAATTTTTTAATTATTAAACACAACACACACACACATATATTTATCCTTAAATATAGGTTCTTATATGCGTAAAACCAATCTATTTTGATCTTGTTATTGTTATTTCCTTTCGCATTCTTAGTTTGTTCCTTTAATCTAAAACTCAAATCAAGAATATTCTTCAGTAATAAATTAAAAATTAAAAATAGGCTACTTATATAGGAAATATATATATCACAAGATCCAAATCCAAAACATATTATAAGATTTTAAAAATCTTGTCCCATTAGGTAGAAAATCATTGCTAATTAGCGATCTAAAAGGTGTAATAAACGCGTAATATCGTGATGACACCTGTTACTTCTAGCTTTCCAAGTTCATAATCATGAACAGAAATATACCTAATTAATGAACAGAAACAAAATTCCTGTGGTGGAGATGAATGAAGAAGCAAACTTCCAAAGCAGGGTCATGTCATGAGTCTATATATATATTCCCATTAGCCTCAGAGACTTTCACAACACTTTCATCTTTCTCTCGTTAACATGGCTTCTTCTTTGTTGACTTTGTGTCTTCTTTTGGTTTCTCTAACCTCTTCTGCACTCTCAGCCACCCCACGGAGACCAGTGGATGTTCCATTTGGCAGAAACTACGTTCCCACATGGGCTTTCGATCACATCAAATACTTAAATGGTGGTTCTGAGATTCAACTTCTTCTTGACAAATACACTGGTACGTAACATATGAACAAAGTTCAGCCTTATTGTTATCGACCTAGTTCTAACAAAGTTGGTGTATTTCATGTTAATTCATGCAAATGCGAACAGGCACTGGCTTCCAAACAAAAGGGTCATATCTGTTTGGTCACTTCAGCATGAACATAAAGATGGTTCCCGGTGATTCAGCTGGCACAGTCACTGCTTTCTATGTAAGCACATCTTTTTCTTTTAGTACAATAGATTATATATATATATATATATATGAGTTATTCCTTTTTGGTTTGATTTTCTATGATTGGAACCTGCAGTTATCATCTCAAAACGCGGAGCACGATGAGATAGACTTTGAGTTCTTGGGGAACAGAACAGGACAACCTTACATTTTGCAGACAAACGTGTTCACCGGAGGAAAGGGTGACAGAGAGCAAAGAATCTATCTCTGGTTTGATCCCACAAAAGCATATCACAGATATTCTGTACTGTGGAACATGTATCAAGTTGTGTAAGTACTTGAATTCTATTTTGGGATATAAAAGTAACAGAAGCAACAGACAGAGACATAAGTAATAAAAGAGTAGGATGTTTTTGTGATTACACAGGTTTCTAGTGGATAACATCCCAATCAGGGTGTTCAAGAACCAGAAGGAGTTGGGAGTGAAATTCCCGTTTGACCAACCGATGAAGGTGTACAACAGTTTGTGGAATGCTGATGATTGGGCCACAAGGGGTGGTTTGGAGAAAACCGATTGGTCAAAAGCTCCTTTCGTAGCAGCGTACAAGGGGTTTCACGTTGATGGGTGTGAGGCTTCGGTGAATTCTAGGTTCTGTGCCACACAGGGAAAAAGATGGTGGGATCAAACAGAGTTTCGTGATCTCGATTCCTTTCAATGGCGAAGACTCAAATGGGTGCGTCAGAAATTCACCATCTACAACTACTGCACTGACAGAACCCGCTACCCTCAACTCCCACCAGAATGCAGAAGAAACCGTGACATTTAAATTTTCATCACTTTCTCTCGCTGCATTCATCATTTTACCAGTTACAATACTTTATTCCTACCATTATTTATTACCATTGTATTGTTTGGAATGTGTAATTAAGGCGTTGGGTTTCAATACTGAGGAAACTCTATAATAAAAATATGTGTATGTTATGTAATTCTATTATTCTTATTATACCTGGTATCGCCAATAATGTAATATTCAATTCTTATAATTCTACTTAAAGCATCTTCTCTTCCTTAATGCTAACAACAACAGCTTGTTGCTGCATTCATTTCCGATCTCGAGGTCCTTTCTGTTTATTTTAATTTCCTCCTTTTAGTATGAAGTTTATATTCATTTTTATTAATCAAAAATTATTTATCAGTTTCTTATATTACTTTCATTATATATTTTGTAGATAATCTTTATTCTCCTAAACATCCTTCTAATCATATATACTTTTATATGAAATACAAAGATTAAATTAAAAATATGTACATAAATATGTTTCATATTCTTAAAATAAGGTTTTTAATAGTATCTTAATATCCTTTTTTAAGTTAGAGCGTGCAAATTTTGAACATCTTATCAATGCACCGATATTATTATTATTATTATTATTATTATTATTATTATTATTATTATTATTATTATTATTATTATTATTATTATTATGTGTAATAATCAAGTCATCAACATAAACAATTTTTAAAACATATATTTAAAATTATATAAATATAAAAAGTAATTGGGGCGTGGCCCCTTCGTGGTCCATCATTGATTAACAAGCATAAGTCACAACATCTTAAGAAGTGTTTGATGATTTGTTATAACTATTTACAGAAGGTTTCATGAACAAATAATTTATTATCACATTAATTTTAGAGTTAAAAGCTATAATAAAAAATAATTTAGTTCTTAATTTTAGAGAGATTAAGAAGGATAATAATCAGGAATGATTTCTGTACTCAATGTGATTATAAACTGATTTTCATAGTCATTTTAATAAAATTGATGGTTAATAGAATCCTTCAAGAGAGTTCTTGAAAGAGAATTGTCTTTTTCATAGTTAGAAGTTTTACCACCTTTAAATCCACCTATGGTGCTGACATTCCTTGAAGGAGAGGATTTTGTGCCCTATTTTTTTTTGTAGGGATTTTCAATAATACTTGTACTCAAATCAGAGAAACATTATCCCTCCACAAGTTATTTTAGAATGATTTAAGAATAAAATTCAACTAATTGAATCATAAATGTCTAACAAAAAAACATAAACATATAAATGAGAATGAAATACATTTTTGAACAAATGAGAAAATTAAAAAAATAAATTGTAAAAATATAATAACTACATGTCAATAGATAGAAATTGATTAGAATAAAAAGAAAGGAAATAATCATAAAAAAAATCAAATTTCATGTATAAAATCCATTTTGGTTCAAAGACTAATGATCACAGGATAAACATAATTAACTAAAGAAAACAAAATATAAAAAATCATTAAAAGATTATGAGCATACCACTTGATGTTTTCAAGAAAGGTGTAATTTAAAGGGAGATGTTCATACCTCTATTATTGGAAAGACAAATAACTCACTTTAATTAATTTCTTCTTCAATGGACCGGTCTACAAGAGAGGCATGACACTTATTTAAAGAGTGCCTGTGCCAAAAATTAAGTTCCAAATAAAGTTATTCATATCTTTTGAACCAAACAACAATTTTAATTTTTAAAAATTCTAAAAAGGGAAAATTACATATTTTCTTAATTCAAGATAGGATTTTTAATATTAGGAAGACAACCCAGTTTAATCTTTTCTTTAAAAGTCTTTGGTCATCTTGTCATGATTTCGTGATAATTTTGATGTTTGTTTTGAATTCGTTTTTGTTTATTACTTCAATTATAGTAATAACTCCTTAAATTTCTTAAATAATATCTATTTATTCTATCACCGTTAGATAATTTTAATTGATAATTAATTTTTTTAAATAATTATTTTTTATAAAATTATAAAATTTGTAAGTATTTTATATAATTTTTTTTTCAAAAAAACTTTTATACAAAATATTTTGTAAAAAAGTTGATAATCGTTTTTTCATAAAAAAATTATAAGTATTTTTCATGAAAAGAATTTTCAAAACAAAATTGATAGAAAATATTTTTTTAATAATACATGTTTTTATTATTGTTTATAATTTGAAAAGAAAAATTTATTATTATTAACTTTTATATATATATATATATATATAATAATATATTTAAAAGGTAAAGTTAATAATATATCTTAATAAGGTAAAGTTAAGATAAGATAGTAAAAATTTAGTGAAGGGGATAAAAAGGTAAATGTAAATCTAAAAATAAAACAAACTTACAATGATTATTTAGACATTAATAATTGATTCTATGATATGAGTATTCAGAGATTCATAATTATCTTACAACGAATTATTGACTCGTTTTAATAAAGAAATAAAAAGAACAATTCACTATAAACAACAAAGTTACATACACTGAACTTATCACTTATTTTGTACACAGAAAAACTCATCTATATTTTTTTACTTAAATCTTATCTTGTCAATTTTATCCATTAAAAATATTAAAAAAATTATATAAATATAATAAAAAAAATTAAAACATACCTCTTTGATTTGCAACGAGCCACCCGAAGGAGATATTGTTAATATAAACGGAGTAAATAATCACCAAGTGCCACGAAATAGTTACATAATCACGAAGTTATCCACAAAAAATAGCCTAAAATACTTTCGAAAATTTATCATTATTGTAAACAACAATACTATAATCTGAAAAAGATTGATGATTACAAAGATTAGCTAGCAATCAATTTAAATAAACGCGTAATAGTCTCTCAATTAGTTGTTTCCAACACAAAATCCTAACTAAAGCAAAATGCATGATTCTTTGTCTTCACCTCTCTCTCATCTGACATAAAAACAAATCTTAAATATAGATATATATATCATTAATCATTATTACTAGCATAAACTTGATCGTTTTGTTAAATGATGAACCATGTATTATTGAATTAAATATAAATTTCTGTTGAATATTTAAAAAGATAGAAAGTAGAGGGAAAGAGAGAGGAACAAGGGTATTGGGCTAGGTGCAATGCTTATATATACCCTTTTCTTAGCCATTAGGTTCTACAAACCGATAAACACAGAAAATGGGTTCTTCTCTGTGGACCGTGTGTCTGATATTGGCATCTCTGGCCTCTGCAGCAGTTTGTGCCAACCCTAGGAGGCCAGTGGATGTACAATTCGGTAGAAACTACGTTCCCACATGGGCTTTTGATCACATCAAATACTTCAATGGTGGTTCCGAGATTCAGCTTCATCTTGACAAGTACACTGGTAAGCACAGTTTGGCCAAAATACCCAACTTTCACTGTCATACTTTTGAGTTCAAGTTATGTGTTCATGTTTTTGAACACTGTTTTAGCTATGTTAAAAGTAAGATTTGAATCATATAACAGCTTTCCAAACAACATTGTACAGGTACTGGCTTTCAGTCCAAAGGCTCATACTTGTTTGGCCATTTCAGCATGTACATAAAGATGGTTCCTGGAGATTCAGCTGGCACAGTCACTGCTTTCTATGTAAGAGCAAAATGTTTCTTTTTTTTCTTTTAAAGTTTTACCTTGTCTGTGAGGAGCATATGTGAAGTTTGTTGTGTTATCTTCTGAAAACTAGTTTGTGTGGAGTGAGTGAATGTGACCTTTGTTGTTATGGTTGGAACCTGCAGTTATCTTCTCAAAACGCGGAGCACGATGAGATAGACTTTGAGTTCCTGGGGAACAGAACAGGACAACCTTACATTTTGCAAACAAATGTGTTCACCGGAGGAAAGGGTGACAGAGAGCAAAGAATCTATCTCTGGTTTGATCCCACAAAAGCATATCACAGATACTCTATTCTCTGGAACTTGTATCAGATTGTGTAAGCAGAGCATTCCTTGCAAATCCTTTTCCAAACCCTTTTCACTTCTCACCATTGCTTGCAAATCTCTAACAGTAGAAAGAAAGTTTAATCGAAGTGTGGGGGTGTGTTTTTCTTAGGTTCTTTGTGGACGATGTTCCAATCAGGGTGTTCAAGAACAGCAAGGACTTGGGAGTGAAGTTTCCATTCGACCAACCTATGAAGATATACAACAGTTTGTGGAATGCCGATGATTGGGCCACAAGGGGTGGTTTGGAGAAAACAGATTGGTCGAAAGCCCCTTTCATAGCAGCGTACAAGGGGTTCCACATCGATGGGTGTGAGGCCTCAGTGAACGCTAAGTTCTGCGACACGCAGGGAAAGAGATGGTGGGACCAACCAGAGTTCCGTGACCTTGACGCTGCTCAATGGCAAAGACTCAAATGGGTGCGTCAGAAATTCACCATCTACAACTACTGCACTGACAGAAAACGCTACCCTCAACTCCCCCCTGAATGCAGAAGAGACCGCGACATTTAAATTTTCACTTACCATTTACTTTTACCACACCACATTGTTCTCACTTCCATGTACAATTTTATATCACGTCAAATCTATGCATTGCCACTTTATTTATGGATTGAAACTTGGTTCAGATAAAAAAAAATGATTAAATAAACACACTAAAGAAAAAAAAGGTTTTAATCTGCATGTTTATCCTTTGAAGTTCAGCCACTGGTTTGTGGTATTATTACTGTTGTTTATTGTTGTTGGTTTATTCTATTGGTTCTTGGCGATAATAATGACATCCGTTGCAGAGCCAGTTGTATTTTTTTGTAGAGATCTGTGTTCTTTCGGTTTTCTAGGTGAATCATAGATCTGCGTTATGATCTCTGGTCCCGGAAATGTTAAAAGTAAAAGTGGTGCTATTCAATATTTTTTGATGCGGAAAAGACACTGGACCCGTTAACGTGGCACCACTGGGCGAACCCCATGTGATGGCCATTTCAGAACTCTGCTTGCAGTAAATAATTTTTTCTAGCATTACAATATTGAATGAAAAATTGTTAATAATTTTTTCTGGTTTTAAGTCCGTGGAATGATCTGAAACTTGAAACTTGAAGTGTTATTTCGATGCACATTCTGTTTAAAATATTTTATTATGGATTCTTCAACTTTTTTATGAATAAATTTAAGCGAGGGAATTGTTTGAGAAATTTATTTCATTTGTTTCGACATGGGTACATAAATTACTACTCTTTTCTTTTTAAAAATGAGTGGAAAATCAATTAAACTAGTATTGCTTAAAATGAAAGTGTTTCATTTCTAATATAATTACACAAATTAATATAAACAGTTAGTTTAACAAAATTATCTTAAAATGTGAGTCCTTCGTTATTGTTGACTTTTAAAATTCTGTTTTCAGTGTTGATTGAAACGATACATAAATACTTTTGATATACAGAAAATGAAGACAAGCAAAATAAAAATTATATAAAATTTATTATATTATTCATAAAAAATGTAATAATTTCTAAAGATTAAGACCAGTAGTTTTGACTAAGTTCAAAGGCTGTCTGGAGCATCATTATTCGATATTTAACGTGGTTTGCTTGCGCTTTGGCACGTGGACATATGCATTTTTAATGTGTATTATGAGTAAAGCATGAGCTAGGACAGATAAAATTAAGATTTTAAAATGTGACTGTATCTTTTGAAACTTTAAATTTTTTAACACAGGAAACATTGTTGACAAAGATGGTCGGTGTAGTTGTAACTGCTACATGACACAGTTTTTATAAATTCAAACAAAAGAAACAAAAATCTTATAAGTTACATCGTAGCTGCAATTGTAACCAAGTAAAAAAGGTCCATGTTTTGTTTTGAAAATTTATAAATTTTGTGAGTGGCTCGTTTTAACCTTCCTCGTAATGGGTTGAAGTTTGACTATGTAGAAAAGAATTAGGACATTAGTTAGAATAAAAATGTTTAAACAGTGCCAATTGTGTCCTGCACAGTGGCACTATTTGAAGCCGCGACGAACGGTTTGATAAGGAGATGAAAACTACGCTAAATTTGAAAATTTCAACAGAGATTTGATGTTTATAGATTTAACAATTTAATTTTGACCTATACATTTACAAAAAAAAAAAAGATTTTGGTTTATTTGTAAAAGACAGATAACTTTTATCTTACTACAAACTATTATTCATGAATTGAAAGTCTCGTATCCCTACTGTATCCATATCCAAAGTGATAAAGTTCTGGAATATATAAGAAAAATAAAACTCACAAATAGTAAAGTTTTAAAATTTTATTTTGAAAGTAAAGTCTTAAAATTTATATTAAAGATAGTATCATATTTTTATATGAATAGTTCATATTAGTTTAGATGGAGATAATATGTCTTATTACGGTAAAAATTTATAATAAAATTCAACTTACACTTATAGCTTACAAGAATTCAAGTAGGAATTGGAAGTAAAAGAAATATATTAAAAATTTTCCGAGAATAAACACTTCTTTGTTTTGAAATTACCAAATAAGTGATTTTGCTATAACTTAAATTTTAATGACGGTTTATATAATTAAAAAAGAAATATAAATATAAATTATTTTTAATATTGAATATTAAGATATGTAGAGTTATTGTACAATAATATTTTAGTTTTAAATATATTAAAATATTATTATTACAGATAATTTATATATATTTTTTCTTTTTTAACTCTGTTTTATATGTTTTTAGGTATAAAATTACAATAAATCTCTAAGTTACATAATAGATAATATTTATATTAGGATGATTACTGTCATGATATCATCCTGAACACTTTTAATATATTTATATTTATTTAATATTAAATAACTGATATGATATCATTACATGGTTTAAAAGTTGAATAGTAAAATAGGGAAATTAAATTGAAATATTTGAATCCAAATGATAAAAAAGAAAATATATATTCATAGACAAAAAAATCAAATAAAACAAAGCACGTGATTGCGGAGTTATCTTGGGAAGTTAGATTGGTGGACATGGATGTGGATTATGGAGGAGTTGTCTGCCACCTATAGTATTTGATGGTCAAAATTCAAACGTGGTGGACCATGACCATCACTTTTTTCACCTTTCATACAAAAGCTTCAAAGTAAACAACACGAATAACCAAAACTTCTGCACCTAACATGCCTTCAATTTACAATTATTATGCACCAATCCATCTCTAATGTTAAATTATTTCTATCTGTCGGTGCCTTGGAGGTTAATTGTTAAGGGCAAAATCAGTTATATATCATCAATGTTCTTTATTATGGTAAGTATTTGATAAAGAGTCTTTAGTATAGACCTGTCTGAATCGGTTGTTTTTAGATTTCTTTAATTATCTTATAATAAATAATATTTTTATATTGAGTATACTTTATGTAGTCGAAATTATACCTAACTAGCATATCAAATAATTAGAGAAAAGATTTTTCTTTTACATAATAAACTCTCGGATCTAACGCATTATTCGTTTGTGTGAATGGTACTATGCAACAATATTTGAGAGAGTGAATTTGGTATCAATGCATTCCTTTTCAATGATTTTTGCAGATGTGGGAAAGCGTATTTGGGAGATGGATGGATTAATCAATCCTCTCAAAACTGCGATAATGTTAGGCAAATGACGAAAATGACCTTGTGCTCATGTTTCCATGCAACTAAAGCAGCTGCCACGATTCCTTACCTTTGCGAGATTCCTGAGCAAGATTCCCTGGTCAACTGACGAGATTCTTTCCTCAAGTCCACTGCATTGTGTAATTTGGAAGATCATTTTAAATTGGCCACAATAGTGTGATTGTGAATAGTGGCCTGTGGTGCTCGCAGTCGTAGATTGTGTTTTAAGAGATGAGTTATGGTGTGTGTGTGTGTGTGTGATTGTTGAGTCCATCATGGATGGGGAAGAAGATGAGGTGGTTAGGTGTGGTGGGCGAGGAAGAGGATGAAGGGGTGGTCTGTGGTTGCACGAGGTGGTGGCGTGGTGGTGATATGCACCAATTAGCTAACCGGTGCTGCAAGTGTGTTGTGTGGATGGCACCGGTTACATAACCAGTGCCTTAGCATTGAAGGGAATGACACCGATTACGAAACCGGTGTCCTTGGGTATTTTAATTTTTCTTTTACGTTTCTGTTTTGTTTTTTTGCAGGTGGAGGAGTTGTTTGCAGGTCGCCGGAGTTGCCAAAGTTGGGTGTCTCTATAGCTGGTGAAGGTGGTTGGTCAGAGTTGTTTGTTTCTTTGCCGGAGTTGAGTTTTTTTTACGCTGTTTGGTTTCTTTGCAGTGGACGCGTTACGGAGTTACAGGTCACGAGTTACCGGAGTTGTGGGCCTCCATAGCTGGTAAAGGTGGTTGGCTGGAGCTGATACATGTTACATGAACTCTTCCATTCTTTATTCATGATTTTTTCTTGTGTATTTCGTCTTCCAATTTGTGGCCAAGGGAAGCTGTTCTTTGCATTTGAAAATATAATTGATTTTTTTAATTGCATGTGTTCATAGGAGACCCGTCTCATGTTTGCTTTATATAATAGTTTAGGTTGGTTGTAAAGGCTTGTTGTTGTGGTGTGATTGTTACTGGATTGTTAGTTCGTGCTTGGTGCTGAATTCTGGAGTTGTGTTGTTCATTTTCTTCCCACTTCCACTACCAAGTTAGTATGCTCTTAAGACCTCGTAAGGTAATTTTTTTAGCCCCATATGAAATATAATGTGTATAAGTTCGTATTGATGTTTTAGTTGGTAACATTTATACGTGAAGGAATATAAATTTTTTATATTGTAAACATGTAAGAAATGCATGTGATGTTTGGAATTGATTCATATTAATTTGATTGTTAAATGAATTGTGTAATTTTAATTTTTTTGAGTTACGATAGTAGTTGATTTTATTTTTTATTATTTGCTAATTTAAATGGAAGAAGAATTAGATATGAGTTACTTGAACAATGAAGATATAATGGATGATGTAATGGGTGTGTACTTTAATATAGTTACACGTTTACGTCTTCAATTACAATTGCGTTCGGCCTTAGTTGCATTAACAATGCTATGCATTGTTGCACATGCATTGTATATACTAAATATGGCAAGCACAATAAATACTATTAATGAGTATTTGTTAAACAAAGATCGTCGTAGAGACCAGCTGATGTCATACTTAGTTCACACTAATCGATGTCGTGACATTATCCGCATGGGACCAGAGGAATTTATTAACTTATGTAACCGTCTAAGAGAAACTGACTTAGTGAACGATGCGGTTAGGTCAACCATCGAGGAACAAGTTGCCAAATTTCTCCACATTATTGGACATAATGTCAAGAATCGAAGCGTGGGATTTTTTTCCCCATGTGGTGCCGAGGTTCATCCCCATGTTCAAGGTAGTAGTCGATTTTTCCCATACTTTAAGGCAAATCTGTCCAAAGACGCATTCATTTCCAATAATGGGACATTCTTCAAACAATGTGCTAATATTTTGAATTTGTCAAAAATTATGATTGTATAAGCGCCATGACGAAACTTATGTTCGAGTCCGAGTTCCAAGAGCTGATGCTCCAAGGTTTCGAGGAAGCAAAGATTGGCCAACACAAAATGTCTTCGCCGCATGTGACTTTGATATGAAGTTCACGTATGTATTGGCTGGCTGGGAGGGAACAACATTCGATTCAAGGATATTGAAAGATGATCTTTCTAGAGATGATTCGTTAGTCATACCTGAAGGTTAGTCAATTATTTATTTATTTTGACATCCAACATACATCACTGATAACCGGTGTGTGCCAAATAATGTAGAAAAATATTATCTTGGGGATGCAGGATTTATGCTTAAAAGATCAATTTTGACCCCTACAAAGGTGTAAGATATCATCTTAAAGAGTACAGTCGGAGAGGACCACAAAATCCCTGAGAATTGTTTAATCATCGTCACTCATCACTCAGAAATGTTATAGAAAGAACTTTTGGGGTGTTAAAAAAATGTTTCCCAATTATTAGCAGTGGAACTGAACCACATTACTGTTTCGAAACAATGACACATATTGTCTTAGCCTATTGTATCCTACACAACTTTCTACGATCCGTTGACCATGATCCAACAATGCTTGATGAGGTGGATAGAGAGTTGGCTGAAGAATATCAAGATGGTGGCAACACGCAACAAATTGAGGATGATTATAAACATGATTGTAATTTAAGGGATGAAATAACTAATCGAATGTGGATAGATTATGAGAACAATTAAGTTGATGTATTAATGTTTGCTAATGAAATGCATATATCAATGACTAATGTGTGTTATATAGTTATGGTGAAGTAATGTATGTTGTTAATTTTATTTATAAAATGTTATGTTTTAGTTACCTTTGCTTCCAATAGGTGCTAAATGAACAGGGGTAAATGACTTGCAATCTCAGTGGGATGACGTGAATTCACTAAATGGACAACGGAGATGGAAGTTGGACTACCCAAGCCTACAGGGTGGATGGAAGTTGGACAACCCAAGCGTACAATAACATACTAACTAATCTCCATGAAGTTGAGTTTGTGAATCTTAACAAAAACAATGTTAAGAATAGACAAAAAGTACTGAAGGAGAAGTGGAGTGAGGTCCATGACTTATTTTGTTCCCTTAGTGGATTTGCATGGAACAACATATCAAAGGTCTTTGAGGCTGAAAACGAAGTATGGGATGAGTTGTTGCAAGTAATATCAAACAACAACACTGTTATTTTATATTGGCATGCGACAAATATGATCTTAACCTTTTTTTATGGCAACATGTTTACAATTTTAGTCAAAGCCTCACGCAACGAAGTGGCGAACTACCCCTATAAGGCATTATGACCTCATGGAGGAATTATGCTCATCAGATCGAGCAACTGGTGTAGGGGTAAGAACTACATCACAAGCTAGTCGGATTTGCCAACAAAGGCGTATAAAGGTTTATTTGAATGATGAAATGGAGTACACACCTGAACCTCCAGGGTATGAACCACGTGGGGAGCCTTACCCACCGTCACCACCATCCATGGATGAGTACAGTCCGGGCCCGACCTAAAGTGTTCCTTCTGTACTGTCTAGTGGAACCACATCATCCCGAGGATAAAAAAGAAAAGCACCAATGATTGACATTATGGGTTCTCAATTTGACAAGCTCACCGCCAAACTCGATGGATTCATGGAGGTCATGGGTGCCAGAAACTCACATTTTTAAAAGATGTCAAACATTGTCGAGCGCCAAGTCATCGCCATTAAGAAATGTAACGAGATTCTAAACGAGCAAGTTGGCATGATGAAGCGGAGCTCGACTTTCCAGTATACAGAAAGTGATATTTGGGAAATGTTGTCAGGTATGAATATCCAAGACGAAAGCCTTATGGAACAGTGTTATGATTACTTGTGCTCAAATCCAACTCATACAAAGCGACTTGTGGGAATGCCACAACATCTTTGACTTAATAAGTTATATAGTATGATGGTTGGTTGTAGTGGATAGACATTTACGACCATTTCTATTCACGTGTGTATGTTGACTATGTTTTAGTACTTTCTTATTTTGTGTGGAATTAATTATGGTGTTATTGTAATATTAATTTGGTATGTTGACTCTATTATTATGTGTTGAATGCAATTAACTGTTCACTTTGTTAATGTTGAAGTTGACCACTTTATTAATCTTCCATCTTCTTAATTTGCGAATGTTATTTATGTGACTAATCATATTGTCTTTTATTATTAAAGTTTGATTTGTCATGGCTTCCTCATCATCAAAGTATAGACCTAAAGTTCGTAAGGATAAATTAGTAGTAGTGAAAGAGGATAAAAAACGATATTTTAGCACTGTCACACAAATGGAAAATTATGGAAATTACTATTACCATAGAAGATTAATAGAGCCCAAAATTATGAACTTGGAGTCATTTATCGATTCTAGGCTTTATTTCCATTAGCACCTTCTGTTTCAAGGCCTCTCAAATTATGTCACATTATCCTATTCGAACTTTCCAGAACTAATTAAGGTGTTTTACGTAAATCTACAGATCTCTGGAAATGGTTATCTGATGAGTAAGGTCAACAAGAAGAAAATTATACTGAAACCATCTGATTGGTTTCAAATCTATGGTCTGAAATATCAAGGTTGAAAGTTATCATTACCAGAGGTGCCACGAGACCTGAACTATAACCGGGACATGGCTTTGGCATCCATGGTTAGAGCAAGTGCCTGTTTTAAATTAGTGGAGACGGTAGGTGTCCTACAAATAATGATAGACTATTACAGTACGTGATAGTGCACTTTTTGACACCATGGATGACTAATATCTCACAAATTTTACAAGATGACATTTTCATGATGTGGGCTTTGAAAAGTGACATCTTAATTAATTGGCCACATGTCATCATGCAAAACATGTTGAAGTGCAAGGGTATTGAGACAGGTCTTCCATATGGAATTTTGATAACTACAATTGTGATATATGTTGGTGTGGATCTTTCGGTTAATACAACCACGACTATATCTTTAAGATAGCGATTTTCAGTGCAAAATTTGAAGAAGTTGAATATAGTTCACGTCAACGGTGAATGGCAACACCTTCGTGTTCGTAATGATGACGCAACATAAGGAAGACAACAAAGTCCAATGGATGAAGATAGTGATGACGGAGAGAACGATGATGTAGAAAATATGGTGGAACCTCCAAACCCCACAGGTCAAGAACTATTAACTTAAATATGGGGATGAGTACAACAAATAGAAGCTATGTTACAAACAATGACCATAAATGTCGACCGACATTTTAGTGAAGTGAATTCCACTGTCAACAAGATTTATCACCTTCGTAACAGGGATGACGACTCAGATGAGTGACTTGTATTCTCCTACTCTTTCATGCAATAAATTTTATTCATTTTTTTATATTTTATATTTTATAAACTACTTGTTGTTCTTCCTTGATAACTCTGGTTCATTTTTGTGTGTTTAATTAGATGGACCCGAGAATAATGGAGCTCGTAGAGGAATCAAGTCATATTAATAGAAGATTAGTTGTTGCAATAGATTGCCAAAGAGTTGCACTTCAATCAAGAAACAAACTTATCACAGAGTATATTCGTCTCAGTCGTTGCTAGCCTTTATTTCAATATAGTGAACGAGAGATATTTGACATGTTATATCAACTATGAACATTGAAGATGTCAACCTATTCACACGGTGCTAGAATACCTTTGTTCCCACCCATTACATACAAGGTGTATTATGGGCATGTCGATACATTTCTAGATGAATAGGTTACTTCGTTATATGAATGAAGGGGTCTAAATGTAATGTTTATTTTATGATGTACTTTCTTCTTATGTACGAACTTCATTACATGTGAGACTTCTTCCTTGTAACTTTATTTTGGACTTCGTATGCTATGGACTAAGTCGTATTTTCATTACATTCTGCTGACAATTTCTACTTTTTTTACAAAGTCAAAAATACTTTTTCGTAAGTTCTATGCTTTAAATTATTTGGTCATGTCAATATATATTAAAATTCTTAAACATAAAACTAAGAAAAAATTAACATTTTATTGTAGTACTTTTTTGACATTAATAAAAGTTAAAATTTTTTATTTTTCATTTTTCAATTAATTTTAATTATTTTTATGATTAAAATTAATTAATTTAGGAATTATTTTAAGAACATCAATTCAAAAAATTAATCTCTTTTTACACAAGGGTATTATGGTAACTTAATAAATATATCTATTTTAACAATTAATTTTATCTATCACATCAATCAAATCTTTCACTAACTTTCATAAAACTTATCTCCAAATACACTCACTTTATTCTCTAAATTCACTCAAAAAAACAAAAAAAATCCGTCCACCCAAATCTACACAAATCCATCTTCCCACTCCCCCATATCCACCCCCCATAGGAACAAAGCCTAAGATATCTCATAAAAGATTAGTATATTATATGAGGTCAAAATGGTGTCGTCTGCATAATATGACATCATCTTAATTGTCATCATCTCGATAATAATAAAACATATATATAGACCATGTTGGTTTTCCATAATAAGATTAACACAATTAATCAAGGATTAAGTAAACAAGTCAAGTTACCCAAAAGGGGTCTTGACCTAGGTAATTCATGTTCATCCAAGTAAAAGTTCATAATAATAACATAAATAAAAGTATTCACAAAGTAATATTTACGTATTCATTATTATACTTATTGTTATCTTACACATATTTAACTTGAACATTGGAGTGTCATTGCAGATATCTCAACACTTTAACCTAAACGTACTCGGTTGGAGAGAACATCCCAACTATTAATGTAGAATCTTAGTGAGTCGAATAAGAAAATTTGACACATTGTAGAAGAGCTTAATGCAAAAAAGTGTTTTCTTTGGACATATATTACTTGTGTTTTGGTTCAACAAGAAACATTAACCATTTAATATATAATATTTTCTTAAATATAATGTTAATTTATTTTCTACCTAATGAGAAAAAAACACGGATTAGAGACACATGGTGATGTGTTTATTCATATATTTTTCATATAGGACAAGTGAATTATTCTGTCAATCAATAAATATAGATTGAGCATTGAGGTGAAAATAAGTATAAATTTATTAGAAATTTTTTTACTCAAATAAATCAATTCTTATTTTAATTTTGAAACTATATATATTTATTGTTTATGTTGAGAATTCGAACTTCGCAATATGAAGTACACCCTTTTTATTTTATTTCATTTGTAAAAGGAATTGAAAAGATCGATTGAAATTCGGATTTTATCAAATTTCAATTTTCTTAAAAATTATTTTAATAAATAAAAAAAAAGAAAAAAAATAGAGATTGTTTATCATTGAGAATTTGATTCCGAGATCAAATTCTTAACATGTGAATAGTGAATTAGCTACTTTGGAAATTAAAGTAAGGATGAATTAATTTGGATAGGACTCTTTTCTCTTTTTCTTTTTAAATGAGTTTATTTTAAGAAAAATAATTAAAAAATGAATTTTTTAAATTTCAAAAAATAAAAATTGATAGCAATCATGTATGAATCACTAGAAAATATATGTAAAAAAACCTTGTGCTGATCTTCTCAACATTGGTTATCCTTTTAATGTCACAATTGATAACATCTCTCTTTGATTATGAAACTCTACAAGTGCCTTAGTTAGATGAAGCTATTTTATATTCCAAAGCAAGACTTCCATCTAACAAAATGCTTGCAATTTCAACAATATCAACTTTGATGTGTGGGATCACGTTGATTTCTTGATTCAAACATCTTATTGCCATTTGATGCATTCACTTATACATATAGGTGTCAATTTGGTCCAGCCCATAGGGCTTGACCCTGACTCATGTGAGTTAGGATAAAAAAAGCCCACATCGAAAAAAAGTTCCCATTAAAGAAGCCCATAGGGCCAAAAACCCCACAAAAGCCTTCTGGGTCAGGACCAATCCATGGGCTTTTATCTTCAACATTAAAAATATATTATTATCTGTGCGACAGACTCAACGACCCGGACAAGCAAGACGACCCGAATAGGCCCAACGACTCGGACCTGCCTAACGACCCGGACGGACTCAACGACCCAGACAGGTCCAACGACCCGAATGAGTTTGACAACCCGAACGGGACCGACGACTCGAACATGCTCGACGATCTGAACGAGCCCGAAGATCTGGTCGAGCTCGACTATCTGGCTGGGCCCGATGATTCGGACGGGCCAAATGACCAAAACCTGCATGACGACATGGACGAGTTCGAGGACCTGGACGTGACCGACGATTTGGACGAGCCAAACGAACAAGACAAGTGTGACGCCCTGGACGACCCCGACCACTTGGACAGGCCCAACAAACCAAACGAGTCCAACGACATGGACAAGCGTGACAACCCGGACGGGCCCGACAACATGAACATGCACGATGAACCAAACATGCCCGATGACCAAGATGAGTCTAGCAACCAGAACGAGCCTAACGAGTCAGACGAGCCAGAAGATCCGGATGGGCCTGTCTGGTCGAGCCCAATGACCTAGACAAGCATAACGACTCGGACGGGCCCGACAACCTGGACGGGCCCAACGAACCAAACAAGCTTGATGACCAAGATGAGTCCGACGAACCAAACGGGCCCGATGACCAAGATGAATCCAATGACCAGAATGGGCCAAACGATCTGGATGAGCCACACGAACTTGATGGGCCAAATGAGCTAAATGGGCCCATGCGAATAGTTGGGCTCGTCCGCGTCGTTTGGCTCGTCCGCATCGTTGGGCCCATTTGTATCATTGGTCCTGTTTGGATCGTTAGGCCCGTTCGGGTTGTCGGGCCCATGTAGATCGTCGGGCCCGTTTGGGTAGTCAGTCCCGTCATGGTTGTTGTGGTCGTCCAGCCCGTCCAGATCATCATGCTTGTCTTGGTCGTCGGGCTCCTCCGGATCGTTAGGCCCGTCTGGGTCGTCTTGCCCGTCTAGATCATCGGTCTCGTTCGGGGCGTCAGGTCCGTTCGGGGTTTCAGGCTCATCCGTTTCGTTGGGTCTGTCCAGATCGTAGAGGTCTTCTAGATCGCTGGGACCGTCTTGGTTATCGTGCTTATCCGGGTTGTTAGGCTCGTTTGTGTCGTCTGACCCGTCTGGGTCATCAGACATGTCTAGGTCTTCAGACCCGTCTAGTTTGTTGGGCCAGTTCGGGTCTTCAGGCCGGTTCGAGCCTTAGGGCTCGTTTGGGTCATCAGGCCCTTCTTGGGCTTCAAACTTAACTACCACTGATTACCATTGGTCTTAACAGGACGACTCAAAAGAATGAGAGTTCAAACTTAAAAAAAAAATTATTTTATTTAAAATTTATTTTTCAAACCTTTTTTGATGCAAAAAATAAGACATTTGAATTTAATTTAATGAAGAATAATGTTTAGAATATATATCGTTAGGAAAATGTATATCATTGATTTTAATATAATCTTTTGGTTAAATTATACCTTTGGTCCCCATTTTCGTGGCAAAATTTGAATTTGGTCCCTCAATTCTTTTTTTATCTCAATCTGGTCCCTATTTTAGGAAAGGACTTGATTGCATCAAATTTCCCAAAATATGGACCAAATTGAGATAAAAAAGAATTGAGGGACCAAATTCAAATTTTACTACGAAAATGGGGACCAAAAGTATAATTTAACCTAATCTTTTTCTACCAATAAATATCTCAAATATGTATCAATATTTTTCCATTTGTTTGGATCATATATATTTTTATAAAGAGTATAATCAATTTCCACCTCATTCTCATGGGTTTAAGAATCAGAATTATCCTCATCATTAACTACTTCATTTACTCTATTGTTACTTTCACATATATCTATATTGTTATTATCTTGTTCATTCAAAGAACACTCACCTATATTTTCTAATTCATTTTATTATCTAATTTTATAGATTTATTCGTAGATCCTTTTGTGATGAATTAAACCCTCAATTCTTCTCTTCTCAATTTTGAATAGTTTGATTCAAATTTTCTAGTTGACAACGTCTATAATTTTATATAAAATAAAGGGTTAAATATGTTTTTGATCCTTCAAGTTTCAGCGAAATTTGGAATTAGTCCCTTATCAAAAGTTTTGACCAATTCAGTCCTTCATCTTTCAAAATGCGTGAATTTAGTCCTTTTAACTAAATTTTGTTAAGTTTATCTGAAAGATGAAGGACTAAATTGGTATAAAGTTTTGATGAGGGACTAATTCCAAAATTCACTGAAACTTGAGGGACCAAAAACATATTTAACCCTAAAATAAAAATTATAAAAAACACTATTAAAGATAAGTATATAAAACAAATAAGTTAAAAAAATAAAATCTAATTATGGTTGTCAAGAAGTAAACTTGATAGTAGATTTGTAATTTCTTAAAGTCTCAAGTCTCTTTCTCCTTCTGAAGTCTCAACTTTTTTACAAACTTGTAGAGTTTATTTTAAGATTAATCATTAATAAAAATAATTAAAAATAGGCTTAAATAGTCTTTTGGTCCTAGTTTTGGTCGACTTTTTTCACTTTGGTCCTACTTTTTAAATTCTTTTCAATTTGGTCCTATTTTTCGTTATATTTTTTCAATCAACTCCTTTCCGTTAACTCCGTCCAAATTATTAACGGATGTGAACAGTAACTGCCACGTGTCATCTTGTGATTTTTTTGATTTTTTTTTTAATTTTTTTTAATTTTTTTTCAATTTTTTTTAATTTTTTTTTAATTTTTTTTATTTTTTTTTTTTTTTTTTTTTT
>Ga0214543_1000548_pt1 | contig 64162 bp, 43 predicted proteins | sample CNSS2metaG_FD_160094 | JGI IMG/M metagenome (GOLD analysis project Ga0214543, IMG submission 160094) | Root nodule microbial communities from cowpea collected in UCLA plant growth center, Los Angeles, California, USA - CNSS2 | ecosystem: Host-associated > Plants > Roots > Nodule | place: USA...
GATTATCTTAAGTAGGTTTTGAAAAATAGAATTTTTTGAGTTGGTAATCGATTATTATAAGTTGGTAATCGATTACCATACTGATTTTTGCGAAAAATGAGTTTCTCTCAGAGGAGTTGCGAGCTGGTTGTTGTTCTAACAATTTTGCACCTAACTAGAAAAAGCACCTAACTAGAAAAAGTTTAAGTCTATTACAATAAGAATCTTTAAACATAAACTATATTGTCTTCAATATCTTCAAGTGTTTTCTTCAGCATCTTTATCATCATCAAAATCTTTTAATCATTCTTTGTCAACACATTTTATGGGAATTCAAAAAAAAAAATATCAAATTTTCATGAAATTAAATTTTACAAATTTTTATAGAAACTTTTTAGAAATTTTCTACCAGATAATGAAAATTTCCGATAATGTAATTTTTAACTAAAAATATATTTTTAATCATTAGTTTGCAAATTAAATTAAAATTTGTATATAGATTAGTATAAATTATTGTAAATTGTTTTAGTTGAAAATTAACACAGAAATAAAAAGAAAATATATGTTTAAAGTCTCGTCCTAAATAAAGTAATAAACACGACCGAAAATATATAAGACCGAAAATATATAAGATAATTAGCTAACACGTATTCAACAATAGACTTGGAGATGACAAATAAACTCGTGGGTATGGTTCGATCCGTTTTGACAGTGAATTCTCGTATTGAATGGGGATGGGGATGTACATATCCTTGTCATAATATTCGTCCCCACCATATTTTCGTTTTTGTTTAAATTATTAAAATATTCACAATTAATTAAGTAACCATATATATATACTTTTTATTTCTTTTAATTATTTAGTTTGTCATGCACTAAAAAAATATAAAATTTTAAAGAAGGTTTATTACCTGAGGGTGTAATAACCTCTGATAAAGAAAGAGAATATCAGAGGTTTTAGAAACTTCAAAAGTGTTAGGGGGTTTTCAAATAAACTCCGGTAACATATTTAGGTTTCACCTTACTTTTTTTCATTTCCCTATTTCTTGTAACTTTTACAATTTTCAATTTGACTATTCAGCTCTTCTCTCTTTACTGTGTACCTACGAGGAAGACAAGACGAAGAAGCTTTCGTTCTTCTCTGCGTGCCTTTCACCGTTATTCTTCACCCTCCGTGTTTGAGTATATTTCTCTCTCAATTTCATCTTTCTAATATCGTCTTAGTTCTCTCTCAATTTCACCTTTCTAATTTCGTCGTCCCATTTTAAAGATCTCATTCCGGTTATGTGTCGCTGCTCTCGATTTTTGAATTGATTTCAGTTTCTCTCTTTCTCATGCCCTAACTCTGTTCTTTCCCTAACTCTTTCAATTTCCATAATTTATTTTGGGTTTCCTTCTTGATTTTTGTGTTTCCATGATTAGTCAACACACTTTTTCTAGCATTTGGTACCTTTCCACTTATCTTAATTCTTATCATATACCTCACGTATTTAGTTTGTTGTCTTTGTAAATGAAAGACTTTGATTGGTTGTTCATACATTGTTTAATGAACCAATAGGCAATGTTTCTCATCGTTGGGGACTGATTATAAGATATGCTAAAAAAATTCATTTTCTGCATATAGACTCATTACGAGACAACAGGCCTTGAGATCTGTAGAGACTCAGGGGAAAACATTGATGCTTTGGTTGCAGGGATAGGAACTAAAGGATTAATAACATGTGCTGGAAATTTTCTCAAGCAGAAAAACCCAAACATCAATATTTTTTTTTTCTTAGTCAGGTTTATAAAAATGTCATAGTAGGCATTCCATAGAGTGGGAAATAGCGTGCTTGATAAAATAAAGGTAGGTGAAGAAGTCAAAGGTGTGATTTTCCTGAGAAAAAAACCAGTCAAAATCAATCATGATGTTTATACAAAATATGTGTTAGAAATGTTGTGTGAGATAACCATACAAATTATTTTTGATTTTGTAAGTGGTGTACTATTTATTTTGTTGGTGCTTTGGATCAAGTGAATCATGCATAAACCCAAAAGGGATAAATTTTTGTCAAAGCCAAAGAAGAAAAAGGAAAAGGTTGGTTGCCTACTCTGCTAAAAAGCCAAAGTACTTCCTACAAACAATTTTAGAGCATGGCAAGTTTTTCTTCACTTTGCTGAGTGGGATATGATGTTTTAGGATTAGCAATAGATGCCAAAAATTTCTTATACATGTGTTTCCCTTTCCTTTCACAAGGTCAGGTGCATGTGCAATTTACACACTTTGATTCACATGCTCCTTAAACCACCCTCTGACTACCCATACAATTTGGGTCCATTCACATGCATGGATTACTTTTAGAATATTTCTAAGAAACATGTTAAAAAGAAATATTAACTCCTAATGAACAATTTCAAACATATTGACACCCTAACAAAGTAAATGCAGTTGTTGCTAATCACTTGGAAAATGTTTTGGAACTTAGAGAGAATCTTAGAACTTGAGTACTTGAGCTTCCATGCATCTTCATTACCTCACATGCTTTCGACTCTATGATAAGGTTCTACATAAGGTTGGAGCTGAAAGAGCAAGTGTCACTACAATAATTGTAGATTCACTTGGAGCCAATTATAGAACAGTTTGGGCTTTGAGCAAATACTTCCCAAATGCCAAAACTTTTGGAAAAGGCTAGAGCTACCGCTGTAATATTTTTCTATTAACACTTGTACTATTAATCTTATGATAGCATTTCTTGTGTATTTATGTCTGTTCCACTTGTTTTTCAGGTTGTCCAAGAGACCTTGGAACCAAGTCTTCAACTAGTTGTTATGGTTCTCGCTCAAGTAACTATCATATTGTTTACCTAATGAGTGAACTTTTTATGTCCTAATACCTATCTGAGAGGAATAATTGTTCTACTTTAAACTTTATCAAGAATAATGTACAGAGAAATCCCCAAACCAAGGAGGATAGTTTTGTTATAGATAATTTTTCTGTTCTTTTCTTTATAAATCCTTCAATATATGAGTCTTTGCCTTACCAGAGACATACCAAAGCCATCCTAGTGCTTGATTCTAATGAAAATGAATAAAAAACCTAATAAAGAAAAAAACAGTAAAGGTTTAATAAACGAAATAAACCCACTAGACTATTAAGGCAAGGAAAAGTGGTTCTCTCAAGAGATAGAAAATGGGAGTTTTATTTTGTCATGTTAGTTAAATATTTAAAGTTTTAGTTCTTCCCAGCTGTTAGCTAGCTCTTGGAGTTGTCCATGATAAATTGAATACATCTTTCTTTGGCTGACAATTAGGCCTTGTTTGTTTATTGTTTCCAAAAGCTCTTTCTGTTCTCTAAAATTTGTCTCTAAGCACATTTCACAATGATCAATTCAAGCACATTCTGGTTTTGTTGGAAGTGATCTTTAACCCAGCCTAATTGTGGCTTCTTTAGGTGGCCTTCATTGTAGCTTCTGGTACCATTTTACTTTCTGTGCATTTTATCCCAGAGATAACTTCTATAAGTGTTTGTTAATTTACAAGTTAATGTTTTGAACCTGAATTAATCTCTAAACACAAATTCTAAGATGTTTTAGGACCTCTCTAGATGAACTTCTTTTATAAGAACTTTTGAGAGAGAAATAGGAAGAAAAAAATTGAAATTGACTTTTTCATAAGTTAAAATTAGTTTATGCATATGATAGTTTGTAGAAACTACTATCTTATATAACCTCTTCAAATATTTTATTTTTAATTTGTACTTAAGCTAATTTTAGTTCATTGAAAATTTAAGTTTATTTTCTATTTTTTTCTCTTAAAATTTTTATGGAAAAACTCATCTGAACGAACTTGGCAGAAACTTGTCTCATAATATAAGCGGTTGAAGCAAACAAAAAAGAGGATGAGTAATCTTGCTTAAAATCCTTATGGAAAAACTCATTTGAACTCACCACTTGTTTTTCCAACTGTAGATACTTCTAGTTATGTTGGACGTTGACACCAACAATCAAAAGCTAATTGAAGACCACCTTGGTGAGTAAAATCTGTTCTTTTCGATCTGTTGAATACTTATGTTGGACGTGGGCATGTCTATTTGAAGATTTCAGTTAATTGTTTTTATTATATAATTCCGCATAGGAAGATTATTTTCATGGATGCCTATATGTTTTGGTCATACTTGTATCTAACAATCAGTCTTGCTTCAAGCAAACCTGTATAATTTCAAGAATACTTTTGAAATTTTAATCCAAACACATTCTTAATCTGAATGGCTTTTGAGCAGAGAAGTACGTGCTTTTGTGTCTTGAATTGTTTACAAGGCTTTTTTAATATATATATATATATATATATATATATATATATATATATATATATATATATATATATATATCTGATGGCCAGAAAACTAATGAAACTTCGTTGATCATGATTGTGATTCTAATGAATGTTACTAATAATGATTTTTTTTATGTCAGGTGTTTGATCAAGGGAGTGTTCCTAATGAAGAAACAAATGATTCAGAACAAGATTAAGATTGATAGTAAAGAATGTTATATTAGACTTTTACTATTTTACTTTTATGAAGAAACAAAGATATTGTAATATTCTATTAGTTTGAACATCTAAATTTTATTGTTTACCTTGAACTTATAGACAAAGTTCTTGTTTTTATAAATGTTATATCTAGTTATAAACATGTATCAAAATTTTAGAATTTTTGCTTTTTATTTGAAATGTTTTAGGAAATATGTGGATTAAAAAGGTGCAACAAAAAAAATTAAAGGCGTTTAAAACACCAAGTTAAAGTCATCTAAAAATAATGAATTGCATTATAGGGGTGAAAAACCTCACCAGAGATTTAAAAACGTTGAAATTGATTGAAATTGAAAACCATAGAGGTTTGACAAACTTTCGTAAAGTATCAGGGGTTCTAGAACCACCAGTAAGTAGCGGGGGTTTAGAATTGCCGGTAAGTAGCAAAGGTTCCAGAACCGTTGGTAAGTAGCGGAGGCTCTAGAACAGCCAGTAAGTAACGGAGGTTAAGAACTGTCGGTAAGTAGCAGGGGTTCCAAAACTGCCAGTAAGTAGCAGGAGTTGAAGAACCGTCGGTAAGTACTACTTTACCAAGGGTTGATGAAAACCGACGATAATCCGTTAACGACGCTGGCTTTTCTAGGGGAAAACCAAACCGCGAGTAACGCCTTTAGTGGAGGTTAAAACCGACAGGAATGCAAAAAATAACCTCCATTAAAAATTATTTCTCTTGTAGTGATGAAACGCATTCACATCTCCAATATATTTTTCATCTTATCATAACCTTTTTATAATTATGTTAAAATGATGTATGTCAATTAAAAACTTTTTATGTCTCATATTTGAATATTTCTATTATTTTTTTAATATTTTTATTTATTGTATATTTTCCTTTTACATGAGTATGTTTAATACTCTTAATTTAAGTGTTAAATAGCATAAACCTTTCATTTACTATATAATATTAAAAAAAATTCTTTACTTATTATTATTAATTTTTGTTTCATTTAAAGAACCCTTTTGTTTTGCTAAAACAATTTTCGTTATTTCTCAACCATTGAGTATATATATTGATATTTAAAAAAGAGATTCATTAGAATTTAAAAAATTAAAGTCAACAATCATTTAAAAAATATTTTAATTTGAATATTTGTTTTCCTTTTATATTTTTCAAAAATATTTTTAAATTTTAATATTTGTCGTTTGTAAATTTAATAAATGTTTTGGTTCTTATCAAATTTTATTTGGTATTCTAATCTAAAATGTAAACAATTATAATTTATTTCAAAGTATTTGGTATCGAAGAAACAACCATCCTCCTAATATTGAATATTTGATAATATTGTGTTTGGGTATGGGGATGGATGAATTTTTGCTACGGGGATGGGTATGGGATAGCGAAACACGTCCCTGTCCCGCCCCGTTGCCATCCCTAAACAAACTTGAACATACATGTACTAATCAGGAATTGATTTCTATTAGAAATGATAGTGAACTGGCTCACAACTTTTTTTCATTATCTTTTTGAAATTATTTTAAATATTTATTTATGAAATTTATTTATGTATATAATTATAAATAAATATTTAAAATATACTTAATTATATAAATATTTTCTATATTTTAATAAATCAATTAATATTTTTAATTAAATAAATTAAAATAATTATTATATTTACATATTAAATTACTTTATCATAACTAATAATTAAAATTTAATTTATAAATATTAATGATTTAAATTATAATAGTAATGCATATTTTCATTTCTAGAAAAATATAATATAAAAAACTTAATTTTTTAATTATTTTTAATTTTAAAAATTAAAAAATGGAAACGGGCTAAGGGTGAGTTAATCCTTCTTTGGCCCACCAATCTAGTGAGTTAAGTGAGCAAGGTCAAAGTGGGTAGGCAGAATGAAAATTTCAACCCACACCGTCTTATTTTGGCGGGCGGCAGGCTGCCCATTGGACCTAACCCACTTTGCCACGTATACTAATTAGTAGTAATTAAGCCAATGTAATTGAAACTGATCATTCATCCAAAATAATGATAATAACTTCTATCACTACAAAAAATATATTTTTTATTAGAGATTTATTTTTAATATATATAAAAATGTTTCTGGATAGAATCAAATTATCATACAAAGTATTGTATTATCATTTTGCCGAAAATTTTGAAGACAAAACATATCCCAACAAGCAACAAGAGAATAATAGTATACTTGTAGGATAATTTAGTTCCATGAAAAAACAAAACCATTAAAAAAATAAAAGGATTTCTATAATTTATTTTGACCTTTACAAATTATATATTATTTTAAGATTTAGGTATAATTTTAAATTTGTTGAAAACTTTGCTCCAACTTTATTCTCGCTATTTTTTCACGTTTCTATTATTTTTGGCATTCTTCTTTCTCACCTTTCTTCAGTTCTTTTTCTCTCTTATAAATATTTTAGGTTTCTTCTTCAACCCATTACTTCTTGTTCACCACCATCTTCATTTGTTTCAAAATTGTTCTGATTGCTTTTGAGGACAAGACTTCCAAGCATCAATTACTCAGAATGACTACTTGTAAATTCTTTCTCGTCACCTCCATCTCCGTTTTTGGAAATTTGGCTTTGAGATTGTTGATTCAGTATTTTTTTCTTCTCCCTAATCTTCTGATTGCGATTGATTATTTTAATAATATTGCTTTGAGCGAGAGTTGCCAAGTTGAGCGAGAGATGGATTATTCATATCAAATTTTTTGTTTATTTTGTTATAAATAATTATTCTCAGTTTTCACTATTCATATCTACTATATATCTAAGACAATGTTAGTGTAGGTAAATTATTGAAATACACATTATATTTGATTGACACGTGTATTAAATTCAGGTTATATTTGTCTTTTTGATATAGTGTTGTTTTGCCGCTGAAAAACTTTAATTGTTGATTGACATTGGCTGACAGTAGGACCCTTCTTCTTCAAGGCAATCAAGTTCCTCGAGGTAATTTATTTTTTTCTTCTTCCATTTTCCTTCTTCTTCTCCTTCTTTTGTTTTCCTTCTTCCTCTTCTTCAATGCTTCTTCTTTCTTCTTCCTCATACCAACCTAAGTATGATTTTTTTCGGTGATTGTTGTTGTTGAAGGTTGACAGAAGTTTTGGTTGGTGTAGGTAATTTATTCTTCTATTTCTTGATTTTATTTTATTTTTGCGTGAATATTTTTTCTCTCTTCTTCTTCTTCTTACTATGTTAATTTATGTTTACTTCGTGTTCATTATAAAGGTCAAAGATTTAATTTTTCCAATGTTTTTCGTCTTGAAGAAAAGGTTGATGTTTTTGTTTTTAAAAGTTGTTTTTTAACAAAATCTTGAACATGTTTTATTGCTTTTGATGGTGTTGTTGTATTTATTATTTTATACTTGGTACACCTGGGTTGAAGAAAAGGTTAAAGTTTTTGTTTTTAATAGGTATTTTCGAAAAAGTTGTATACGTGATTATGATAATGTTTTTTTATTGGTGGTCTTATGTTGTTTTTATTGGTGGTCTTCGTCTGTTTATATTTGGTGAAGCATATATGGTTTTTTATATTTTGAAGTTGTAACGTTTTTGTGTTCTAAAACGTATGATCTATTTTATTGACATATATTAGATGACAAAGAAATTTGATATGATCAAAGATATTGATTGAAAAGGGAAACTTTGAAACTTGCTGTCAGAATGTAGATTTGTGGTTTGTTGAATCATGGGATTCCAAACGAAATATGGAGATGGTTATGACAGATCAAAAGGTAATGTATCATTCCATTGTTTATATGCATTATATATTTTGTATTTTAGAAAAAAAATATTTAACGTTATATGCATGATTATGCTGGTTAGGGTGATGATGTCCATGCTATGATTAAAAAGGAAGACATTAGTACGTGGGAAGACAAGCTAAAGGAGGGAGAAAGTTAAATAATGCATAACTTCAAAATCTTAAAGAACAGAGCTCAATATAGAGTTTGCGACCATCCCTTTAAGCTAATTTTTATAGGAGCAATGTCTGTACGACCGCAACCAATTGTTGGCATACCTGCAAAAGTTTGGAAGTTCAAAAGTGTAAAGGATATCATTTATGGACAATATTCTGCAGATTTGTTGGTTGGTAAGTTTTTTGTCATTCATTCATATATATATGTCCTATTTAATTTGTTATGTTCATTTACTTTTTAGTTTTTTTGTGTTAGATGTCATTGGTGTGGTGGATAATGTGGAGGAGAAACCTAGTGCGAAAAATGTTGTGTTTGACCTAAAGGATTTGAGGTACAATTAATACTAATGTTATTTTTTTTGATAGAGCAATTTTAATATATCGATTTAATGTTGTTTTGAAGTTGTTGTTTTTATTTTATTAATTTAGTGGTGCGTCAATCAGTTGCACTCTGTGGGATTCATATTGTATGAGATTGGTTAGTTATTGGAGGGAAAGTGATGAGTCATTATTTTCTTCCATTGCACTAGCCTTTGTGTACCCATTTGATTGTTATTCAGTGCTTAATTGTTCATCTTTATAGTGTTTTTCATCGGTTGGGCTTTATTGGGCCACTATTCTGAATTTGGACTAATTTCACATTATTTGGCCTAATTTTCATTTTTAATTATTTTTAGGTATTTGGGTGAAGCAATTTTGGAGCTTGGACATCAATATTCAGTTGAAGAGAGTTACCACATCATTTCCACGTCATCTGAGTGAATGGACCAACATTAGAGGCCCAGGAGTGGCATTTTTGTAATTCTGCAGCTCATAATGGCAATTTTGTAAATAATGCTGGCAGACTTGAGGTGACCACGAGAATAGGGTTTCTTTTCCATGCACCAGCAGCACATTTCATCTTCTACCTTTCTCTAACCTCCATTTTCGCTCTCCAAGCTTCCATGGAAGTGCACCTTGCAGTTTTTCACGTTTTTGTCTCATTTTTACCATTTTTATGCACATTTGACAGCACCCATTGAGGGTTTTGCATTTTGATTTCGTTTTCTACATTGGGCAGCTCATTTTGTGGATTTTGTTGACTTGGAACAACACCCATTGATGGGGTTTTCGGATTTATATATCACAACACCATTTTTGCATTCCGTTGAAGCTTTGAAATCTCTCTTTTGCTCTTGATTTGCGTTTTCAGAATTCAAAAGTTAGGGTTTTTGGTCCTGTTTTTGTGATTCTAGATTTGAAGTGTTTAATTGCTCAGTGCCATGTCTAGCTAAATTTGTGTATTGACTCCTTGATAAAAAATGCAATGAAGCTTTGAGGTTGTGCTTGTTTTGTGAAATCTGCCATGTCTTTGTTCTGAATTCATGGAATGCATGTGGTGAATCTGTTAATGCTTAATTTACAGAGTAATTGCATACGTTTGGGTTAAGATACGTTCATGCTTAATGTATGTAGCTTGGCTATCACGAATTTAAGGATGTGTGCATTGCTTAATTGCATAATGAAGTTGGATTGTAATTTTCGCTTAATGAATTATTATCTAGTGGATTGAGATAAGGCAAAGTTGGTGTTAATTTTGTGGCCTATGATAAGTGAAATTGTGTTTGAATCAAGTATGTCAATACGGTTTTAATCACTGTCGCATTCAATTTAATCTGTTGATTAGCATTCTGAATCTGTCTACCAAACCCCCCTGTGTTATTGTTGTGTTCATCTGGAAATTGAAGCTTTGAATGAAAATATTGGTCGTTGGGAGACGACTTGGTTCACTTTCATATACTACATTTTAAGTGTTTTAATTTGGTGGGGTACGACCACTATCAAGTTGTGAAACACCTTATCCTGCTATTATTCTTACTCAGGCAAAGATAAAGGCTGCATCAGGTTTTATTATAGTGACAAAACTTTTTTATATTCTTTATTCGTTTCGAAGGTAATGTGCATAATTTGTAAATTAATTTAAATTATTTTGTATAGGTCCATGGTCAGTGTCATTGTCTAATTGTTGAAATGGATCGAAGTTCATATTTGGAGATGATATACCTGAATTGATTGAATTTAGGAACGAATTTGCAAAGTAATATTTTTATATTACCACTGTATTATTCAATAAATCTTTATATTTGATAAACACTAACTCATGTTTAATGTGCTCATGAAATTTTTGAAGACGGAAGCCAATACAGTGGGTCTTCCGAAATTCGTCATGTTGATAGGTTTATGTATAAAATTGTTGTTAAAAGTGTTTCAGAGATTTTGACTATGATAGAGGTAGTTGTTGTTTTGCAAACTTTTATAAACACTTGTCATTATTATTAACCTTTCTTTTATTGGTTTAGGAGATTCCATGTGTAACTGTTGCACATACACTTAAATTTAACTTAGGAAATGATGGTTGGAGTTATTTGATTTGTAAATTATGCACAAAAAGAACACATGAAGTTGGTTCTTTTAAGTGTTTGAATTATGATGGTTATAGTGAGTATCCAAGAATGAGGTTAGTAATACCTGCGGAATATAATGATTTTAGTAATTCGTAACAGATGTGTAATAGTTTGCCTATGTTACAATCTTATTTATGATTGAATATATGTTTGTAGATACAAGCTTGGAATTCAAGTGACTGGTCGAAAAAAGGTTTCTAACTTCATGCTTTAGGACCAAGATTACATCAATCTAATTGGTGTATCTGCTGGTAATTTGCGAAAAAAAATGATCAAGGTAGTACACCTTTATTTTTCCTATAGTAAGATAATAGTGTGAAAATCATACTAATATTTCATTTCATGTTTCTTTTTGTATGTATTAGATGGTGAGGAGGATTTTAAGTGTTTTCTAGAGGATCTAGACGTTATTTTGGGGTGTACTTTGGCTTTCAAGGTTAAGCTCTAACAAATAACCGACCTACTTCAATAATGAGAGTTTCAAGTGATCATGAAATTATAGCTCACATTAGTAGTCTTCTTGGACAAATTGAGGTTGTAATTTTAATTATCTTGTATTGAAAAGAAAAATTTTTGCAGGTAATGAAAGTTGTTGAACTGAATTTTAGTATTGTTGTTTCATGTGTATGATTTTGATGATTGTATGCCATGAAAATTCGTGCTAATATATGATCTGAATTAGGGGTTTGGGTGCTTTGATATTGATGATCGAAATTCTTTCCAAATTGCATGAATATGAGGGGTTTCCGCACTGTACATGTTATTTTTGGTTCAACTTGTATTTGGGGACCATATTGGATCTAAATTATGTCCATAAGCTTTGTGCACTACTTCCAATTACGTGGTTTGGTTTTGGGATGTGATTTGTGCATGTGTTGCTGGTGTCTATTGCCATCACAGTGTAGAAATCTGCAATTCTCGCTCAAGCGAGCTAGGCTCGCCTAGGCGGGGTTAGTAGAGAGTTGCGTTTGTGTCTATTCGAGCGTCTCGCTCGAGTGGGGAGTTTTGGCCTTGGGCGACAGGCCATCTCGCGCCTAAGCAAGAACTCGAGAGTGTTGGAAGCCCTTGCTTGAGCATCTCACTCATGCGTGAAGCTTCGTCTTGGGCAAAAGCTCGTCTCGCTTAGGCGAGAGACCCTTGCCTAAGCAAGAATTTTGATTGTTGATGGTTCTGTTTAAACTCGTCGCCTAGGCGAGGCACATCAATTCTGGGCGAAGGATGGTCTCGCCCAAGCGAGAAGGAGCTTGCTCAAGCGAGACTTCATGGGTTGCTATTGTACTATGGGCTCGCTCAGGCTAGTGAGCCTAGCTTAAGCGAGATGGGCTTGGATGTTTGGACGAAGGCTTTTAGCCTAAGCAAAGAAAAGTACAATGGTATTTTTCAAGGCAATTGATAATGTGGTATCAGATTAGTTATGTTGAATTCGTGATGCGTTGTCTACAAGGCTTCTAAGATACCTCAAAGGTGGGTTTGTTGGTGTTCCTTGAGTTATGGCTCAAAATGTATCCCTTGAGTTGTGGCTCGGGATAGGGGTTAAACACGTGGCACTCTCTGAGTTGTGGCTCAGAATGATGTCCCTTGAGTTGTGGCTCGAGATAGCAGAAGAACACGAGGAACTCTTGAGTTGTGGCTCGGGTTTGTGAGTGTTGTCGGTGTGAGTGTGCTTGTTGTGGCCAATATGGATGGGTCCAGATAGATTGCCCTCCTCAGCAATTAGCTGACGAGTTTGGTAGTCTTGGGACGTATGAACTATGTTCGTATTGGGAACTCCACATGGCGTTACGGTGTGTGATCCAAAGTGTGGTTTCCCGCACGTGCTCTATCGGTTGTGGTCGATAGGTTGGGCAGCAAAACACCTTGAGGTACTCACTAGAAGACATAGAACACGAATGACATGGTTGTGGCCATGTGGGACGAATGAGGGAATTTCTTGAGTGATTTCAACATCATAACATGGTTGTGGTCATGTGGGTTGAAAATATGGAATTCCTTAATGTTAGTTGACATCACAACATGGTTGTGCCCATGTGGGTCGAAAGGATGTATTTTTTTGATGTGTTTTATATATGCATTTGAATTGTATATACATATATGTTTACTATGTTAGCTCACCCTATTTGCTTGTGTTTGGCGATGATCGTGTACGCGGTATACGTGAGCAGATGATGTTGTAGATGGATCGAGTGAGGCTTAGCGACTGAGCGGGGATAACTTGGGAGCTTTTTATTGTTTTATAATTTTGAAATAAATTGTAAACACTTATAGGATGTTTTTATATTATTTCGAGTTTTATAATTTATGGATTTTGGATTATTCATTAATCTAATAAAGTTTTAAATTTCCCGCATTTATGGGAAATGATGTTATAATAAATCACGCATATTTATTGTTTTCTTATTTTATTATTTAAATCCGTAATATCCAGTCAAGATGTTACAGTAAGTATTTAAATGAGTCGTACTGGTGGTCCGATAGAAATTTATAAATTTTTTATGTAAACTTTTGTAGGCAATGGAACTTGCTGAATGTAGTGACAATGTTGTATGTGACTTATCTATTGATACTAATAGTTCATTAGTAAGTATAATTTCACTATAATTACCATACTACTATTACTCGACACTTGGAAGCTCTAATATAGATTGATGGTGGTAATTGCATATGTCTTTTTCTAGGACGACTGATCTTGACCCAGATATTGTTTTACGTGTGACGTCCATAAAAGATCTATGTACTACCAGTTACCATGAAGATGTAGAAGACATTCCATCAAATATCATGGACTTTGATCTTTTGGAAGACATTCCGTTAGCCAAACTATCAGCTACAAAGACAATGAAGACTATCAAGAAGGAGAAATGATGTTTATATTATGAAAGCCCAGGAAAATATTGTAGTAATTTTCTTTAGAAGTTTATGTATGTTTTGTCACAAATATTTTGACTCCTAAAAATGCTGCATTCCTTGGTTCTGTTTTGTTTAATTAGAATGGTGAACGTTTTTTAACATTATAAATAGTTTTGACTATGAAAAACGTACAAGAAAGTTGGAACAATATTTTAACATTATAAATAGTTTTAAAGTCATGTTTAAACCTAATAATTGCCTTATATATGATGCATGTGGTGGTATTGTTTTGATAGGAAAAAGAGTCAACAATATATACTTACTTGATCTGCATCATGCATAATTTAGCATTCATTGTTTGCTTACAAAAGAGGATGATATTTGGTTATGGCATAGGAGGCTTTGTCACATACACATGCAACATTTTAATCGGCTAAATAGAAAACAGTTGGTTGAAGGCTTACCAAAACTCAAATTTGAGAAGGATACAATATATGAAGATTGTCAAAAAGGAAAAAAGACCAAGGCTCTTTTAAATCAAAAAATTGTGTTTCAACTGAAAGACCTTTTGAGTTGATTCATATGGATCTATTTGGTCCATCCCAAACTATGAGTCTTGGTAGAAACCTTTATGCATTAGTCATAGTAGATGATTTCTCTAGGTTTACATGAACTTTGTTTTTAGCAGCCAAAAATGACACATTCCATGCTTTCAAAAGACTTTCCAAGGTTTTAGAAAATGAAAAGAGTTCTAAGATAGTGTCTATTCGAAGTGATCATGGTAGAGAGTTTCAAAATGAAAGATTTGAACACTTTTGTGAAAAACATGGGATTAAACATAACTTTTCTGCTCCAAGAACTCCACAATAAAAAGGAGTAGTTGAAAGAAAGAATAGGTCACTTGAAGAACTAGCTAGAACCATGTTAAATGAAAACTCACTACCTAAGTAGTTTTGGGTGTTAAATCGATTTTTGATTAGGCCTATTTTTAAGTAAATCCCCCATGAGCTTTTCAAAGGGAGGAGGCCTGTTTTAAGTTACTTAAAAGTATTTGGATGTAAGTGTTTCATCTTAAATAATGGCAAAGAGCAACTTGGCAAGTTTGATGTCAAAGCGGATGAAGGTGTTTTTCTATGTTATGCTATACAAAGCCATGGATATAAGGTTTATAACAAGAGACTAATGACTGTTGAAGAATCCATGCATGTATTTGATGAAACTAACCCTAAGATGCGAGATCAAGTGTCAAAGAATGTAGATGAAGATGATTTACTGTAGGAAAAGAATTTTGTTGCAGAGAAACAATCTGTTGCAGAAAATCAATCGACTGAAATGATGCCTTAAATCAATCTGTTGTGAACATGTTGCTTTTGTATCTCAAATTGAACCTAAAAATTTGAATGATGCCTTAAATGATGGTAATTGGATTGTTGCTATGCAAGATGAACTTAATCAATTTATAAGAAATGATGTATTGTTTCTAGTTCCTAGAAGTGATGACATAAATATAATTGGAACTAAATGGGTTTTTAGAAACAAAATGGATGAAGATGGTAATATAGTAAGAAACAAAGATAGACTAGTTGCTAAAGGGTATAATTAAGAAAAGGCATTGATTTTGATGAAACATATGCACTTGTAGCTAGGCTAGAAGTTGAGATTACTATTAGTATATGCGTGCATGTGTAACTTCAAATTGCATCAAATGGATGTGAAATGTGCATTCTTAAATGATGAAGTATATGTTTCACATCCTCCTATTTTTGAGGATCATCTCTATCCTAACCATGTTTTCAAATTGAAAAAGGCCTTATATGGTTTGAAACAAGCACCACGACAGTGGTATGAAGGGCTAAGCAACTTTCTCTTGTCAAAAGGTTATGCTAGATGTGCAGTTGATAAAATACTCTTCATTAGAAAACATGAAAGTGATGTTATACTTGTTCAAGTGTATGTAGATGATATAATCTTTGGCTCAAATAATAACATCTTGTGTGAAGAGTTTGTTGCAACTATGTAGGGAGAATTTAATATGTCCATGATGGATGAACTTACCTACTTTCTAGGGTCGCAAGTCAAGCAAGTCAAGCATGGAACATTTTTAAGCCAATCAAAATATTATTTTGACTTGTTGAAAAAGTTCAAAATGGAAGATTGCAAGGAAGTTGTCACTCCAATTGCTACAAATTGTCTTATGGATGCAGATGAGGTTAGCCAACCAGTGGATTCAACTAATTAAATCTAAAGGGTTGATTGGGTCTTTGCTCTATGTTATAGCAAATAGGCATTTATCCCGTTTGTTGTGTGCTTGTGTGCAAGGATCCAAGAAAATCCAAAGGAGTCGCACTTAAAAGTTGCAAAAAGGAATTTTAAAGTATCTGAAAGGAACAACTAATGTTGGTTTATGGTATCCATGTGATTCTAACATTACTCTTAGTGGTTTTTCGGATTCTGACTATGCAAGGTGCAAATTGGATAGGAAAAGCACAAGTGGCACTTGCCACCTACTTGGCTCAAGTCTAATCTCATGGAATAACAAAAAGCAAGCATGTGTGGCACTCTTCACTGCTGAAGCTGAATATATAGTAGCTGGACATGGATGTGCACAAGTCATATGGTTGAAGCATCAACTCTTGGACTATGGTGTAAAGCTAAGTAACGTACCCTTGTATTGTGATAATACTAGTGTCATCAACTTAACCAAGAATCCAATACAACATTCTAAAACACACCTATAGAGATTAGGCATCATTTCATTTGAGATCATGTTCAAAAGGAAGATTGTGAATTTCAATTTGTTAAAACGAAAAATTAATTGGCTGATTTGTTCACAAAACTATTAGCTAGAGATAGGTTTAACAAGCTAAGAACTGAATTATGCATATTAGACATGAAGAATATGGTCTGATGTGTTTTAGCATGTTAATCTTATGAATCCATGCATTGATTTCATTAAAATAAGCTAATGTGTGCATAAACTAAAAACTATCATATTTAGCCTATTGATATTTCATTTCAGTGTGTTTATTTCACTTAAATCTGCCTCTGTTTGCAAAAATTTTGATCTGCTAAATTTTTCAGTTTGTTGATTCTATAAATCAATGTGTTGATTTCAATTAAGTTGCCACTGTATGCAAAAAATCTAATCTATCATGAATTTTAATTTCTTGTTTTCACAATTCTATGTGTTGATTTCATTAAAACTGTATCTGGGAATATAAAGCTCAATTTCACGATTTTTAATGGATTGATTTCCGAAATCAATATGTTGATTTCACTTAACCAGATTCTGTGTGCAGAGTTTTATGAACTGTTGAATTTTTAGTCGACTGAATTATAATATCAATGTGTTGATTTTACTAAAACTGCAAATTTTTGAATGAATTAAATTCTAAAGCTGACTAAGTCAAAGAGAGCATCTTGTGTCAGGTACTATTTGCCCCCAACAACTATTGCATGAGCCATGAATTGCTTTTTCTGATTTGTTTGACCAAAAAGCATGTGGGGTGTGTAATTCCAATGTGGATGCATCTTACATAATTTGAACTGATTTATTCATTCATAAAATCTCATTAGAAACATCATGAATTCTTGAGATACTACAATCAACTGCATTAACCTGGCTTTAGACCTAAAATGAATTAATAAAAATATATCTGCACCATTTAATCGACTATTTTTGAAATTCAACCTGTTCAATTATAAATACTGCACTTGAAAACTTTCATTTGCATCATACATCTCTTAGAAATAGCCACAACCATAATCATCATGCCTCATTGTCAATAACGTATTATTCAATCTAATGAAGAACACTCCACTCCTCCTATTCCAAGGTCTCCAAATCAAGAACACCATGAGAGAATTGAGGCTTGGTTCGAAGGATATAAGCACAAAATCCAAGTGTTCCTCATTGAGATGACTAGGAAGCAAATCAACATTCCTAAGGTGCTGAGATATTCATGGATGAGAGTAGAAGGATTTGAGAGTCTACTCCAACAACTCAAACATCAAATGTTGAAAACCTTCCTTGAACTTTTAGGGAAAATCTATTCTGACTTAGTGAAGGTGTTTTTCACCAACTTGCAATTCAAGAATGATGTAGCTGGACTTAAGGCAAGAGGTGTTCAAGTGAGGAAAGATGAAACTGGTGTTGTGCAAGAGTTCAAGAAAGTCCAATATTTTGGCCAATGCTTAAGGAACCCTATTGCTGAGATCAAACATTTCCATGTTGGTGGTCTCAAGGTGGATCAAAGGCTTCTTGTTATGATTATCACAAAAATCATAGTTCCACGTGGGAGCAACCATTCTACATTGAATGAGAGAGATTTGATACTCATGTATTGCATCAAATACAATGTGAAAGTAGATTGGATCTTTGTGCTTCGTTATCACACGTTCAAGGCCAAGAGGCTCATAGATTTCAGGTTGTCCTATGTGGATTTGGTGTCCAAATTCATAGAATACTTTGGTATTGATGTAGAAGATGAGCTGGATGAGTGAATTGGACTTTTGAACCAAACCTCTAATAAAAATTTGCACAAGATGGACTTTACCAAGATGGGAAATGTGTGGACAACTAGTGGTATTGCAGTTGGTGGTGCACATGATTATGAAGTTGACCCAAGTAGAGCAAATCAAGAGGAAAAACCCACTGTTGGACTAATGGAAATTATCCCCTATAATCCTCCAAAGGACAGAGGTCGTGTGTACTCACAGTGTGAGAGGATGGTGCTTCATCAACTGCATGAACTCAATGTGTCTCAAAATGCACATCACACCTTTTGCAATGAGAGGTTCATGGATTCAGATGGCCAAATCCATGACATCCATGATCTGCTGACTTCATTCCAGACCAGAAACAATCTTCAGGATGATTGAGTGTGTTGGCCCTTAAGATCATACATTGCATTAGTGTGTTTGTGGTGTTTAATTATGTGTTATGTAGTTTTTCAATTGATTGATTTTAAATTTTAGTCTACTGAATGTATCAATTTTCTATTTTTTTGCACTATTTCAATTTCTGTTTGTTGTATCGTGAGCTATGATCAATGAAAGATTATCCTTTGTTTGTGATCTTAATGCTTTACTTCTATTTGATGAATCCAAAGGGTGAGAAATAATGGAAACATTAAAATTGGATGTTTAAATTGGAAATTAATGGAATTGAACCCATATTATTGATAAGGGGCATTTGCATTTGTGTATGCTTGTTATCTTGTATGTACTGCTTTTGGAAACATTTTTCAAATTCACAAGTTCAAGCAAAGATTGGAAAATGATGCTTAGATGATACTTCATCAATTCAATGACATCCAACCAAATGGAAGAAATTTGCAAGGGAGGTTAGAGGTTGGCTTCATCAAATAAAGGGGAGAATGTTGGCACAAATGGTTTGGATGATTCGGTGCTTGAAGTTTTGATGAAGGTACTTGAAGCCATTGATGAAGCTATTGAGGTTTGGTGTTTCACGTGTTGATCAAGTCTTGTATGCATGCTCTCTATCTGGATTAAGCATAGGGAAAACAAATTTGAAGATTGTAATTCATGTTGTAGACCATTTTGCATTAATTAGATTTATAGGGTCCTAGTTATGTCTTTTAATTTGTTGAAATGTTTTTCAACGGGTTAAATGGTGTCTTTTAATTTGTTGAAGGAATTTTTAACAAATTAAAAGGTTAGCTATAGTAATCTTGACTGAGACTTATTCAATCAGTTGATTTGAAATCAACCGATTGATTTGAAAATCAACCTGTTGAATTTTGTAATAGTTTCGACTATAACAACTGTATTTTCTGAAAAAGAGATGTGGAGACCATTATTAAGCGCAAAATCTTTCTGGAATCAGCGGAACTAGTATAAAAATATTGTGCATTCATCTTTTCTCTTACTCTTCTCTCTTGTTTTACACTTTAAAGTTTAAAGAATTGTGAACTAAATCATCTTTTTGACATTCTTGTGTGATCTGGTGATATTTGCAGCTTTACTCATGTTTGTATAACTCATTTGAACCTATCTTGATTGATCTTTCATATTGATCTTGCTTTAAATCACAAATTCATATTTATGCACTTTTCCCAGTTTTTCAGTCGATTATTTTTGTGATTTAACCTGTTGATTTTATCAGTATTGTTTTTGTCTATATCTGTTTAATAAAATCAATCAGCTAACTCTATTTTTGATCGATTAAAAGTGTCCAGTTCAGGAGTGTTTGCATCCATACTTGCTAGTTGATTTGATTCAATTAAAAACTGTATTAGGCTTTTAAAAGTCACCTTATTTTTTAACTAGCCAACCAACCCCCATTCTTGACATTTCAACCATTTCAAAACTTACAATTGGTATCTAGAGCTAGGTACTTGAAATTTACTGAAGTGTGATCCTAAAATTAATTTTGAACTATTTGAAACGGATGAATACACACTCCTCTTTGTTGAAGGTGCCTATATTCATAGGCCCCTTATGTTTAGTGGTATCAATTACCAATTTTGGAAAATTATGATGAAAATGCGTGGAAGATGTGAAGATATATCGTGGTTGTGTCATGTATATATAATCGGTATAAGGTGCTCTATATCAAATTATACAACACAAAAGAAGACCTATAAAATTCTAAACACCAGACACAAAACGTTCAGCCCCAAGACGTTTTCTTATTAGAAAACGTGTACCCCTCTACGTTTTCTAATTAGAAAACATTAGCCCCGAAACGTTTTCTCAATAAAAAAACGCCCCCCCGCCCCCCACATTTTCACAATAGAAAATGTGCCACCCCCACGGTTTCTCCTATAGAAAACATCACCCCTTATATGTCTTGTATTTGGTTTCACATGCTCCTTCTATTCACTCTCTACGCTACATTAGTTGATTCAGTGATTGGCACAAAAATATTAAAATTATGAAGGGAATCTCTGCAAATACTATTCATGAACAATGGTATGCTTGAATTATGAAGTTGTAGTTCAAGAAATTTCTGGGGCAATGGTAGGTGGCATGCATGAGAGGAAGGTGGCAAGTAATGTGCAAGCATTAATGTAGGTGGCATGCATGAGAGGGAAAGAACCTTGGCATGCGCGAGAGACGAAAAAAGCTACAAGCTTTTCATATGCATTGGACCATGCATTTTCCAATCAAAGTAGTAGTAGGTATTGTAGCATTCATTGTTATGACAAAAAATGTTGTGTGGGTGGGGTTTGAACATTTCATTTAAATAGGCTTGCTAGGTGTAGTTGCTACACATCATTTCAATCTTCTTGCACTTGTATTTCAACTTGTTGCAGCAATTAGAAGAACGGGAAATATACAATTCTACTTGTCATCTATCAACTTCATAGGTACTGTGATATTTTTTTTTTTCAAATGAAAAATTTATTTAAAAAATGGATAGGTATTATGTTATTTTAAAGGATTAATATTAATTATTTAATTGATTTGATTCAAGGGTTGTATTATGTAGTTTATCATGGGTGATAACAACCAACTTCCAGTGAACATGTCATTGTTGAGGCATGAAGACGACCATATGATAAACGACATATAGAAAGGGAATGAGGGAGTTCTCCAGCTAAGACAACATGCTATTGGATTTTAAATAAAACATATCACATTGATGCAAGGATTAGAACGGTTATAGGTCAAGTTGGTTTTGGCCACAGATTAAAGGTGGAAAATATGAAGATAAACCATCTACTTGTCACTGCACTTTGCAAAAGATGGATGATTGAGACTCACACCTTCCATTTGTCACTGGGCGAAACAACTATAACACTAGAGGATGTTGCACTTCAATTAGGTTTGCCAATAGATGGGGAACCAGTCACTGGTTCTAGTTCTAGTAACCTCATGAAGTTGTGCCATTAATTTTTAGGGGATATTCCACCCCAAAATTCATTCATAGGTAACCAAATTAAGTTATCCAAGTTGAATAATAGATTTCGAGAATTACCAGCTCTTGCCGACCACGTGACAATTTCATAGTATTCACGTGCGCACATCCTGATACTAATTGGTAGTTTGTTGATGCTTGATACATTAGCGAGTCTGGTTCATTTTAGGTATTTGCCATTATTAAGAGACTTGACAAATGTTTCCAACTTTAGTTGGGGTTAAGTAGTGTTGGCTTGTTTATATCGTGTATTAAATCACGATATTAAGTTCCAATAAGACAACATTGGAGGATGCATGTTGCTTCTCTAGTGTTGGGCTTGGGAGAGAATGACATGTATCTCTCCAAAAATTCAACCAGTCACTGATGGAGAAATTCAGGCCAACTTAGCCTTCTCCCTAAGCGTAAAGAGGTGTTGGACTACACGTTTCATCTTCCATGACCAAACCATTGTGGTAAAATTTCGGAAGGAATTTGATAAAATTCAACCAAAACAAGTTTCCTTTCTCACGTATTCTCCATTAAAGTTATCAACAAATTTGATTCATTGTATGTACAATTAATATTTTCTAAATTTTTGCAATTGCTATGGATTCATTATTTGCAACCCATGGTTCATCGCTTAATTACCATCAATGTTTCTCCTACTATTCAAGCATTTGTTCCTCTGATTTGTTTTGCTATAATGGAATTTCACCAAGTTGATCGGGTGGTCAGGCAATTTGGGTGGCCACAAAGCATACCTCCAAACTCGATTAACCTTGATGAAGTTCACATTATTTATTTACAAGGAAAGGGGATACTAATTGGCGACAATATCATCATCGATTTATCACACTATAGAATAATTGTAAGACCCGAGAAAATTAAATAGTTATTTAAATAATTATTTAATTATGGCGGGTAATAGAAACATTTAAAGTAATTAATGTGTGGATCTATGACGTGGAAAAGTACTAGCTCAAGTGGTTGAGAGTACTTTATTGTGTGTGAGGACTTGGGTTCAAGTCCTATGTGTGCCACTTGAATGTTAATTAAATTATGTATTTTTGTTTGATTATATATGGAATGCGTGGCGTGATGATAAATTCCTAAATTTATAGGAGTTATCACGAAAGATGAATTGGTTGAATGGTTGTGAAATTGACTTGGTGAGTGATGGGTTATGAGTTCAAACCTTGTTGAGAACTAATTTACTCTTTTTTTTGCTAAATTTTTCCTTAGCAAGAACATGAAAGGGTTGGGACCCTAGTAGCCAAGAGTGGCAATCCAGAGGGCTGAAAATATTCAATAAGTAGGTAATGAATACCCTTTAGGCCACTTTTTAATGTAATTTTCGTGTGGAGTGTAAAGAGCACTTAAGAGAGGAGTAAGTGAGAGAGAGTACATGTAATTGGAGAGAGAGAGACCTGGAAATTGAGGAGGAACCTTCGCATGAGGATTCTGGTATTGGTACGTACTGCAGAGAGAAATTAGAAGGGAAAACCAGTTCATGGATGCAAGCGAAGAACGTGGCAGTTTTGAAGTGAAAGGCACATTATCTAATTCGCGTTTTAGCAAGGATCAGAGGTAAGGGCATTTGTTTAAGGATGCTTTTAGTCGTAGTCAATGTATTGTGCCTTGTCTGATCGTTATTACATGAACCCTTTTTGTTGGTGGAGTTGTTTCTGCGTAATTCTGGGATTTTTGCAGGAACCGCCTGGCGGGCATGCATGTGCCGCCAGGCGGCACATCAGTGTAACCCAATTTTTGGGTTTTGTTTTGAGTTGCTTGGCGGTGGGTTGAATCCCGCTAGTCGGTGCATCCTGGTTGTCACTGTTTTGCTGTGATTTCGTGAATTTTACCTTGTGTTGAGGTTCCATTGGAACATTTATTCTATTTGAGTGTATAATTATACTTGAATGACTTCGTTGTGATGTTTATAAATTGGATTGTGATTATAACCTTTAAGAGTTCAATTACGCAAGGGTATGATTCTAATCCTTGGAATTTGGATGTTAGGGATGCCTTAATTAAATCAGTATACTGTTTTGGAGTGGATTACTATCAAGGAATCATGTTATTACTGAATTTATAGTGTGTAGTGGTTAACTGAAAAGAAGTAGAGTGAGTTTGGTTCATGGATAATACAGAAACGCGTACAGCGTGGCCTGGTTCTGGTTTGCCGCCTAGCGGCTCCTTGCCAGCTGCCAGGCGAAGACGTGAGCAAACCCAGTTCGGGTACAGTGTGTAGTTGGCCGTGAGGGAGTTGTGGTACTTGAATTATACAGAACAGTTGGTGAATGAAGAGAGAAAGATTGACTGTCTTAGGGTACTTTGGGAGAAGGATAAAATTTATGCAAAGGAGAATAGGATATGGCATGTTGGTAGGAATGTTAAGGGAATAAAGAGAAAATAGTAATTGTATTTAATAGTTTAGGTTCTGGAAGTATATTTTTGCATATGTGGTTGGATAATTGTTGATCAGGACTTATTGGTTTTAGGTATCATTTGTGACTTAAGTGGGTTGATGGATGATGTTGGATTATGTAACATTCTATAGAAATACCAAATTATTGTGCAGTGGAGGTGCTGAATGGAGCAATGGTAGTGTTAAGTTAAACAAATCTTTAGAGAGGGTGACATTACGAATGTTAAAGACCAAGTTATGACTAGAGCCACTTAGGAAGTGAATTAAAGATAATGGATCATGTGTAGTGTGACAATATTACACCAATTCGAGGGTGAAGAATAAGAGATCATGAGTATCTTGGTGTTGTTTAGTGGTATAAGTCCATGTACTCAGACCTGTGTTAGAAAATTGACAGTGTGCAGACCACTGGTGTAGCGCCTGGCGGCACGAGCGAGTGCGCCAGGCGATTGGACTAGCGTCAGATGTCCCTGCACCGCGTGGTGCCTGGCGGCAAGGGTGTGTTCCGCCAGGCGGTGTTGGAAAAACAGTGGCGCTGGAAGAGCGCTGGCGCCTGGCGGCGGGCAGATACCGCCAGGCGGTCTGATCCTGTTTCGCCAGGTGGTGCTGGCTGATGCACCAGGCGGCTGTGCAGCAGGTTACGAGTGGTGTATGTTGTTTTTAACTGACAATGATGCTTTGCTTGGATCGGGAGATGTTGTGCCATGAGCGGGTAGGTTCATGGATGGTGGTTAACATGTGATGATATGAGCGGGGAGGTTCATATCCAGTTACTCTCACGTGAGGATACGAGCGAGGTAGGTTCGTATGTTCCGTGCTCACGTTGAGAGATGCCACGTGCGGGGAGGTACGGGACTGGTGGATCACATGTGTTGGACTACGGGCGGGCAGGTCCGTAGAGCAGGACTACGAGCGGGGAGATTCGTAGAGCAAGACTACGAGCGGGGAGGTTCATAGAGGTAGGACCACGAGCGGGCAGGTTCGTGTGAGCATCACATTCCCGAGTCCAAGGCTAACCATTTGTGTGATTTGAAGGCTGAAAAGCCTTGGGGTTAAGGTCTTGGCCAAGAACTATGTATAATGAATAAGATGGGTGTATGCTTTATTTTTCATATTGTATATCTGTTATTTTATTTTCTCAGCTCACCCTTTCTGTTTGTGTATGGCGATGATCGTGTGATTCGTTACACGGGAGCAGATGTTGAAACAGGTGGAGTTGATGATGTCCAGCCGACGGAGTGAGGGCTAGCTTTGGGGATTAGAGCTAGGTTTTTCTCTCGTGTAATTACTATGTTTATTATGAACATGAATTTTGGAAACTTGTAACACTTTGATGTTTATGTTATGAGTTTTGGCGCGCGCTATTTAATAAAATTAAATTTTACCGTATTGTGATTATTATCCCGATGACCTCTGGTTTAATTTATTTATTTTATTTATCTATTTTAAGTAATATTCCTTAGGGATGTTACAAAAATCGTCATAATTCCCTAGTTCGTGGAGAACCATTTAGCAAGAGTAGCCATCTGCGTGACAACTCGTCGTACATGCAATGGTACATCATTCATACCATCTGATACATTTATCCTGTAGAGCATTCGTCTGACGGTGATGTGAGAATCTAATTTTAGAATTATTAAAAATTACTTTTTATATCATCTATTGTAAACAATGTTAATTAATTATTGTTTGTATAATAGTATGACATGCCACAAGAATATCCTCATCCACTTTCACAATACCAACATCGTACTGATATGTTGTTTTATGCTTCCCTTCACTCTCAAAATTAGACCCTGGTTATAGGAATTGGGAACAAAGTTTCCACCTTAATCATCGTCTCATCAAGTTCCCACTTCGTATGAATTTTTCCCACCGCAGTCAACCTTTGGTACGTGTCCATATGTATGGTGGTTCTTTCATGCCACAATTCTCCAACTTTGGTGGTGCTCCATCGCAGATGTTTGGCATATCTACCATGACTCCACCATCGCCATATCATGGGCCTTCTTCTTCATAACAATATTATCGACCAGAAATGCCTTTTCATACCACTGAAGATGGTTCTCAGTCCGTAGAAGTTGAAGATACTGATGAGGAAAGTCAGTCTCCCCCTCCTCCACCAGAACCACAATGACAACCTCAATGACCAACACGAAGGCCAACATGTGGCACAAACGGGCATCACTAATCAATATAATTGTATAAAAAAAATTCTCTTGGGGCCCATGATGTACTTTCATTTATTTATAAATATGTAAATTATTTGTTAGTGTACGCATGCAATGACTTTTTTTTTGTTTTACATTCTTCAATAATTTGAACTCTCCTAAAGTCTATAAATACCATGGCCATCCAACTCTAACATTTGCACAATTTGAACTCTTCTAAAGTCTATTCTGTTTCCATCTCCTTTGCCCATTCTCACATTAATCACAACTCATACATGGACAATTTCTCAAGTCATATGTTTGGCATCACCGAATCATAATATTTCACAAATTCTTACATCATCACCTTATTTGCGAATGACGAAATGAAAGGATATGATGATGGTGTGAAGTTTATATGTGATAGTCCTCAACTATTTCGCATTCCATACAACTGCACATACAACGTGCTAAAAGAAAAAATATGTGCAATCATCCCTAGTCCCTCTAACACATCCATCAACAACCTTTACTTCAGTTAACTAACCATGACTTTGGAAGGACAAACTATGTATCATAAATTTGAACTAAAGACCGATGAAGATGTTTTTGAAATGTTGCAATGTAAGTCTTCTTTCCCATTAAACACAATCATTGAGTTATATGTGACTTTTACAAGATCTATTGAAGAAATTTTTTCTCTTTTAACTCCAAACATCTCATCCTCATCCTCAAACTCCATTCCAACTTCACCAACAATTATTTATTACAGTGGACCTTGAGAGGCGCTGGGATCATAAAGAGTAGTTATGGTTTCGGTCTTGAATTAAATTCGGATGCCCAAAAAAGTGTCTCAATAAGACACAATTGCATGTACAATCAATTATTAGAAACCATAACAAAATTAGTGGAGTGTGGTGACCGCAGAATAATCAAACAAATTAACTACCGTCTTCCTGCAACAATACGCAACAGACACCTTGTGCATGATACCAGTGAAACCAATGTGACCACGACGTATCACAGATGATCAATCAGTGGAATCATGTTCAAAGTCTAGATCGATGTGTGAAACGCCTACATTTCTTCATATATTGAGCTTTTCATCCAAACTAGAGATATCCGACCACCAACACATGAACAATATGAGAATATCAATTGTGGATGGTATGTGGATAAGCACGGGAATACAAAATATTGATAGTTGCCCTAATTTATTTCCTATATTATATTCAACAAGTCACTACAATTTGGTTTATTTTCTTTCTTTATTATTTAAAGTAAGTGTGGTGTAACCTTTTGTGTGCTCCACTGAAAAAAACACTATGTAAAATTATTTTGTACCTCTCAAAAATTACATACTATATTTTTTGAAAATAAAGGGTAATCAATTAACAGAGATTTTTAAGCAAAAAATCTCACGTTGTAATGGATTACAAGTCCCCTGTAATTGGTTAACAAGGGAAGTAGCCCCATTACAACTTTCTGTAATTGATTGCAAAAACCTTGTAATTTGATTATAGGTCGTCTTACAATATAAAAACGAAACTTTCTCTCTCTTGGTTGCGTGAAACTGTAACATCCCAATAGGATATTACTTAAAAAAATAATTAAATAATCAACTAAATAAACAAGGCAGAAAATAAATACCTCGTTTATTATATAAATCGGTTCCCAAAACACGGGAACTTTCAAAACTTTAAAACATTTACAAATCTAAATATTCTCAACTGTATAAATTGTAATCAAATTACATGGAAATTTAAATAAAAATAGTTCTAAAATCCCCTCATATGATGAGCCCACTCTCCGCCACTAAGCGTCTCCTGGCTCACCTGAAACATCATCTGCTCCCGGATAATAAATTACCCGATCATCGCCACACACACACAGATAGGGTGAGCTATGCACAATATAAATATATATACATGAAATAAATATGCCGCCCATCCCAAAAGTAACATGACTAAGTATTTCATTGTTTTCAAATTACCCATTTGTGATCTCATAGTCCTTCATGAGTCACATACAAGAACTAGGTCTTGGGACTTCATTGTGCTTCCACGAAACTAACCCATTCGTGGTCCAACCCTATGAGCCTATCCCGCTCATAGTCCTACCCTACAGACTCCTCGTCTGTAGTAAATCATCCAAGCCTTCTCAACTTGGACCCTGGCACGCACGCAATCACCATACTATGGACTCCTCGCCCAATAGTAGTCGACGGGAACATAATAGTTCCTTGCCCATCGTGCGCCCGACGCATGTAATCACCATACTAAGAACTCCTCGCCCATTAGCAGCCGACGGGAACTCAACCAGTTCCATGCCCATCATGCGTCCAATCATCAAGCACATCCCAGACCCCTATTGGACTTAGTCCTTCAGCCCAAACACCACAAACACAAGCATATAATTCCTATCCTTTAGGAAATAACAAGCAAACAGTCCAAACAGTGCACAAACACATGACTTCGCACCATTCTCGCTTAAGCCATGTCAGTTCGCCCAAGCTAGAACCTTGGTCTCGCTTAGGCTAGCCCACCTCACCTGAGTGAGCGTGTAACAGTGGTTGTACCTCGTCATCTCACTTGGGCGAGCTCTTCTTGCCTGAGCGAGACCTAAAGTCGCGCAACACACACAAAGATCCCCGCTTGGACGAGGATTCAACAAAGGAACACGCCAAATCTCATCGCGACCTCGCTTAGGCGAGCCTCTCTCGGCTAAGCGAGAGTCTCTGTCACTCAACATCTCAACCACCTCGCTTGATCGAAAAATCGCGCCCAACCCATGCAGTTTTCATCGCGACCTCGCTTAGGCGAGTGTCTCTCACCTGAGCGAGAGACCAAGTCGCTCAACACTAACTCAGGTCGCCTGAGCGAGCTGCGCGAATCAAAGACAGAAACGAAGTTCTACAACTCTCGCTTAGGCGAGATGGACTCGCTTGGGCGAAACTAGCAGAATTGGTCTCTGTCCACACACCCAAAACACCTAAACCAATACCAAAATACCAATCAATCATTATCAGCACAATGTAATGGCAATAAAATATCGAAATCACGCTCTATATCCAAATTAGACTACTAAGACACAAGGTTTAAACGTTCACAACCATTCCATACCAAAACCCTCCTTCTCAAAAACATATAATGCATAAATGGGTTTTGCAAACAACCACAACCAAACTAGTTCTTAAACACAGTGCACATAATCCAGAATTCATCCAATACAGATTCCAATTTAGATAATACTGACACATAACCATACACCATCATAAAATTCACAAAATCGAAGGACAACTCCCCTAACCTGTAATTCTGGAATGAAATTGGGAATAAGAAGGTTCCTTATTCCCCACCCTTTTGCTTCAGCCCTTTGCACACCCAAACTCTCCTCTCCCACTCTCAATTCGTGCTCCCCTCCAAAAGCAAAACCAAAAACTCCCGAAAATGGGCTTAATTATGATTTTAAATTCCTATTCAATGTTACTATGGTTTTTCAGCCCCCCACTTTTGGGGCCCCTAGAGTTCCCGCTGCCTTTTCACATTCAAGTCAACCTTAGTTTAAACAAAAATAAAGTCAACTTTATGTCCCCCAAGGTTTGAACCCAGGACCGTTCACCCATAAGGCCAAATCACAACCACTATGCAAAATTCACATTTTGGAATAACCATTATAATTCTATAATTATATATCACTCGCGGTTCACAATTATGCCAACACAAACAAACAAAAACAATTAAATAACACCAAATGTCATACATAGGACTTGAACCCAAGTCCTCTCACAAAATTAAGTACTCTCAACCACTTGAGCTAATACTTTTCCACATCACACCTATTAACATTTAATGACATCAAAGCTTCCCACCACCCGCATTTATTACTTAATTAATTATTTAATTAATTAATTTCCACGGGTCTTACAGAAACCCTCGTCCCTCTTTTTTGGCCACCGTTCTGCAGCTCCACTTGGACGATTCTTCCTTAATTCTTCACCAAATTCTCATTCGTTCCAAACTTCATAATTTTCCATTCTCTACATATCACACTGATTAAATCTCTGAAAAAAAATAGCTGAATCATCAAGAAGACGCAAGACTTCTACTGGTGCTCTTCATCGCGATGCCACCGCCAACCACAACGGTGAAACCATTCCCCCTCCTCTTCCAAAATTCTATTTTCATCAAATGCACAGTACGAAAGGTATTCCTCCAAATTTTGCAACCGAGATATCATTGAACCAAGATACCTTGATGTTGAGTTTTTTGATGTCGAGAACTTTGAGTTTTGTGATATGTTGAACAATTTGAGTTTCCAGCCATTCCTTACTACTGGTGATGTTTATTATCCGAAATTAGTCTATGTCTTTTATTCCAATTTGCGCATCACTGATAATGGAATTATACATAGTGCAGTGAAAAAAGTACCAATTCAAATAGATTCAAACTTTTTTTTTATTATGACTAATTTGGAGAGTCAAGGTGTATGCTTTGAGGTGAGTATGGTCGATGAATGGAAACTTGATTATTCAAGTCATGATGCTAAAAGAATGATATATTGTGACAATGTAGATATATACGGTAGAATACTTGCGGGGAAAATGAAAGTAGAATCATGTATATGGCATAATCTTATTTATCGTTGTGTACTGTCCCATTGTAGTAATCTAGCACAGACCACTAAAGAAGGCATCATATTGATGTGGGCTCTCTTGATCGGAAGGAAGATCAATTGGGCTCATCTTATTAGGAACCACATGAAACGGGCGTTAAGGGACAATGCCCCTTTGCCATATCCACACTTGATTACTAACATATTTGATCAATTTGAAATTCCTATTGAAGATGAACCTTATGAGAAGCACAACATAAGAAATTTCCAAATTGGTACTGAAGTCATTCATTCATTTGGTTTTGTCAAAAACCAAAATGATGAATGGATGCATAAGCATGACATTGCTCATCAGCCTATTCATTATGAGGGGAGACCGTCCCCATAACCTTAGCCTATTCAGGATCTTCCTCTGTAATGCTCAATGAAATTATGCATGAGATACGTGACCTCTGCGCTTTTGTGGGTACCCGTTTCTGCGATATAGATGCACAGGTTGGTCGACTTGAGGAAGATATGACTCACGTGCACCGCCACTTCCTACCATCTTAGATGTAGATTATGTTCATGTTTATTTCCAACTTTTATTTTCTTTTTTTTCATCGTAGACCCTATAATTTGTTACGTTGCACTTTATTTACAACTTCATCCTTAATTTATATTTTCTTTATTTAATTCAATTTCATTGCTTTTGATGTTAAATAATTGTACGAGTTAGTCACCAATTTTAATTTTTGCTTTTACTTTCACTTACTCAACATTTACTCAACATTTGTATTTTACAATATATTATGGAAATTAACTATTACTAATTTCATCTAAATCAATTTTACAAATTTTGTAATTATAGCTTAAATTATCTAAATACATTTTTTTAGAAAAACAAAATTACCAGTTCGATTATAGAGAAAGGTATAATCGATTACATAAGAAATCGTTATGTCCCACACGATTTTAGCCTTGAATACGTTTTGCCTTGTTTGACTCCTTGACTGCAAAAAAGCCTGGTGGGTGCATGATTTCTTAAATGACAACCATTTCTGTAATTTTTTTTAAAACTTGCCCACAATCGTAATTTAGCTGAAACATTTGCGTAGTACGGACAAAAAAAAACAAAACTTTCAGATTAGTTCTCCATCTAAAATTGCAAATTTATTTTGATAATAACTGTAAACACATAAAAAACGAGTTTGCTCCACTTCTACTTAAATTGTTTTGAATGAAATTGGATTATTTTTATTCATGGATCGAACTGTCTGATGTTATTCTATCTCCGCAGTTATACAATGTAATCATTCGCATATATTTGGTAAGAGGTGCATAACTTTTTCTCTTTATTTATGAAGAATCTCGAAAAGAACTGGTGATCCAAAGAAGTTGTACCTCTTCAGAATCCATTTGAAAACAAACAATTTATCGTAAATGAGACATACACTCATATATAAATAATAAATCACACTCGTGCAACACTGTCACACTCATTGGTTTACTTTCCTGCAGTTAACACGAATTTCACCTTGATTCCCTGTGAGGGGCTGAATATTTCCCATCTTAATCATCGACTTTGCGAAATCTTCGTAGAAATCTTCAGAATCGTAGCTATACTCTCTGACAAGCTCATCAGTAGAGCCACCATTGAAGAGTTCTTGATCGGAGTGAAGAAGCCCTTTCTTTTGGACCAAATTAGAGTAATAGTTTTTGTCAAATTGAGCAGCAGTTGAGTCCAGAGGAGAAAGGTTGGAATCACCACCAGCTGTAGGGCAAATGTATTTGAGATCTTTGGCAAAGTTGGGATCGATGTTGGAGTCGTTGTAGATATGAGCCCTAAAGGTAGCACACTGTGCATATCCGATGGAGTGGCCTCCAGCAAGAACAACAAGGTCCTTCTCATCAAGGCCATGGTTCCTGAAGTTGGTGATGAGTTGAGAGAGGCTGAAAAATGGTGCTGGAATGTTTGCATCTGCTGCTGCACGACTTGCTGTGGTGGAGTCTCTTCTCCCCAGTTTCACCTCCCATGAGGGACCACCTAACTGCGTCATGCATGCACATAATTCGCATAATCAACTTTCAGAACAGTCCAATTCAAGTCAAAACGATGGTAAACAGTACGCGAAGAAAGTTGTTGTTATCAGTTTATAATGAACTATTGTTACTCACCGCAACGACAGAGTCACGAGCTGCAACAGCCAATATGTCTGCGCAAGAAACAATAGGTTTCCCACATGCTTCGTCCACAGCCTGCTTGATCTCATCCACCACTTCAAACCCTCTAGCTGATTGGAAATTCGCATTTGAATTCTTCTCGCTGTCAATCGAGGATGTTGAATCTAGAAGAATCGAACCGTCGCAGCCCTGAAATCACCCTCACAAACCAATTAAAACTTATCAGACTCATTCGAAACATGCACTATGTGGAGAATGCACATGCTGGACACAAGCATAGATTGTCTTACGTTAACAAAGCAATCATGGAAGTGCAGGCGTGTCAAGGATGCTCCCATACGACGTTCTTTCTGTACCGCCGCCTCCACAGCAGTTTTGATGGTGCTCAAAGCTTTGGGGCAAAGAGTAGTCATAGTAATGAGATGACAATTCTGAGAAAGCTGAGCTTGCAAGAGCAACAAACACAAGTACGAAGAAATATCCACGCAATGCCATTCTATGTTAATACGCAATGAATGATTGATCAAGTTCTATAGTTCCTATAGGCTCTTAGATCAGTGAGAAATGGTGAAACCTATATTGTGTATTTGAATTTGTTTGGATTAATTGCTATTGCCCGATTGCTGTATTTATAGAGGCACTGGAGCAGGTGGTGTGAGTACTATTTTTTTATTGATCTGTAAAGAAATACCAATATATCAAACTGCACCATATCATACCATGTAATTTGTGGACTGAGCCATGACAAAGACTGTTTCACCTTGAAGAAACGTTCATGGTATTAGGTTTTAAGCAGAAATAAAAAAATCGTAAAAAAGGAATACTTCAATCATTGATTTAGTCCGCAGAAGTTTATTGATATATGTAGGCCAACTAAAGCGAGTAATGACAAAGTGATATACAATGATTTCACGGTTTTCCTCTAAATTAGTAACTACTATGATACGCCATTAACATGGAAAGTTCAAGGAAAGAAAATTTAATGAAGTTAATTGGTCGCTCTTATTTTATTATAAGAACGTAGAAGTTTCAAAATCATAGACGTGAACCTAATATAGAAAAAAGATATTTAATTAATGTAGATCCTCATTTTTTTTAACAATCCCACCACATTTCCTTCAAAACCAGTTCTCAAGTCCGTTTTTTGATACAATTAATTCAAATTTACAGATTTAGTCAAATGATTTGAATGAATTTTAATTTTGAATATAAAATTTTCTTCTAATTCTAAAAAGTCGTTACTTTACATAGTAAACGAATAACAATAAATAAATATATATATATATATATATATATATATATATATATATATATATTTTTTTTGTTGAATTATAATTTTGACAATTAGTTTAAAGGGAAAAAACCTTAAATAAAAAACTTTAACAAGTTTTATATTTTATTATTAGCAGATAAATTTATGAGTCACATAATATTGTAAATGTTGAAAATGTGTAGCATTTGGACAAAAATCAAGAGGAACGTGAATTGGATTCTTAATAAAAATTGTGTTTTTAAAATTTTTCTCTTTTAATATCAAAGTTCAATTAAAATTCTTTCATTTATTTTAATAAACTCAATAAAATAAAGAGAGTAGTGAAGAGAAAATTACACAAAGTATTTATACAGGTTCAGATCAAAAGACCATACGTCTAGTTGTTAATCTCTCAAAAATGAAATTAACTAAATCACTAAAATAAACCAAACTTACAATCAATGATAAGAAAGATTAGGATTTAAAAAACAACTCTTTTGAATCACACAAGAGATGAAGACACCTCCCTTGAAATCCACAAGGGATGAAAACACCTTCCTTGAATTACACAAGGAATGAACACCTCATTTGAATCACACAAAGGATGATTGGCTTTTCCTAGCAACAGCAGCAACACTCAATCACTCAAGATCCCACTTGATGAAAGTTATCGCTCTACCCGCACTAGGTTTTTCAAAGCCTTCCCATAGAGAGTTCTTAAGTACTCTAACTTTTGTATGTTTGAAATGAAAGCCTACCACTTTATTTATAGAAGCCTATATATTTAGAAATTAGGTTAAGAATATGAGAAGTTAAGTCACAACTGCCACATATAGTCGATGACATGGACGGTCCCGACGATCCAGACGGGCCCGATGACTCGTACGGGCCCGACGATTTGAAAGGTCATGTACGAGTTGTCGGGCCCGTTCGAGTCTCTATTCCGTCTAGGTCGTCGACCCTATCCGAATCGTCGGACGTGTCTATGTCGTCGGGATTGTCTAGGTCGTCAGGCCCATCCAAGTCATCGGGCCCGTTCGGGTCCTCGGGCACATCCTAGTCGTTTGACCCGTTTGGGTCTTCGGGCTCGTCTGGGTGTACGAGCCCGTCTGGGTCGTCGAACCCGTCCAAGTATTTGGACATGTCCGGGTATGCGGCTCCGTCCAGATTGTCGGGCTCGTCTAGGTCGTCGGGCCTGTCCAGGTCTTCGGCCGGTCCAGGTCGTCGGGCCTGTCTTGATTGTCGAGCCCGTTCGGGTCGTCGGACGCATTCGGGGCATTTGGCCAATGACCTAAACAGGTTGGACTAGGCCATATTGATGAACTTGACAGCACAATCATGCAGTATGGGCCGTCAGGCCTATAGATCATCGAGCCACCCAGCCTGTCTGGGCTTCCTAGTCGGTCCAACTTGGGTGGGTCATCAGGTCTAACCAATCTGGTTGCGTAGTTGGGTCTGGACAACCCATATGGGTTGTCGAGCATGTTTCCAAATTTATCATGAACTCAAAACATAATTAAGCATAAAATAAATATTGTTAAAATTAAATTTTATCTCACAATAAATTCAATTTTTTTTTTCAAACAAGAAATTGAAATGTCAGATATTTTAATTTCCTTATCCAAATAATTTATTTAGAAAATGAATGGAATTTAATTACAAATAATTCAAATACAAAGCATTTCAATTTCTAAACATTGTTGAAATGCTCCATCCAAACACAAGGTTAGGATTGTGGATTGTTGGCAAACAATAAAAGATTTTCGATGAAGATGTAAAAAGAATATGGTATGGATACGGAGATATGCATGGGAAGAGGAGTACAAAATATGAAAGAGAAGTTTAAGCTATTTTTAAAAAAATATATGTTTGGATGTTTAAAGGTTAACAACAAATATTTATAGATAGCATAAGAAAATAGGATAAAATTGACGAGGGTGATAAGTTAAATCAATAAGAAAAGAAGAATTGATGCACTTTTATTTGTTGAATTAAAAAAGGTTTAGTTATAGGTAAGGATATTTTCTCAAACACAAAGATCAAAGTGGATATCAAAAGGTGACTCAAATTTAGTGGGTTTGGGACAAAAAAGAAAAATTCACATAAAAGAAATAATTCACAAGGTCAAAATAGCAACAAAAGTCTTCTGGGTCAGGGTTAACATGAGTCGGTTTGTGTGTGTCGATATCAAGTCGTGACAGATAGAGTTGGGTTGGACAAGTTAGGTTGTTTGGATTTGGTTTTTTATACTACATTCAGGTCTATCTAGCTAGGTTGATAAAGTCCACGTCCATGGATGTGATCATTGGTCATTTTTAAACATCAACATATAAGACAATAATGCAAACTTAATAGTAAAAATTGTTAGACATAAAATTTTTATTTTTCAAGTCTAGCCTTGTCTGCAAAAAAAAAAAAAAATCGTGGTGAGTTACAAAATAGAAATATATTGTTTGTTATTGTTACTTTGAATGGAATGATGAAATTCAATCTCGATGAAGTTTTTATCTTATACTTTTTGAAATCAAGTTCATTGTTTCCATTGTAAGAATTTATGATTAAGTCTTCATTTTTATTTCTGAATTTACTTTCTTATATCCACCATGATTTGTTTTTGGTACCCGTGACTAGTAAACAATCCATTATATTAAATCATGTTAGTCTCCGTAGGAACGATATCTGGAATTATTGAATGTACTCGATCCTTTTTTTTTTCCTTCAAGTCAAAAATCCATTTTTTTTTCATAAACACTGAATACACTATAAGAAAATGGGGATTTAGCTTCCTCCAAAAATGGATGCAAAGTTCAAAAGCTAACGCTATAGCATCCATTCTGTGTGGGTTAAAAGAGAACCTTTCAAATATGACGCTATAACATTTAGTTATTTGATTCTTGAATATGGAGAGTGAGAAAGTTGATGTTGCGCTTCAGTTATATGATAAAATGCCTCAAATAGATGATGGCCTTTCAATCTCTCTCCAACACCGACTTGATCTCCTCTATGAGCATTCCACCCTTCCAGCTCCACCATCGTCGCCACGATAAGGTACAACTCGAACAGAGGAAGCCACAATAGCACCACGACAACACAACAAGCTTGTCGTCACATCCCAAGTAGTAACGATTTCCATTGAGATGGAGGAGTCCTCAATGAATACAACATGATGGAGGGAGGAATGAGAGGTATTTCAGGGATTTGTATTTCTGAAGATTGAAGAGAAAAGGGGAAGTAAGGAAATTTCGAAAATAGGTCATGCTTTTTCTATTAGAGCTTTTCTATAAAGAAGAAATAGGAAAAATAAATATCACGTGGGTGGGAAATGAATAGTCATGATAACTAATAGAGCTTTTCTGAAATGTAAAAAAATGGGAGAAGTGAAATATCATATGGGATATGAAAAGTCATGGCAACATAAACACAAACTTTTAATGTTTTTTATTTTAATCTCACTATGTGTCCATTAAACCCACGCTCAATATTATGATTTAATTTAAATGAAATTTCATTTTCGATTTTGACACTCTATTGCAACACGTGTTAGGTTATAATAATTTTTAATTTTGAAAACTATTAGAGTCAGACTAGAAAAGCCCACTTTAATTTTTGTAGTTATATTTGTGTCGCTTTAAAATCAGTTTCTCTTACTAATAACATCCATTTTTTGACCGACTCAAATTTTAGGTAGCTAATTCAGGGCATTCTTATAGTGATATCTTTTTTCAATAATTATTTCATATTGAGAATATTACTTTTCATATTCAGTACATAATATTTTTTTCACCCTTTTTGTGAAAATCTTAATTTTCCTCAACCTCTAACTACAACATTTGTTGAATCTCCGAAAGACACATGTTCATCTTCTATAACTTGTATATTAGGAAAGAGATGTTTGTACCCACACATGTGATTGCTAACACTGGTGTCTAGATACCACACCATGTCACTAGACGAAGTGTTGCCTTCATAGGCCATCATCTCCCTTGACTAAATTTGCTTTTTCTTCCACGACCTTGTCCTCGACAGTTTTGCTGATGTATTTGTCCTATCTCTTCATTGCTAATTCCATGAACACGACCGCTATTCCTACCAAAACTATAACCTCTACGCCTACATCCTCTTTTTAAGTTGTGTTGTGCATACATCACCTTGTCTTCCTTTATGGTCATTTATGTTAATAAGGCTTCCTCCAAGACTTCTTGTTTCTATTTCTTCTTTCATTGTTTATGTATGGCTTAAGAGATAACATTTTCAAAGTCATTGGTGAATAATCGAAGAATTTTCTCCATAACCCATGCGTCCGTGAGAGTTTCTCCATTGTCTTTGATTTGATTGGCTAACGTTTACACATGAGTAATGTAGCTAGATAATCCTCTGACTCCTTCATCTTCATGGCATCCAACTCACCTTGTTGTGTTTGAAGATGTGCTTGTTTGACTTGGTCGAAACCCTTGTACATGTTTTGTGAAGTACCCCACGCTTCCTCTAAAGTTGATCCACCAATAATCTTCTTAAAGCCTGACTCATCAACAACTCGATACAACATTTATAAAGTTGCCTTATATTTTTATGACCTTTCTCTCAAAGCTTTGTTTTCAATTGTCTTATATCTTGTGGTGGATTTTGGTTGTTCAAAACTTTGTTGGACCAATTACCAAACATCTTGAGACACTACAAAAAAACATGTAAATACCGACAATTATTTTTGTAATTTGTGTCGTTTTTAACCGCCATTATTCACTCTAGTGATGGTTTCCAAAAACGTAATTCTTTTCATCACAAAGTATAATATGGCAGTTAAAGGTGAACCATTACAATAATCGTCATTTTATACTACATATAATGTCAATTTAAATAGGTAAAAAAATGTTAGTTAAAACTGACATAATATTTTAATTGGCTAAGAAATATACTGGAAAAAAATGGCGCTTTAAACTAACACTATTATCATTATATTATGATATTTCTAATTGTCACCATTATGGTTAATTCTCAGATTAATTATGTGATTATCAAGTGTCATAATTTTAGTATTCAATTATTTATTATTTTTAATATTTATTATACTTTCATAATTCAATAAAATTAATTTTTGATGATAATTTAAAATATATAAAAAATTATAACACCATAAAATAGAAATGACAAAACTACACCAAAGTACCAATTCAAGCATACAAAAAAAAAAGATAACATTAAGAGTACCAAAATATTCAAGCATCTAAAAAAAATTACAACATTAAAAGTCCTAAGTCTATGGTGTTTTGCTTCCACCACTTGATCCTAGTATATCATGTGGAGATGGCACACCACTTCCAACATGTAGTGCCTACAATGAAGAAATAATATAAATATATATGAGTTAGTGAAATTGAAATAAATTAAGAGATCCATACAATGAATAAATAATATAAGTAATTGAATAGTTTTAAATTGAATAAATTTCACACTTGATCCAAAATAAGCCTCTTCAAATCCTCAAAGCATAGAATAAACTCCTCAATTGACACGTTTTGAGACAAACCCCACCCCAAACTCAACATCTCGACCATTATAAAACATCAACTTGTGCAAAATCAAATAGGTTCAAAACCAAGAAAGATAAAAAATTTACACTGCTACATTCACTAATTTTCCAAATTCCTAATTCAAAACTTCCTCTATCAACCGGTTACATTAACCCTTAGTCGAATTGGACCAAACTCGCCTCTACAACAATAATTAGAATCCACCATGAACCCAATTTGGTAGACAAAGGTGAGCACAAAATTCATTCGAAACAATAATAAAATTTGGACAACTCACAATCACATAAATGGGAGCCAAAACAACACACACCAAACATGGAAACATAAACCAAATCACACAGACTCAATCACATATAGGACACAAAATTAACAATGCAAAGGATATATAAGAACAAGGCAACCTAAAATAGTATTACATTCATCCAGCCAAAACCACAATCATACCAAACTACGAATAAGATTCTAAATTACCCAAAATAGCACCAACATAGGTTAAGGTTTGGTCAACGAATGGAGGCTCCAAGGAACTTCGTTACCCATCATTGTGATAGTGAACCTGAGTAGGGGCAAGATTGACGGTGAAGGGGATGACTGGCAGGTTGAGGTAGAGCGCTCATCAGAGTCTCTCCGGAAGCGACAACAATTTCACACAGCATTAGGTGCTCATCCTTGAAACCACCGCTCCCGTAAGTGCTAGTTTCGATGAGCCCAAACTGATTTTGAAGGTTTAAATGTGAATAGATCTTCCTGATTCCAATTGAGAGTCGAATCATAAAGGAAACATGAGTTTTTGGCCTATGAAGGCAACATCGTGGAAGGTTTGAAATGAGAGTGGGTAAAAGGGTATGGACTAGTGGGTTTCGAACGAGAGTGAACAAGCGGGTTTGGAATGAAAGGGAGTGGGTCTGACATAGTCTTAGTGAGTGTTAAAAAATGAGAGGGAGAATGAAAATTAGGAGGGAATAACTTTAATTCAAAAACAAAAGAGGGAATTACAAAATAATAATTTATTAAAATATGGTAGTATTTTTAATGTTTTATTATAGAATGGCACTTTAAAATGTCATATTTTTCATTAATAGTGTGACATTTAAAATAATGACAATTAAAAATGTCATGCCATACATGTAAATTATGGTAGTTATCAAATTGCAATATTATATTATAAATTGCGATATTTTTTTAAAATTGGCATATTAAAAACATCACCACATACATGATTTTTTTAGTGAAACCCGAGCGAAACTTTCATTTCGATGCTCTAAATATCGTAGTTTGTTGCTTTTGTGAGTCAATGTAGCATTAGATTATTAGCTATAGTCGTCATTTAGTTATAATACCAATTTGCGAAAGAAAAGGATGAACATTGTTATCTTTTTGTCAATGTATATCTTTTCTCTGTGTTTCTTTTTTTAATCAACAATGTTAGTTGTTCGTATTTCTTAGTGAGAGGAGTTGAACTCACAACCTCTCTCACCCTACCTTCCAAATTCATCAAATCTACCTTATATATCCCAAGTGTTAATTAAGGGAGTTTACTCTCTGTTGTTGAATATGTAAGTTTTGAAATGGTTGAAATGCCAAGAAGGGGGGTTTGCATTGGCTAGTTAAAAAATAAGGTGATTTTTAAAAGCCTAAAACAATTTTTAATTGAATCAAATTAACCACCAAGTATGGATGTAAACACTCCTGGACTGCACACTTTCAATCGATCAAAAATAGAGTTAGCAGATTGATTTCATTAAACAGATACAAAAAGCAGTATTGATAGAAACAACCGATTAAATCACAAAAATAGTCGACTGAAAAACTGTGAAAAGTGTAGAAATGCGAATTTGTGATTTAAATAAAGATCAATATGAAAGATCAGGTTCAAATGAGTTATACAAATATGAACAATGTTGCAGATAACACAAGATCACACAAAATGTCAAAAGATTGTTTAGATCACAATTCTTTAAACTTTAAAGTGTAATACAAGAGAGAAGGGTTAGAGAAAACAGCAATGCATAAGATTTTTATACAGGTTCACTCAAACCTGAGCTACATCTGGTTAGTTAAGGCAACCCAAGCCTGACTGTGCACTATTTCAAAATATTTACACCCAGTTAGTCAACAACACCACACAATGACTCTTGAATCACACAAGAATCAAACCAACATAGCAAGACACCTCTTGCAAACCTGGAAAACCACCAAGCACAACCTAAAAGCTTGAGAAAGACCAAACCTCAGTGGTAGCACAACCTTGCCTACCACAACCACCTTCTCCAAGCTTCAAACACCAAGCAAAATGCTCCAAGAATGATCCAACATCAATCTTCACCAGCTACACTATGTATGATCACGAAAGAGAGAGAATTCCACAGTTTCCAGAAAGTTTTCACACTCAAAAATGGTCTTCACTACTCTCTTTCAAAATATAAAACTTTAATAGTCAAACAGTTACGAAATTCAACAGGTTGATTTTCAAATTAATCAGTTGATTTCACTTAACTTAAGTGAAATCAGTCGATTATAAAATAAATCAACTAATTGAATAAGTCCGAGTTAAGACTACTGCAACAAACCTTTTAATCTGTTAAAATTCCATTCAAAAGATTAAAAGACATCATTTAACCTACTGAAAAAACATTTCAACAAATTAAAAGACACAACAAACCTTATACATCTAATTAATGCAAAATGGTCTACAAGATGAATTACAATCTTCAAGCTTGTTTTCCCGATGAATAATCCAAATAAAGAGCACTCACACAAGGCTTGATCAACACGTGAAACACCAAATCTCCACATCTTCATCAATGTATGCATGGTTCCAACATGTTCCAAGGCAATCGCTTCAAGTACCTTTATCAAAACTTCATCAAATCTTCAAGCACCAAATCATCCAGGGTATTTGTGCCAACAGAATATAGAATACAATGTTCATATGTACAATCTCATAATAAAGTCTTTAAATTCATTTACTACATATTTTGAAAACAGCCAATTGTAAATTAAATTCAAAACCATAATTAAGAGCATAATTAAGAGTAGTGCTTTTGACATTCAAAATCTTGCTGACGAAATTTGAAGGTTACTAGTTTTATGCTTATCATGGTTTCCCGTGGTTTCCATAACAATATAGTCATTAAGTTTCTTCTTTCCATTTTTTTAGGAAACATGTTTTGGAGGGTTGTTGTAGTGTTGAACTATAATTTTTATGGCAATGCAATTCCACTTCCTACTCTAGGTCATAATAGAAGGAACATCAAACTTCATTCAAAATGAATTGCAATCCTTTTGAGTAATCCCGCTTCATTAAAGGATTTCCAAATTTGAGAAACTGAGCTACATGTTTAAGGAAAAAACCTCAGTATGGTTTCCTAGATAGGGGAATGACACTTTTCTGTTTCTTGAGGTATTTACTATATGGAAGAATCTTGTTTTGGCTCATGATGTAGTGGTGTTTCATGTTACAGTATTAACAAACAAAGCAGTGGAAGAGAAAAGAGATAAAGAAAGGAAAGAGAGCGCATGTAATTATTGTTGTGTTTTGTTAGAAAGGAAGGTGTTAATAATATAAAGGAAAGAAAAAGCTACGAGCATGTAGTGACACAAACCGCTTAACCAAAAGAAGGGCACATGTTCATCACACGTGGTCAAATTAAAATAACAGAATATAATAGAAATATATTTATCAGCCCCCCTCAAGTTGGGAATATATATTTGTCATTCCCAAGGAGTGCAGAGTCTTGAAATTGGCAAGGGCCAGGGGCTTGGTGAAGATGTCCACAGCTTGAAGAGAAGAAGAAATGGGTAAGAGCTTGAGTAGTCCGGTGTTGAGTTTGTAACGTACTATGTGGCAATCAATTTCAATATGCTTTTTCCTTTCGTGGAAAACTTGGTTTGAGGCAATTTGAATGGTTGATTAGTTATCACAATATAAGAGGGCATGTGAAATATAGTTGAAATGAATATCTTGAAGAAGGTATGTAATCCATTGAATTTCATAAGTGGTGGAGGCTAAAGCGCGATATTCAACTTCTAAAGAACTTTTTGAGATGGTTTGTTGTCTCTTTTACTTCAATGAGATAATAGAGTTGCCAAGATAGATAGAAAAGTCAATAATGCAGTTTTGAGTTATAGGACAAATGGCCGAATCAGAATCGTTGTAAGCTTTAAGCTGAAGAGGGTTATTATTGTGGAGGAAAATCCCTTGTCCAAGGGTTCCTTTCTAGTGGCAGAGAATGTGAAAGGTGGCTTATTGATGCACAGTGGAAGGAGATAAGACAAACTCACTAAGGTGATTGATGGAAAAGGCAATGTTTGGAAGGGTGTTAGTGAGATAGATGAGATGTGAAAGGCCATAAACCCTTGTTGTCTTAGGAGCAGCCAAGAGGGCTAGAAAACCCAAAAATAATGAATCATGAATAGCAATTAAGCCTTGTTAATAACAATTTTCGTTTTAAGGTCATTAAGCAAAATTAAGGCTTGGTTAAGTGCCCAATTAAGAGAAGGAGAGAGGGTTTAGTGTCTGTCCTTGTTGAGCATTGTGAGGGGGTAAAAACTTCAGAGGCAAACAATGAGTATTAAGTGAGGCAGAGGAGCTGAATTGGGAGAGAACTAAGGCAAGTCAACGGTGATCAAATAGGGGCTTTATATTCAAGTTTTAGCAAGGAATCCAGGTTAGGAGAGTTGGACTCGTTTACATTGTATTTTTACGTGTTCTTATAAATGCATGCATTGTTGATGATGAATTCGAGTAATTGTATTAAAATTCTGGGTTTCTGGAAATTTTCCAAAAACCGCCTAGTGGGTACTCAAAGCTGTCAGGCGACGCATACCCGTGGTTGTGTAATTCTGGGTTCCTTTGAGGAATTGCCTAGCGGCATGACGTGGGCCACCAAGCGACGCTAGTTGTGCCACCTAGTTTCTGGGTTCCATATGAACTTCCTGGCGGTGATGAACACGTGCCAGGCGATTCATGTCCAATTTGTCATGTTTTTATTGTTTTGGACTTCTGGGATGGTTCTGTTTGGGGAAAAAGGGAGTTGCAACTATGGGTTAAAGGTTGGATGCTAGAAACTTTTGAATTATGTTGTGATTATAAGTTAATTTGAGGAAATTGGATGAATATGGTATATTCTCGTTCTGGGTTTGAAAATTTGGGATTCTTGGGTTAGGAATCAATTGCATCATGAATTGGACTAAGAGCTAATTGTTATGTGTTATTTAACCACTTGAGTACAGTTAAGTGTGTTCAGATTCGATGAATTGGTCAAATGAGGGTGATGGTGATTTTTAGGTTCATATAAGTGCAATACCAAATCTGGAATTTTTCCAGAAAGTAATGCACTGCCTGGCAGCTCCTAGATTGCCGCTAGGCGACACCAGAGCAGTGACAGTAATTGAGTTTTCTATGGGTGAAGGTTCGCGGGGTTGGACTTCCATGAGTGGGTATTGTAGTTTATGAGTAAAGTAAATGAAATGAGAGGACGATAATAAAGGTGTGTTGTGGTGGGAATTATGCATGGAGAGTGAATAATTGAGTAAAAGGCATGAACGGGCTGTGGAGTCATATTTGGTTTAAATCTAATGGAATAATGAGTCACTACTGGAGTTAAAAGGTGCACACGAGGTATGAAGTGAATATAGCTAGTAATCTGGGACGTAACTTGGATGGTAATTGGTAAGGGTTTAGTGGTCATAGACAAGATTTAGGATTTGTCAAATCTGGTCAGCTCGAGTACTAGGCTAGCACCTAGCGATGATGTGTGAACCGTCAGGCGATAGTTGCAATTTCAGAAAGCAACAGGAACCTGTGGCGCTTGGCGGAGAGGTTTGACCCGCCAGGCAACACCTGCAGACAATGGCTTCAGAGGCGTTTGGCGCCTAGCGGCACGTGTCCCTTGCCAGGCGATTTAGAAGCGCATTTCGCTTGTTGGCTTAAGAGCAGCACCAGGCGATATTGCTGAGACAGAAATTGTGCTTGCTTGCTTGGATGTGCGTGGTCTACAAGCCTTTGGTGATACCTTAAAGGTCGGCTTGCTGAATGTTTCTTGAGTTGTGGCTCGAAACGTATCCCTTGAGTTATGGCTCGGGATAGGGGTTAAACACGTGGCATTCCTTAAGTTGTGGCTCGGAATGACATATCTTGAGTTGTGGCTCGGGATGGCGGATGAACACGAGGAACTCTTGAGTTGTGGCTCGGGTTGACGAGTATTGCCGATGTGAGTGTATGAGTTGTGGCTCATAAGTATGGGTCCAGATAGATTGCCCTCCTCAGTATTTGGTTGACGAGTTTGGTACTCTTGGGACGTTACGAACTATGCTCATATTGGAAACTCCACCTGGCATTACAGAGCATGGTCTGTAGCTGGATCCCGCACGTGTTCTACAAGTTGTGGCTTGTAGGTGTGGTGGCAAGACATCTTGAGGTTATCATCTAAGACGTTATGGTATGAAATCAAAGGATGGAATTCCTTTGATGTGCTTTTAATGATATATATGTTTGTATATATGTTTATTTTAACTGTTAGCTCACCCTATCTACTTGTGTTTAGCGGTGATCGTGTACGTGGTACACGAAGCATATGATGTTGTAGGTGGATCTGGTGAGGCATAGAGCCAGAGCGTGGGCTAGCTTGGGGAATTTTCTACAGAGCTTTATTATTTTTACAAATTTTAAGGAATTGAAGTAACTAATGTTATCATAATTTGAGTTGTAATCAACTTTCAATATTTTGGTGAATTTTGAATAATTGGTATTGGAACAAATAAAATTTTAATTTTTCCTTGTTTTGGGAAATGTTATTTCAATAAGTGACGTTTATTTATTGGCTCTATTTTATTTTATTAAAAACTCGTAATATCCAGTCGGGATATTACATCAGACAACCCTAAAAGGGAGTTGGAGAGCTCGGTAGAGCATCTAGATAGCTTGCATAGCTAAATGTGGAGTATGGATAGCTTAGATCTTGAACAAGAAGTGTTAAGTTTGCAAGGGTAGTTGCCTGCCGAGAAGGATCTTAGAGTTGCTCTATAGGTGCAAGATGAGAAGTGGCGACTTAAAACGGATGATAAGTTTGGTGTGAAGAAGGCGTAAGAATTGTTGGATCTCTTAAAGAGAGCTTAGCATATTCAGAGGAACTCGGTTAATGGCAAGTCGGCCACAAAGACAATAAAGAACCAGCAAAGGGTAAGTTAGTGAAGATTAAGATGAAGTCGGTCAAAGAGAAGATCAAGTCGATCAAAGAGAAGATCAAATCGGACAAAGAGAAGATCAAGTCGGTCAAAGAGAAAAACAAGTCGGCTATGGAGATAGAAGATTGTTCGGGATGAAAGAAGGAAAAATTAAGCTTATGAAGGAGTTTTGTTAGATAATCTTTAATTTTGTTAGATAATCTTTAGATTATATTTTAGATTACGAAGTTGTTTTTATTTAGTAAAGTGATAGTGTATTTTATATTTGATGAATTAGATTTAAGTTAGTTGTTATTTGAGTAAGTTGGAATATCTAAGATTTAGTTTGTTAATATGGTATATTAGATTAGATTAAGATTTAGTTTGGTTTGTTAATATTTGGTTTGTGAGTGGATATAATAATCCATTCTCAATCAATAAAAACACCACACTAACTTACGTTGCATGAGTTTTTCCAACAACTACGGTCTATGTTTTCATAGATGATGTTTTCTCTTGGAATTAAACCAGGTGTTGTGGTCATTCATGTATTAGTTGGAGGTGCATAATATTTTTGTTCATTTATTTACGAAGAATGAAAATAACTCGTGATCCAAGGAAGTTGTACCTCTTTAGAATCCGTTTACAAACAAACAAATTATCGTAAAGGAGACATACATTCTTATATAAATTATAAATCATACTCGTGCAACACTGTCACACCCTCAAGAATTATTCATTACGTAAGATACACACTCATTCGTTTACTTTCCTGCAGTTAACACGAATTTCACCTTGATTCCCAGTGAGGGGCTGAATATTTCCCATCCTAATCATCGCCTTTGCGAAATCTTCATAGAAATCTTCAGTATCGTAGCTGTACTGTTTGACAAGCTCATCAGTAGAACCACCATTGAAGAGTTCTTGATCAGAGTGAAGAAGCCCTTTCTTTTGGACCAAATTAGAGTAATAGTTTTTGTCAAATTGAGCAGCAGTTGAGTCCAGAGGAGAAAGGTTGGAATCAGCACCAGCTGTAGGGCAAATGTATTTGAGATCTTTGGCAAAGTCTGGATCAATGTTGGAGTCGTTGTAGATATGAGCCCTAAAGGTAGCACACTGTGCATATCCGATGGAGTGGCCTCCAGCAAGAACAACAAGGTCCTTCTCATCAAGGCCATGGTTCTTGAAGTTGGTGATGAGTTGAGAGAGGCTGAAAAATGGTGCTGGAATGTTTGCATCTGCTGCTGCACGACTTGCTGTGATGGAGTCTCTTCTCCCCAGTTTCACCTTCCATGATGGACCACCTAACTGCATCGTGCATGCACATAGTTCATATAACAGACTAATTCAAGTCAAAAACGTTAAGCACACTCTTTCTTTCATGGGTAAACATTACGCGAAGAATGTTGTGGTTATGAGGTTATAATGAACTATTGTTACTCACCGCAACGACAGAGTCACGAGCTGCAACAGCCAATATGTCTGCGCAAGAAACAACAGGTTTCCCACATGCTTCGTCCACAGCCTGCTTGATCTCATCCACCACTTCAAACCCTCTAGCTGATTGGAAATTAGCATTTGAATTCTTCTCGCTGTCAATGGAAGATGTTGAATCTAGAAGAATCGAACCATCGCAGCCCTGAAATCACCCTCACAAACCAATTAAAACTTATCAGACTCATTCGAAACATGCTCTATGTGGAGGATGCACATGCTGGACACAAGCATAGATTGTCTTACGTTAACAAAGCAATCATGGAAGTGCAGGCGTGTCAAGGATGCTCCCATACGACGTTCTTTCTGCACCGCAGCCTCCACAACAGTTTTGATGGTGCTCAAAGCTTTGGGGCAAGAGTAGTCATAGTAATGAGATGACAAATTTGAGAAGGCTGAGGTTGCAAGAGCAGCATACACAAAGACATGCACAAGAACAAAGAAATATCCACGCAATGCCATTCTATGTTAATATGCAATGAATGATTGATCAAGTTTTATAGTACTATGAATTTGTTTGGATTAAATGTTATTGCCCCATTGCTGTATTTATAGAGGCACTGTGTGCTGTGAAAATCTTTTTTTTATTGTTCCATAAAGAAATATCAATAACTTAAACTGCACCATATCTTACCGTGTAATTTTGTGGACTGAGCCATGAAAAAGACCGTTTCACCTTGAAGAAACGTTCATGGTAGGTTTAAAGCAGAAATAAAAAAATCGTAGAAAACGAATATTTTAATGATTGATTTAGTCCATTGAGGGTAGTTTATTGATATATGTAGGCCACCTAAAGCGAGTAATAACAAAGGAATATACAATGCATCGTTTTCGACTAAAGCACTAGCTACGTACTATGATACGCCATTAACGTTGAAAGTTCAAGGAAAGAAATTTCGAATCTTAGTTAATGAAGTTCTTATTTTATTATAAGCACGTAGAAGTTTCAAAATCGTAGACGTGCACCAAATATAGAAGAAGAGATTTAGTTAATGTAGATCCTCCCTTTTTTACCAATCCCACCACCTTTCTTTATAACCAGATCTCAAGTCTGTTTTTGATACAACTAATTCAAATTCACAAATTTAGCCAAATGATATAAACTAATATTTAAATTTGAATATAAATTTTTCTTATAATTCTAAAAAAATCGTGACTTTATAAAGTAAACGAATAACAATAATATATATATATATATATATATATATATATATATATTGTTGAATTATAATTTTGACAATTAGTTTAAAAAGAAAAATCCTATATAAAAAATAACATTAAAATTTTTTATATTTTATTAGCAGGTAAATTTAAAAGAAAAACGAGACTATTGTAGAGGTTATTTTACTGGGTTATCAAGTCCCAACTTAACTTCTTTTTTTGGCTTTAGGATTCTTTAATCATTATAGTCACATAATTACAAAGTTTTTCTTATTTGAAAGCAAATTACATATACAAGGTTGGTGATTTTAATGTCGTACGGAAGGTAGAGAATAGAAGGTTTAAAAGAGAGAAAACATACATGGTATATGGGTAATGTACCAAACAGTAGTGTGGCCTAATAATAAGAATTGATACCTTGAAATATTAGTTTATGAGAATCTTCGAGGCAAATAAGGGTTAGCTGGAAGACGAGTTGCTATACAGAGAAGGTATTGAACTCCTAATGAAATCGAAAGTGAAATTTACTTATAAAAGACTTTTCAATGATTAAGTAAGTAAGAAAATATAGATTGTATAAGTGTATAAAGTATTTAGTATTAAATAAGAGTTATCCTTCATATTATTAATACTCATGTATAGATTGTATGGTTTAATAGGTCTACTAGATATGCTAATATTTGTTATCTGTAACGACGAATCAGATAAGGGACGAGTGTCGTGTCCCTATAGTATATCGATAATCGATAAAAATTAAATTAAGTATCATTTATTTTAATTGATACAACATTTAATGTTAATAAATAATAAAATATAAAATAAAATATAATAAAAATTAACAAAAATTATGAAGATATTTTTATTTTCTTTCATTGTTTTATTAAAATTTTGATTCAAAAGTTGAGAGAGGATGATTGCCAAAATTTATTAAAAAGTGTGATATTGTTTTGTAAACAACATCACATTGATATTCCTCATTTAATTCTACTTGTGTTGCACGTCATGATCATTCTCGACATAAAAAAGATCATGTTATTGCGGAACATCATTTCTAGGTGAATATATTTTTTGTTATAGTCGATAAGCAGGTGCAAGAATTAAATATAAATTTAGTGAGCAAACAATCAAACTTTTAACTCTAAGCAATGTTTTAGTTCCTAAGGATGGTTATAAATCTTTTAACATTGAGATATATGCACTATTGTGAACAAATATTATCCTTTAGATTTAGTAAGAGGAAATTTTAAAATTTTCAACTTCAATATTTTATTGTTGATGCTTCTAACCATCCAGATATAAAGAATTTATCAACCATGTTTGAATTATGTTAATCTTTGGGAAGAATGGGAAAGTCAAGCAGATTTTACTTGATTGATCATTTAATTCATCTTATTTTAACTCTTCATGTTTCTATAGCTAACACAGAAAGCTAACTTTCTACAATGAAGATTTATTAAAACAAGATTGTAGAATAAAATGGAAGATGAATTTCTTTCTGACAATATGGTTATTTACATTTAAAAAGAAATAATTGAAAATTTTAGTTTTGATTCCATTATTAAAGAGTTCAAGAATCTGAAGGATCAAAGAGAAATCCTTTAGATATAAGTGATTTCTTTTATATTTATCATTACACTAAATTATGTATTCATTTTTATTGTATTAGTGACAGTAATTAAATATATAAAATTTTGAGAGTATTGTTTTGGTTCTCCCCAAAATATTGGTCAAGATCCGCCAATGAATATGTGATAATAAGATAATAACAATATAACAGAAACATATGATAAATTATCATATTTAATCGAACTTGAGTTGGGCCAGTATTGTCAATCTTTTGATTGAGGAGTTGAAGTTCTTCCTGATTTTGTGCTTGGAGGGCCTCCATGTCCTTATGATGCTGAGTAGAAGCATTTTCGTGTCCTGGCGATGTTGAACACATATTTACTCGTACTATTGAATGATGTTTTCAAACTAGCTTTGAATAACACTAATAGCGTTAGTGTCCATGTCAACTACCAAGGATGTAGATGTTTGAATATGGCATAAAGTGACTACCATATATCTTGTAGCCAAGAAAATATTTTACCCATGTCCCACGGTGGGCGCCAAATGTTCTTACCTGACACTACTAAGAATATGCTATTTTCACCTATATGTTATTTTCTTACCTTCTGACATCAACCTATAAAAATTATCTTTGAATATTTCTATATTTCTTTAAGGCTTAAATATGCATTTGGTCCCTATTTTTGTTTTTTTATTCAATTTAGTCCTCATTTTTGTTTTGTGTTCAATTAGGTTCTCGTTTTTGTCATTTTTTTTTATCAATTTGGTCTTTTTTTACTAACCGTGTTTAAATAGTTAACATTTTTTAATAGTACATGTCATGTGTCAGCTCTTGATTTTTTTTATTGTTTTTAAAATTTTTAAAATTTTTTATTATTTTTAATTTAAAAAAAAATTGTCCATGTGTCAAGTCATAATTGTGTCACATGTAAATATTATTGTCACGTCTCAGTTTGTTGTTGTATTATTTTTTTTTGTTCAATTTAGTTCTTATGTTTGTTATTTTTATTCAATTTAATTTCTATATTCGTTATTTTTATTCATTTTCGTCCCAATTTTGGTTAAAATGAATCAATTTCGTCCCTTTCAAATTGACACTAAATTTAATATCTTTTATCAAAATTATACTAATAGTTTTTTCTAAAATTGACATTTTTATTAATTATTTTTTAAATTCAATTATAAATTATTAAATTTTATTATGAATTGAATAAAATTCTTAATATTTAATTGTTAAATAGAATGCAATTATTTAAAATATTACTAGAGTATAATTATTAATTGTTTTTTTTAATATTTATATTCTGTGATATTTTTAAAATTGATATTTAGAAATATTTCAAGTATTAGAAATATTTTAGAAAAGTAAATTAATATTTATAAAATTAATATTTAAATATAACACATTTTATATTTTAATATTAAAATGCAATAAAAATGTTAAATATTTTAGATTTAAATGTTAATATATACTTTTAAAATATTTAATAATTACATTTTAATAATATTTAAATAATCATATTCTCCTTAACAATTGAATCTAAGAATTATATTCAATTTATAATTAAATATAATATTAATATCAATTTTAAAAATAAATATATAATATTTATAAAAAAAATTAAATTTGGTCTCAAGTTGAAATGGAAAAAATTATTCCATTTAAACAAAAAGTGAGACTAAACTAAACAAAAATAACAAATATATAGGACTGAATTGAACAAAAATAACGAATATCAGAACTAAGTTGAACAAAAAGAAATAATACAACCACAAAATGACATGTGACACTAATATTGACACGTGACACAATTGTGACTTGACACATGGATAATTTTTTTGAAATAAAAAAACAAACAGGAGCTGACACGTGGTATGTACTGTTCAAAAATATGAACTATTTAAACCTTGTTAGTAAAAATGACCAAATTGATCAAAATTTGACGAAAATGAAAACCTAATTGAATGCAACATGAAAATGATGACCAAATTGAACAAATATAATAAAAATAGGGACCAAATTTGTATTTAAGTCTTTCTTTAATCACTTATTAAAGTTAAAAAAAAAATGAGAGGATGGTGATTACAATATAGTTATTACATATAGTTATCTAGTTGTCCACCTTGCTAGTCTTTCATTAATTTTAAGAATCATATTTTCCCCCATTTTCCTCTTTCTAGAATTACTCCCGGCTAGGATCCCTAATTACTTGAATGATAATATCCTCTTAGTGCAATTCAATATGGTAGCATAATGACTGAACTCAATATTATCCATCTTTATCCCTCCCAGTTTGCTTTCATACAAATTGACCTTTAGTCTTGATGTTAATTCAAAACATCTTAAAATACATTTTATTGTCATCACATTCTTCATTGTTTTCTCACAAATGAAATCATTCACAAATTGCAACATTTTTTTCCACTAGCATTACTTATCACTTTTACACCATTTATGCAATTTTGTAGCTTTTCTTATTAACATTGTTAACCCTTCAACCACTACCAAAAAAAATAAGAAAAGGGCTAGTGAATTTCGTTATCTGAGTTTTTTTGTTGGACTGAATTCATCTTTGAAGTTCTTATTAATAAGTATAGTTGTTAAAATCCAACCTTTCCATCATTTAACTTAGAATGTTCCACCTTACTAAACCATAAGCTTTGCAAAGTCTACCTTTATAAACTAACAAATGTTCTTTCTTTGTCTACTAATTCGTTTGCAACCAAAATACTATCAAGTAGATTTCTACCATAAAAAACAATTATTGAGTTTCATTTGTGACACTGAATAGTATTTTTTTAAGTTATATGCTAAAACCTTTATTATTATCTTATATAAACTTACTAGTGATACGTTCACTACAAGAATGTTGTCATTAAATAGAGTCGGTCAAAATGAAATATAAAAAATAGAGTGGGTCAAACTGACTCTAAATAAACAAAAATTAAAGACTAAACAAAAATAATAATAATACTTTACATTGTATGGGATAAGCTGACACTTCAAAATATTTTTTATTTATATAAGTGTTCGTCAAGCCAACGCTAGGTAAAGAAAATAAATAAAAATATTAATGAAAGAGTTGGTCAAACTCATTCCAAAATGGACTCGAATTAACCAACAAATGAAAATAATAATATATTAAACATTGTGTGGCTAGGCTGACACTAAAATATGGTCTTTTATTAACATAAGCTTCAGTCTAACTGACACTAATTAAAATAAATAAATAAAATTTATAAACATTAATGATGGAGTGAGTCAAGTCGATGGACGCAAATTAAAAAATAATATTATTAAACATTGTAAGTGCTAGACTAATATTTTTTTTTAATATAAGTGAGTTGTATTTATGAATAAAAAATTAAAAAAATAATGATAAAGTGGGCCAAGCCCACTTTAAAATTGGTGTAAATTAAATAATAAATAAATAATAATATTAAATATTGTGTGTGCTAGACTAATATTAAAAAATATTTTTTTTGTTATTACAAGTGTAGGTCTAGTAGACGCTTAGTAAAAAAATAAATGAAAGCTAAAAATCATAATGGTAATGGTAAAGTAGGTCAAACTCCCTTTAAAATGGATGCAAATTTAAAAGTAATAATATTAAATATTGTTTGTCAAGCATACAATTTGTTGTATTTATGGATTAAAAAGTTAAATGAACGATGCAATTATTTCACATTTCATACATTTTGTTTTCCCACTTTGAATAAGCCCACATGAAACATTTTCCTCTCTTTTTTCCCATTTTCACGAAACCTGCTATATAACACTACAAGAATGTTTCAAATTAGCTGTAAAAAAATTTCATCTACATCAAGTATGACGCTAATAGCGTCGGCCATACGTTGGCTAACTCGACGCTACACAAGAAAAAAAATACAAAATATTTAAAGTGGAAGTCAGATAATATATATTAATATTTTATATTATTATTTAAGTTTTACGTTGCAGTTAGCGTCTTCAAACACAACACAATAGAGTCGCGCAAGTCTCGGACGCAATAATGTCCACGTTTGTTGACTCTTTGTTGACGTTGGGTCTAAGAAAGAGGAAAAATGAGAAATTAAAAAGATTCATGAATATTAAAGTTTACCCTTTTCATTTGGAGTCCTGACCTTTCAGCTAGCTCGAGAAAAAGCTACATTTCTCACTTCTTCGAGCAAGAAACTGTATTTCTCACTTCTTCGAGCAAGAAGATGCATTCCTCAATTCTTTGAACAACGAGGTGCATTTCTTTTTTGTTGTTCCAGCTGCATTTGTGTACCACATTTATTTTCCAGCTTCATTTCTCATTTCTTTTGCATTGCACCTCCAAACTCCATTCCTGTCGAACCTCCATTTCGTATGAAGATTGGTGAACGAACGAATTTCAAGGTTTATGGAGCTTGAGCGAATCCCCACTTGGTTGTTGATTTCACAAATTCGAATAGGAGTTACTAGGTAAGGTCAAAACACTTCTCTGATTTGTTGATTGTGAAACCCTAATGTATCCCAATATTGAAGTCGAACATGATTGGGAGGTACTAGCATATGCATGTGTTTAGCCTGCAAAAAATGGTATTGCATCATTGCCCAATTGATTTTTTATGGCTTTCTGTTCTTGCCAAAGTTGGTGTAGAGGACAAGAATTTTCTTGCAACCCTTTTCGTTATCCATTCACCATCACTGGTCAGGTCTTACTATTCTTGTGCCTTTCTCCACCTTGCAAGTCACATTTTTTTTTAATCTTTCTCTGCTTTCTTGTCCTAGTTGTGTAAGACTTTGATGGTCTATGAAAAAAGTGTATGCTTAATCCATCTCTTGTTACTCATATCAGACACATGAACCACACAAAATGTAGGTGAACTGAAAAACAAAACCCTAGCTTTTTCTTTTATATATTAAATATAGTACAAGTTTCTTAAACTTTTTCTTGGTATGTATGTTACCTTTTCTTGGTAAAAGAAAAAGAAGAACATGTCAACCTCATGTTACTTTTTCGTGGTATGTATAATATAGATATATTAGCTATAATGTAACTTTGTTGCATTTTTGTTATCAAGTCATGTGGGTGTTACCTTCAACAGTAGGTAAAACAGGTGGTGGTTGGTTGAAACTAGTTTACAATTAAGCATGGTCGTACATATTTGTGTGTGCAAGCAATGGTGTTATATCAGCAGCTACCTTAGTCCTTTCATGTCTTGTTTCACTTTTTGCTACAAAAGCAAACTCTAGTTTTACCAAAAGAATGTTGAATTCCGTGAATCATGTTAGCTTTGGTCAGCTATGCAAGTGAGACACTCAATTCATTGATTTGAGAAAAAAGAATGTAGAACTTTAGTAGTAATATGATAGTGAACATTGTAATAGACTTATTGACCAATGTCATTACAATCACTTTCTAGACAAATATTTGCTTCCTTTGTTGTTATATTTTCAAGTACAATGTTGTTATAATTTGATGCTCAAAATTATCACTTTTGAAGTTGAGAGTAATTCTGGTTGAAGTTGGAAAGAATATGATTTAATGTATATATGTATGTTATTTATCAGGTTTAATATAAAAACAGAGCATGCAAATACATAAAATTGGTTTGCTACTCTATAGCTTGCGTCGGCCATAACGTCAGCTAGGCCCACTCTACATCAAAACTAATTTAAAATTCACGCGACTATCTATAGCGTCGCATCTAGGGACGAGTAAAACCATGCTATAGCGTCTACATAAGGCGGACTCTATAGCGTCTACAATTGGCCGACTCTATAGCGTCTTCATACGGCCCACTCTATAGCGTCTCCATATGACCCACTCTATAGCGTCAACAATTGGTCGACTCTATAGCGTCTCCATACAGCCCACTCTATAGCGTCTCCATACGACCCCCTCTATAGCGTCTACATAAAGTCGACTCTATAACGTTTACTTAGAGTCCTATATGGCTAATTCTATAGCGTCTACTTACGGTTGACTCTATAGCGTTCCTAGGTTTTTCTTCACAGCCTATTGGGACGCTTGGACGACGCTGTAGAGTTTGTTTTTTACTCTTAGAGTTTACTTTTGGCCGACTCTAATTTAATATTTTCTAGTAGTAAGGAGTGCAACCATCATCTCTTTCATCTTTCATCGTCATCTTCTTTAAAAGATCAACCCACCAGAGCTTCCCCTCAACAACCTCCATTTCCATCCTCATCTATGTGTTTCTCGACATTTGTGTCTTCTCCCTAATTGTTTTTCTTTCGATGAGACTTCAACGAGACACAAAGAGTTTCTAACTATCAACAATTTTTTTGAAAAAATATAATTGAGTAAGAGCTTGACCAACAATGTAATCAATATTTCTTAAAATAAAAGGTGAGTGTTGACTAGATCGACACTATCAATAATATTTTGTTAAAAAAAAAGTGAGTGTGGGTTAAAAGTATGCTAGTTAAGTCCATTTTTAACTTTTTTTTTTTTCTTAGAGTTGATTTGGAAGGATTAGGCCAATGCTAATAACGTTGGTTTTCAAAGCCGATATAAACCTTTGTAGCTTGCAGTTGTGTATGATGGATAACGTAAAGACACACACTAATCATGATTAGCGTGGTTTTATTTATTTTGTGTGAGATTTTTGGCCGACTCTAACTTTAAGATTTCTTGTAGTTCAAATTCCTACATGTTATCAACGTTTGGGACAAAGGTAATGTATAGAAGGCATTACACCCTCTAGGCCATTTTATTGGTTCTAAATTAATGTAGCTTCGATGCAGAGATCTTTCTTGTTCCCTCAATTGTGGACTGTTATACCGTTTTGGGAGACACGCAATAACAAAAGTGCACTACCATAGTTGTAACTATGACCGCAAAGCGCAATTACTATTCAAAAAACTGATAGTATTTTAAAGTTGTGAAAGGAATAATTTATGAGATAATGAAAAATTGTAAAAATAGTAAAATGTGAAAGTAATAGTCGAAAGTAATATATATTTTTTTTTAGTAATTTGTTAGATATTATCTTGTTTACAAATGGTACTGTATAAGAGTATTTATAGACCTGTATATTATTTTAGAAATTGCTAGTTATAACTCCTGTATAATGTTCTAAATTTTTTACATTATGAATTTTTACTTCCTATCTTTAGACTTTTCTACCATGTTCTAGAATTTGCATTGCATGATATTTCAATACTTCGGATTTTCTATATTTTTCTAGAATTACATTATACTTTAATAAAAACCATTATCATGTTGCGTTAGTAAGCGTAAAGTTATTTTCTGCTAACACTGTTCACTTTATCCGTCAAATATTCACAAAAGCCCTAACAAGCCATAAAGAGAAACAAGGCTGATCAAGCTTGGCTAGCATATTAAGAATCCCAATTGTGAACATACAATGGAACCCATTTATTCCATACACATAGCACTAGTTTTATCAACGTTTATAGATATTCGCACAAATCAAAGAAGAGAATGAGTACATACATAGGAATTGATAATGGATTTTAACCCTGAAATTTCTAATACATAAGTATATATGAGCATATACCTCACTTTTAGTTTCGTTTAATAAGAGTTCACTTTCCTGCAATTAACACGAACTTCACCTTGATTCCCAGTAAGAGGCTGAATATTTCCCATCTTGACAATAGAATTAGCGAAGTCTCGGAAGAAAGCTTGGTTGTCGTAACTGTACTGTTGAACAAGTGCATCAGTAGAAACACCATTGAAGAGTTCTTGATCAGAGTGAAGAAGTCCAATCTTGTTAACCAAATTAGAGTAATAAGATACGTCAAAGTTGGCGGGTGTTGAGTCCAAAGGAGCAAGGTTTTGGTCACCGCCATTGATAGGGCAAATGTATTTGAGATATTGTGCAAAGCTGGGATCGATGTTTGAGTCATTGTAGATGTGGGCCTTGAAGTTAAAACAACGTGCATATCCAATGGTGTGGCCTCCAGAAAGAACAACAAGGTCCTTCTCATCGAGACCATGGTTCTTGAAGTTGGTGATGAGTTGAGAGAGGCTGAAAAACGGTCCTGGAATGTTTGCATTTGCTGCGTCACGGCTTGCTGTGGTGGCGTCTCTTCTTCCCAGTTGCACTTCCCAGGTTGGCCCACCTAACTGCATAATTATTGTTCACAATTCACAAATTGTTTCATTCATATGTTATTAGAAAAACGTATGTGCTATATTTGAGCATGGACATAGAACAGATTTCAGTGACTGAAACTTCACACACGGTATGTCATTATCACCCTACATACGCTGTGACGTCCACAATAATTTTATAGGTGGGTTGAGATTCAACCAATGGGTTATTTGGACTTGGTGTATCCCTAGAAAGTAATAAAATTATTCTATTAGGTTTCTGTACGTAATACATGGCTTTTGACTTTGGTGTAGGAAAGTTATCCCAAAAGGGAACATCATGTATATATTTCCTTGGAGACTAATTCAATTCAAAATGGTGTAATCACCATAAAAAAAATATTAAATACGATTTTGGTAACTCAATTTTAAATGAAAATTAAAATTAGATTTTTTTTTAAATTTTTGTCTAATTTAGTCCTTAAATTCTAAAACTACATAGATTTAATTCTTTTAATAATATTTTGTTAAATTTATTTAATATTTCAAACAGGTTTTATAATAACATTTGAGTTATTTACACAATTTGATATATTTTTACTTCAATATTAATTAAAAAACTATCATAAAACCTTTAATAAATTTAACAAAATTTGATGGTGAAATGTTAAGAATTAAGAACATTATTTAATATTTTATCAATTTTTAAAAATTAATAAGAAAAAAACACTTCTATTGTTGTTGGCAGAGATATAAAACTTTTATATTTAAAACGACATAAACATTAATTAGTGCATCCACCAACTGTGTAATAAACTATATACATCGATTAATTTTATAATAATCATAGAGTAATTAACGTTTAATTAATTGAACATTTTTGTGTTAAAATTACTCACCGCAACAACAGAGTCACGAGCGACAATAGCCAATATATCTGCACAAGAAACAACTGGTTTTCCACATGCCTGGTCCACAGCTTGCTTGATCTCATCCACAACTTCAAATCCTCTTACAGATTGAACATTTGCAAATGCATTCTTTTCACTGTCAATGGTGGGTGAAGGGTCTAGCAGAATCGAACCATCACAACCCTGTTCAATCACCATCACAAAAATGACATATTAAGAGAGAATAGTGGTAGATGTATATGAACACATGCATAAACTATCAAGGTACATACATATATATTTGTTTGGTACAACCTAGGTACATAAAAACACATGCATGCAGAGTCTTACGTTAACGAAACAATCATGGAAGTGCAAGCGCAGCAATGAAGCGCCCATACGGTTCTCTCTCTGCACTGCAGCCTCTACCACACTCTTGATGGTGCTCAAAGCATTGGGGCAAGAGTAATCGTAGTAATTAGGTGTCAACTGAGAGAAACCTAAGCTTGCAACAGTTGCAAACACGAAGGCATGGAGAAGAACAGAGAAATACCATCGAGATGCCATTTTATTTATTACTATGTAGTGAATGCTGAAACTGATATTATGTATTGGAATTTTCCTGATTTTTCTGTGGCCACATTAGTTGTATTTATAAAGACACCAAGACGTGTGCTGAGAAATGAAATATAGGATATTTTATTGTTGATTCATAAAAATTATATACAAATGAACTGCACCATATCATACCTAGTGATGGTGGACTGAGCCTATGAAAAAGACCATTTCACCTCAACGAAATCTTCATTTGTCGGCATGGATTAGCAGTTAAGAAATTGATCGTAAAATAAAGAATAGTTGAGTGATTGATCTAGTCCACTGTGTTAGTTGATAATTTATGTACGCACGCCAACTACAAAAGAATAATGACAAAAATGGTGTAAACTGTAAAAAGGGCAATATGCACGGTATACATATCTATTTTTATTAAATTAATAAAAAAAGAGTTTTAATCACTTCTTCAGAAAGGTAATTAAAAATGTAATGTTTTTCTTAAAAACGAATTAATGTAATTTCCTTTAATAAATATTGCCTATTTTTTTTTCTCTCGAATGAACTGATCATATAAGTGAAAATTCTTCTTGGATGCCTATGTGTGATTTGGAAGTATGTCTATCATATTTGTAATTATATATATTATTTAGATGGATAGGAATAAGAAATAGAGATTGAAGTATAAAATTTAGAGAATTATACTTAGGAGAAAATGGTTTTTATGTTGATATTCAAGTGTAATTTTAATGAGAAAGTTGAGTATTGAATAATGATAAAAACTCAAAAATTTATTGTATTAAAATTTTGGGTTGACAATAATGTCAATCTCTCATGTTATTGGTATTGTTTGTTACCTCATTAAATTTCTTTATTAAAGATTCATAGGTGGTATTAGAATTAATGATTAGTCTTGATGAGTGGTTCATATGAGTACAATATAACACCAAAATCTTCCTATAAGAACGAAGATTCATAAAATTATTGTCTTAAAATTTTGAATTAAAAGTTTTGTCAATCTCTAATATGAATTAGACTCTGATTTCATTAGTGTTGTGTCTTCTCATGAATCTCATGAAACATCAATCATGCTTTTTTTTATATAAAAGTGGAAGATCATTTCTCCTTCCCCATCTCCTGCCAATTGGAAGACAGTTTGCTAGATCATACAGGTAATTTTTTTTTTTATTTTAAATAAACAGTGAAGTTTCATATTTTTTTTTTTTGCATTCTCTTATTTTTATTTAGCTTCACCTTATTTTTATAGAAGAAAAACAGAGAGAGGATGGGATCTGAACAAGTGAACATACATCACATATATTCTTATTCTTTGCTTGGAGATTTGTACTCCTAAAGCTAGTCATAACAAGCTGAAAAACTTGGTGGAGATTGTTTTTACAATTATGAATATTTTAGGTGTTCCAACCTTTTTGTCGTTATTCCACATCTCTACAAACATGATTAGCCTCTCTTTGAAATATGATGAAGAATGTATCTCTGAAATTATTGCTGATATTATTGGCCAACTTTATCCCGCATTTCAAATACTCCACAGAAAGATAGGAAGCTTCCTCTCTTATGCTTTTATGTTTATCTTGCACTCTTCCATCAGGGAGGATTATAATGGTCGCCCGGTTTAAATTACACGTAATATATATGGGAAAGTTATCTAAATTAAATTAGGTAAATTTTATTTTTCTTAAATTATAATATTTAATATCAATAAATAATAAAATATAAAATTAAATACAATAAATAATGATAAAAAATTATTGAAATATTCTTTTTATGTTTTTTTTTATCTTGAGTTGTTGAGATATCGTACTCATCATTTATTTTTATATGTTTTCTTTTGTTTTTAAAGAAAAAGTTAAAACTAATCATAAACTTCTTATTTTTTATTATTTCTGTTATCATTTCTCCTCTATTTAATCATTAGTATATTTTTTTATCTATAAGCTTTATATATATATATATATATATATATATATATATATATATATATATATTTTATATAAATATAAAAAAGAAAAATTAAATATGTTTTTTTTCATAATTGACTTTTATCTGTAATTTGATTGTCATATATTTTTCTTTTAGTAACTATTTCAATTAAATTTTTATTTGATTTTAATAAATTATTTTTACTCTTAAACTATTATTTTCTTTTAAAAAGAAAATTAAGTATATTGATTAAAAATAAAACAATAGATTCATTTTCTAAAAGTGATAAAAAAAAGAAAGCAACTTGTGAAGATGAAAACAAAAAATTCAACTTTTTCACATATTTTGAAGTGTGATATTAATGTTGCAATTGTTTAATTAGAGGAGCTCTCTCACTACAAGAAAAAAAATATTTTAGCCACCGATGAAGCTAGTGGCTAAATGGATAAAATTGGTTGCTAACAACCCTAGTCATCGAATTAGCATCGAAAATAGTAGCAAAAAATCTTAGTCGCAAAATAGTTAATCACCGATTTCAAAATCAGTAGCTAAACAACCACTGAAATTGTAGTCGCTAATCGAAACATATTTTCAATTTAATTATAGGTGAAGAGTTTTATATTAATTCTTTTGAACACGTGAAAACTTCCTCAAATATGCAAATATAGGAATATTCAATGAGTGATATAGAAGAAGTTATAAAAACGTATTTAAAATGAGATTTATATCAAATACAACTTCAAAACTATTATTTTTCTAAGAAGAAACATCAAAAGATATTTCAATACTAAATTATGTAGTGTTGTTATATTAATGACAATAATTAAATATATAAATTTTAAGTACATTATTTTGACTATTCTAAAATTTTTGGTGAAGATTCACCATTATCTCCTATAATTAATTATACTACTTTCACAATTACCATTTCGAGTCACTACATGGAAAACACTTTGGACTAGTCATATAGAGAAATTAGGAAGGATAAGCTTCCACTAAGGCAATTATTAGAAAAACTTGGTGGTAATATATAAGATTAGCCTCAGTTCTTACATAATGATGGTCGTATTATCATATAAAGTTAATTTTTAAACTGTACGTGCATCGAAAAATGAAATTGAGTTTACATTTTTAAACAATATTTCACACTTTTGTGCAATGAAAAAATATAAATAAAATAGTTATTTCATTAAAGTTGTCACAAATATTTTTCGAAAGTGTCATAGGTAACATGAATGGATGTTTTGCGTCATCTATATCGTTGTAAGAAAAACAAAAATGATGAGAATTAAAAAAAATGTAATTAATTTCCACGTGCTTGAAAATTTTCATTCAAACACATTCACTTCAATATATGTAACATTTTGATAATATAATTTCCCTTCACGCCACCTAACAAAGTCCAGTAGGAAAGATAGATAAAGTTTAGTCAAGCTCATAAAAGTCTCCTTTCTTAAAAACTACAACTTAAAAGTATTGATATAACGTTGTCCACAATAAAATAAAGCTACCTAAGTAAACCATTTTCTCGATGCAGTGTTCTACAAGAAGCTGCAATTTACATGCGACAAATATATATATAA
>Ga0214543_1000550_pt1 | contig 64015 bp, 42 predicted proteins | sample CNSS2metaG_FD_160094 | JGI IMG/M metagenome (GOLD analysis project Ga0214543, IMG submission 160094) | Root nodule microbial communities from cowpea collected in UCLA plant growth center, Los Angeles, California, USA - CNSS2 | ecosystem: Host-associated > Plants > Roots > Nodule | place: USA...
ACTTGATTAATTGTGAATATTTTAATAATTTAAACGAGAATGGAGATATGGCGGGGACGGGTATTATGGCGGGTATATGTACATCCCCATACCCATCCCCATACCCAACTGAAAAAGTCGGGGATTCTCCATACCCATACCCATACCCAGTCAATGCGGGGATTCCCCGTCAAAACGGGGACGGGTTCGGGCAATACCCACGGGGACGGGTTTATTTGCCATCTCTAAGTATAAGAAAATCTTTGAATAATGTTCAATTTTAGTAACAAAAATAATTAGTCGTTGTATAGTGACCAATTTAAGTATCAGTTTCAAAAATAAAAATTATTTGCAACTAAAATAGTTCCAAAAAATTATAATTAGGCTCTAAATTGATAATTAAAATAATTTTTATTATAAATTGATTTCTAAATTGGTTAGTAACATTAACTACCAATATTTTGACTATCAAAATAATTGATTTCTAAATTGGTCACTAACATTAACTACAAAGGTTTTGGCTACCAAAATAATTAGTCTATAAATTGGTCTCTAATTAAAAAATTGGTCTCTAACATATTTTTGGTTACTAAAATTAGTCATTATTTAAGAGTTTTCTTATAGTGATACTTTTATTTGACAATAATTTATATTTTGTTATGTTGATAATTTTGGTATGTATAGTTTTAATTTGGATTAACACAATAACAATCATATATTTATTATATTTTTAAGAATTATTATACCCATTTGTCAATATTCATATATCGCGTATCTATCACGTATCGTATCGTATTATTTTCAAAATAAACGTATCGACGTATCGGATATGTGTCGTATCCGATACACGTACCGTATTCATGCATCTAGAGATGGCAAATAAATTCGTCCCCGTGGGTATTGCCCGAACCTGTCCCCGTTTTGACGGGGAATCCCTGCATTGACTGGGTATGGGTATGGGTATGTGGAATCCCCGACTTTTTCAATTGGGTATGGGGATGGTTATGGGTATGTACATATCCCCGCCATAATATCCGTCCTCGCCATATCTCCGTCATCATTTAAATTATTAAAATATTCACAATTAATTAAGTAACCCAATATATAATTATGTAATTATGTTAAAATGATGTATGTCAATTAAAAAAAATTATGTCTCATATTTGAATATTTCTATTATTTTTTAATATTTTTATTTATTGTATATTTTCCTTTCACATGAGTATGATTAAGACTCTCAATTTAAGTGTTTAATAGCATAAACCTTTCATTTACTAGGTAATATAAAAAAAATTCTTTACTTATTTTTATTAATTTTTGTTTCATTTGAAGAACTCTTTTTTTTCGCTAAAACAATTATTTCTCAACCATTGAGTATATATGTTGATATTTGAAAAGTGTTCTTAGATGTTTAAGGTATTTTTCATCTTATCATACCCTTAATTATACATTCGTTTTTCTTTGTGTGACTTCTTTAAATAGTTTCTCAGATTGTTTCTAAGACATACATTTGTTAATTTTTTAATATTTTTATTTGTTGTTTATTTTCATCATGTAGAATACTATTTCAGTATATGTTATTTAATTATTTTTTATTTTCTAACTCATTATATCAATCATATTGTCATTTTTCACTATAATTGTATAAATAACTTTTATTTACTACAATATCAAAATTTAATGTAATTGCCATGAATATTTCTTTATTGCCATCCAACATATATTGGAGTTCAAAAGATACAATAATCATGTTAAATTTGTTTTATTATGTTTATTATTTATTATTGGCTTATATATACATTTGGTCCCTATTTTTGTTGTTTTTATTCAATTTATTTCTTATTTTCGTTTTGTGTTCAATTAGGTCTTCATTTTCGTCAAATTGTGGTCAATTTGGTCATTTTCACTAATGGTGTTTAATAGTTAACGTTTTTGAACAGTACATGCCACATGTCAGCTACTGGTTTTTTTTAAATTTTATTTTTAAATTTTTTTAATTTCAAAAAATATGTCCACGTGTCAAGTCACAATTGTGCCACATGTCAATGCTAGTGCCACGTGTCAGTTTGTAGTTGTATTATTTCTTTTTGTTCAATTTAGTCCCAATATTCGTTATTTTTGTTCAATTTAGTCCCTATATTCGTTATTTTTGTTTAATTTAGTCCCAAATTTTGTTAAAATAGAACCATTTAATTTTTAAAATTGGCATTACTATTAGTTATTTTTTAAATTCAATTATAAATTATAATATTTAATTATAAATTGAATATAATTCTTAGATTCAATTTTTAAATAGATAATTATTTAAATATTATTAAAATATAATTATTAAAATTTTAAAAATATATATTAACATTTGTAAAAATAAAATTTAAATTTAAGATATTTAATATTTTTATTGCATTTTAGATATTAAAATCTAAAATATTTTATATTTAAATGTTAATTTTACAAATATCAATTTGCTTTTCTAAAATATTTTTAATATTTAAAATATTTTATATATCAATTTTAAAAGTATTTTAGAATATAAATATTAGAAAAAAAAATTAATAACTATATTCTTATAATATTTTAAATAATTATACTCTATTTAGCAATTAAATATAAGAATTTTATTTGATTTATAATTAAATTTAATAATTTATAATTGAATTTAAAAAATAATAAATTCAAATGTCAATTTTGAAAAATATTAATATAATTTGTATAAAAGATATTAAATTTAGTGTCAATTTAAAAGGGACAAAATTGATTTATTTTAACAAAAATTGGGACTAAATTGAGCAAAAATAACAAATATAGGGACTAAATTGAAGAAAAAATATAATACTACTATAAACTAACACGTGGCACAATTGTGACTTGACACATAGACAAATTTTTTGAAAAAAAAATTAAAAAAATTAAAAAAAAAATTAAAAAAAATAACCAGGAGCTGGCACGTGGCATGTACAGTTAAAAAACGTTAACTATTTAAACACCCTTGGTGAAAAGGACCAAATTGACCACAATTTGACGAAAATAGGGACCAAATTGAATAAAAACAACAAAAATAGGGACCAAATGTATATTTAAGCCTTTATTATTTGTGTCATTTTGATTAAGTGATGTATTATCATTTTTTATTAGTGTATAAAAAAAGAGATTCATTAGAATTTAAAAAAATTGAATTAAACAAATATTTAAAATATATTTTAATTTCAATATTTTTTTCCTTTAAATTTTGTTAAAAATATTTTTAAATTTTATCAACTAGGTTTCATTAATGTTTGCAGTTTAATAATTTAATAAATGTTTTAGTTCTCATGAAATTTTATTTGGTATTCCAATATAAAATGTAAACAATTATAATTTATTTCAAAGTATTTGATATCGAAGAAACAACCATCCTCCTAATTTTGAATATTTGACAATATTATGTTTCCTTTACCGTAATTTTGTTATTATTTTATAAAAATTAATTAAAATTTATATTGAAGTAGTAAGGAAACGGGTATGGATATGGGTACGAGATTATATCCGTTACTCGGTGGGGATGGGGATGGGATAAAACTTTGATACCCGTTGGGTTTGGGTATGGGGATGGGGATGAATTTTTTTTTACGGGGATGGGTATGGGATAGTGAAACCCGTCCCCGCCCCGCCCCGTTGCCATCCCTACGTGCATCATAGGTCCTAAATTTCGAAAATATCATTCAATTAAGTCATTTTACTTAACTCTGTTAAAATTGATAACAAAGCAATGTATACGTGTCACTTCTTAGTGATGTGGTGCACTTTACAGTGACGTGACCGTTTATTTACTGTGACTTGGATTGTGGTGATTAATTGAATGTGATTTAGGTTTTCGAATTGAGGGAAATTGGGAATAATTGAAACTGGAGAAGGGTTCGCTGGTGGGAGAAAAAATGGGTAGGGCTCGCTGCTGGTTCACTGTTGTTCCTTCCAGAAGATGACCTGAAAATCCTAGAAAAAAAAGGCTTGTAGAAGAGCTCTTAACGTTTAGCTTTGTTGGATAATGCAGATTATGAATTACAAAAACAGATTAAGTAACTAAATTTTTCTCCCAACAGCAAACCCTATCCAATTTTTCTCCCACCAGCGAATCCTTATCTAATTTCAATTATTCCCAATTTCCCCCAATTCGAAAACCTAAATCACATACAATTAAACACCATAGTCCAAGTCACAATAAATAAACGGTCACGTCATCGTACAATGCACCACGTCATTGGAAAAGTGACATGTATACATTGCTCTGTTATCAATTTTAATGGAGTTAAGTAAAAGAACTTAATTGAATTATATTTTCGAAACTTAGACCAAATTGAACAAAAAACCTAAAGTATGACCAAATTGAAAAAACCAAATCAAAACTAGGACCAAATGGCTATTTAAGCCTTTCAATAAACTTAGTATGTTTTATTAAGCTTTTATTTGTTTTATATATATATATATATATATATATATATATATTATTTTTTCCAATTAATATACTCATTAGTTAATTATATTTATATTATTTATTTCATTTTTTGTTTCACATTAATCCTATTTATTTATTTTATCTTATTTATCTCGAGTTATTTTATTTGTTTACTTCATTTAATTTATCACCAATTCTACATCGTTCCTATTATTTACTTTACACATTGGTCATTTATATTAATTTGTATGTTTATTATTGTATTTATAATATTCTTATTTTATTTTGTATTATTTTGTGTGTGTGTGCGTGCGTGTGTTTATTATTGTATTTATGATATTCTTATTTTATTTTGTATTATTTTATATATATATATATATATATATATATATATATATATATATATATATGTGTGTGTGTGTGTGTGTGTGTGTGTGTTTATTATTTTATTTATGATATTCTTATTTTATTTTGTATTATTTTATGTGTGTGTGTGGGTGCTTGTTTGGATGATGTATGGATTATTGGTCAAAGAAAATGACATATCTTGATAGTCATAACATTTTGTTATTCTTGAAAATGTTTAGGAGTAGTTGAGCTGAGGAAGAGTTTTAGGTTTGATTTCAATTGGTCGAGATCAAACCAATAAAATAGTGTTTATGATTTTGAAGTCACATTTTTGTACATTGTGGAATGAAACACAAGGACCATGGTGGGGTCTAAGAAAGTATTTATTAAGTAAGTGAATATCTAGATAGTTCAAAATAGTGCAATGGACTAAGATATGAATAGGCAAAACTTTGAACTATTTGATACCTACTCAACATCGTCAATGTTATGTAGTGAGTATATATCTTTTTTGTGAGTCAATAAATGACTAATATCTCAAGAAAGAAATAATTATGATTGTATCTATATTTTTATGATAAATACTCAATTACTTAATCACTTTCCAAAGTAACTTTTGATTTCATGAGAAGTGAAATATGGATCATATGTCAAATAAAATGAAATTGAGTCTTGTGATTGTAGATCAAATATTAGGTCCACACGTCATTTGTATTGTTTTCTTTTAGATTATTAACATTGATATTTAAGGCTTACACAAACCTCATTCTTTTCATATATTTTTTCTTTCATATATGTACATATTGTATGAGTAGAAGATGAACTTGCTTAGTAAAAGTTATTTGAAAAATTTTCGGGAGATCTTCTTTAGATTAACTCATGAAGAATTTATATAAATATTTGTTGGAAATTTAAAAAAAAAAAAATATATATATATATATATATATATATATATATATATATATATATAAAGTTATGATATTATTAATGATCTCTCTAAGAAAATTTTATTAAAAAAAAATCAATTCCAATATATGAATTTATATAATAGTCAGAGCATTACAAGTGCCATCTTCCTAAACCTCTCCATGAAAAGTCTTAGAGACTCACCCTATACTTGATGAATGTTTACAAGGGCAATGGATGTCATGTGGTGCCATCTTCTAGATGTTCAATGCCATCTTCCCAAATCTTTTCATGCAAAGTCTCAAACACTCACCTTTTTCTTCATGTATGTTTTTACAAGGGCAATATATATCATGTTGTGTGATCTACTAGTTGCAACCTATTTACCAAATTTGACAACAAGTCTATTGAAGTAATCAATAGATAGGGGCAACAATAGTGTGAACTAACTCAATGCCACCCCTTTTAGGAAAGTAGGATAAATGTGGCATAGCATTGCATCTTATATGGTGTACATGTTGACTTGGGTAACATATACATTGATATGTTTATCGAAATCCATGGTTCCATCATATCGATCAATTGAAAGGCTTTTCCAATCATCGGGAAGTGTGGGCTCTCCATCATTCCATAGGTAAATGGATGTCATCAAATTCTCTATTATCACAAAGGTGTGTTGAGGTGTTGAGATGAGATTATGTCTTGTGACTTGTTGTGATGAACTAGGTACATCTTTTCCTGATTACCCCTAGTGTTCATTACTATAGGATACTAGGGTCGTGTGTGTTCCTTCTCCTATCTTCTTTTCCATTGTTTCATGCTTTTGTTTTATAGTGTCGATGTCCTCCATATTTTGTTGTTTGAACTAGGCCAACTCTTTTTGTAACTCTATTAGCATGGTCGTTCCAATTCTTTTGATTAACAATGTACCAATTGATCTATATTGGTCTTTTTTTTGTTCTGTCCTTTGTTGATACCATGTAGCTATCTAAAGGATTCTTTTCGATCCCACGATGGGTGTCAATTGTTCTTACTCAAGGCAAAAAGGACTCTTATTCCATTATGTTGAGTTCCTAAAGTAATGTTTGCTTTCTCAAGTGAAGATATTCCTACCAAAACTTTGATGCTTAAATAAGCTTATATAAATTTATGAGTGCTAGTTTTTATTCGATACACTCGTGATAAATGTTAACCTATTTATAAAATTATAATGAGTCATTCATATGGACTTTGATTAGCATAACCGATTAATTTTAATGAACAATTATATTTAATTTATTTGATTAAGTATATAATCATATATAAAATTGTTTGTCATTGATCTAGATTTTTGGCATTTATTCGAATTTGTCTCTAGGACTCGATTCAGATTCTACTTAACGATGATTTATATTTGAATCACTAAGACTATATAAAACATTTATTTAAAATTATTTTAATTATTATTAATAATTTATTGTAAACATATTTCTATTTTATTTCAATTACTAAATTTAACAATCAGTAATTTATTCACAAATAACAATTAAAATTTAACTATTTACACAAAATTACAATTCATTTAATTTATCTTAAATTCTAACTTAATTATTAAAAAATTAACAATTAGTTAAATTATTTATCTTGTCTTAAATTTTACTTTTATCCTAGATTAATTTAAAAAGTAAATAATGATTTCATTTTTTAATAATAAATTATTCATTCTTTCAAATTCACTCAATTATTTCAAATTGGTTTTATTAATTATAAAGCTTCTAACATGGTTTAAAGCTCCTAACCATTATTTTAATATTTGATTTATTAATTAATATTTTCAAGTAATTTATTGTAATCATACTACAATACTCATGTTTTTAAAATTGCAATTTTTTTTCATTTTTAAAAATTTTAATCATACTACAATAATTTATTTTATTTGTGTAAGTAATTTATTAGGGTTCAAAAAAACATTGGTATTCAAAAGAAAGTCGAAAATTTGTGCCACCTATTCCGCTGCTTCAGTCTATTATTCTGAGGATAAGATGCTTTTGGATGGGGCTTTTTGTTTAGGTGCCTGAAATTGGGTCCAAGGGAGAGACAATCGTTTGGCTTTGTAGTGTTCACTGTGTGTTTGTGAAATTGCTGAAGTGACGCTTGTTAATCCGTTTCCCTTGTGGGTTATGCTTCTCAGCAATTCTAGTCTGTTATTCTCTCTGCCCTATATGCACCTCAAATGTAACTTCTTTTTTGAGAGAGAGTAATCATTTTCAATGGCTTCAGGAATCACTATGAATATAACTATGTCAGTTCCTAGTGCCAAGGGAATAACTACGGCAGCTCCAAGAGATTCTCATTTTCTCAAGGCTAACCCTTTATCTTCCCTTAGTTCACTCCATTCTCTCCAGGTATGTGTTATCTGAAGCTTTATTTATTCCTCCTCATTCTCCGTTCAATTGGTACTGTCTTCTATAACAAGAGAACCATTAATTGCCTTTGGGAAATTTTAAATTTTTGGATCAAATTCTGGCATGAGGTATCTGAATTTTGTGAAATAATGCTTCTTGTTTTGTACCCTGGTTTTTAGTTTTACCGTTGAATGTCCTATACACACACTCTCATACTTTATGCTTGTTGTAATAGCCATGATTTTTACTTCATTCTGACTTTCTTGAACAGTATGGTAGCAGTATGATTAGAGTTCCTGTGATGATTAGAATGCGACCAGAGAGGTTTTGTCAATATGTGCTTACTGTCAGGAATGAAGTGCCGCAAAATGCTGATTTTCCACGGCAGTATTCGAGAAGAGAGAAGAAACCTTTTCCAGTTCCCATTTTAGAGCTACGACGAGCAGCTAGGGAGAGGATGAAGAAGATGAAAGATGAGCCTAGAAAACCTATGTCGGCACCTAAGAATGGGTTGCTAGTGAAGAACCTTATACCGACTGCGTATAATGTGTATAATGCTAGGATCACTTTGATTAACAATCTGAAGAAGCTGCTCAAAGTAGTTCCTGTGCATGCTTGTGGGTAATTTATCTGTCTTCATATTCTCTACCATACTTTTGGTTAATGTGGAACTAATTTTAATGCTAGTTAACAAATAGAAGTTTCATGTTCTGATTGAGCAAATGCACTAATACAGAGATCAATGTTGCCTCGGGCCTCAGAAGATATTCCAGAATTGACACTTTGTTTAAAATGATGCTTATATAATTGTAAACCTCATATGTTGCTTCCCATTCCTGCTTTTAACTGTGGTGTATCTAGAACCTGAATCAGATATTACCAATACATCCTATAATTTTTCATCATGGTGGGTGATTGATAGTTTCTTATCCTGCTTCTTCAAGAAAGCAAAGTTTGTATACTTAGACCTTTGTGAGTCTTGTACCCGTCATGAAAATGGATGATATGTGGACTACTGGTTTCACTTGCTGCCTTTTTTTGTCCTTACTAATCTTATCTACTGCATGGACATTTTCATGGTAATCATGCTTGCCGGAACTTCAAGATTGAGGGGTTCATTGAGGTTGAAGCATAGTCACTATATAGGTCATTTGAAAAGCTGTCTTCATATTCGCAAAAATTGAGTTTGAATTTTGATTTTAGAGTAATGATTTATCCTTCTAATAAGTATTAAATGAAAATGTGAATACAGTCAATCCTTTTTTCATTTTGCAAGTACAAGGATTTGTTGGAAGGTCTTGTAAGAGGATGTAGTATAGTATTATTCTTTCTTTTATATTTTGAGCCCAAAGAATCCATTGATGTGCGTTTTCAACTGGGCACATAAAAAAATATTTAGCAGCAATTATAGCTACCTTCCCAACATATCATTTGTGGTTACCAGCCTTATTGAACATGGTGACCAAACCTGAGTGATTTTTATTTACTAGCATATTTTAATGCACGAGACAAAAAAATACATCCATCTCATTCTCATTCACCACCTCCCCCTCCCTCCCCTGGTATATTGATTTTACAAATACAGAACATCTGTTGCTATTCAAATGTGTCTATTACCAACTTGCTACTCTTGTTTAATTAGCGTTATGAAAAAGTTAATCATTAGTTTGATTAATAATTAATAAAGAAAATGGTGCTCTAATTTAATGTCTTGTACTGAAGATAGAAAGAAAGAAGTGATGAAATATTCTGAAGTGTCTTAATACTGGAATACTATGCAGGTGGTGCAGTGAAATCCATGTAGGACCTGTTGGACATCCATTCAAGTCATGTAAAGGTGCACAGGCCAACATCCGCAAGGGGCTCCACGAATGGTCAAATGCATACGTTGAAGACATATTAACACCAATCGAAGCCTATCACCTCTTTGATCGCCTTGGAAGGAGGATTACTCATGATGAGAGATTCCAAATCCCTCGAATTCCAGCAGTGGTTGAGCTCTGCATTCAAGCTGGTGTTGAAATTCCAGAGTTTCCAACAAAAAGGAGAAGAAAGCCTATCATCCGTATTGGGAGGAAGGAATTCATCGATGCTGATGAAAGTGAACTACCGGATGAAGTCCCTGAGGGCCCTTTAAAACCATTACTGGCTGAAATACCTGATGAAGAAACAGTTGCTCCATTGGACAATGAACTAGTCGCTCTTGCCGAGGAAACACTCCAAGCATGGGAAAGGATGAGAGTAGGTGCAAAGAGATTGATGAGGATGTACAAGGTAAGGGTATGTGGATATTGCCCAGAAGTTCATGTGGGTGCCCAGGGTCACAAAGCTCAAAACTGTGGAGCCCATAAACACCAACAACGTAATGGGCAGCATGGTTGGCAATCTGCAGTTCTGGATGATTTGATCCCACCTAGATTTGTGTGGCATGTTCCTGATGTAAACGTGCCACTAGATCGAGAGCTTCGGAATTTTTATGGGCAGGCACCTGCTATAGTAGAAATTTGCATTCAGGCTGGTGCTGCCTTGCCAGAACAATATAAATCAACCATGCGGCTGGATGTGGGGATCCCATCAACTTCGAAAGAAGCTGACATGGTGGTTTGAGAAGAACTGCTATTATGTACAAACCCAGCTTTTGAAAATACTGTAATTTATAACAAACTGAATGCAATTATTTAACTGATATAGCATCATCTTGGTTAGTTCTTCCGAGGTATCTTTTCCATTTAGACAAACTTCACGGTATTTTCTATATTCAGCATACAAGCATATGGTGTATAAAATTGTCTGTGTATATCTACAAAAAAGTTCTTAATAAATCTCTGCAATTTCTCTCAATAACCACTATTGTAGGAGCAACTATCACTACTAAGACAGAATATTTTTACATAATTTTGTTAAAGTTTGCAAAATGTTATGAATGGTGCGGGTAATGAGCAGATGAAGGACATGGGATCCATGGGACACATGACAAAGTGGGAGGAAAGCAAAGGCAAACACAAAAGTGGAAGGAAAAGAATAGTCAATTCTGCACCGAAGGATTTCGTGTGGAGTATTTTGCTACAGGAGAAGGAGAGGATGTAAATTGTCTCTTTCTCTCTCTTAGCCCTTTTGGAATATTCCTCTGCCAATCTTGTTATTTTCTTCTGTCATGAATGTTGTACTGTTGTGACAGTTTGTTAATTCATCATTTTCTCATTATACGACATTTTCATACTAGAATTCACACCAATATAGATCATTCTGCTTTCACTATTTCTATATTGTTTCGATTAATAACTAAGCTCATTATATTTTGGTGCTTTCATCGACACCATGGCCAAAAACACACGCCTCAAGGACCTTGACGCCAATGTGAAGAAAATCCTTGACCTCATGGAGAAGCGTGATCTCAGTTATACAGAACATTTTGAGAAGCTCGAGTTAGCCATCCATAACGTTCCCAAACAACATGCCCCTGGTGGTTTGAACTTAACATCCAACTCATCGTTTCAAGTTCGAAATATTAAGATTGATTTTCCTAAGTTTGGTGGTACTAATGTTTTACAGTGGATCTTTAAAGCTGATCAATTTTTTGAGTATTATAATACTCTTGAGCCCCAACGTTTCACTATTGTTGCTATCTATTTGGAGAAAGATGTGGTGCCTTGGTTTTAATTGATGCAAAAGAACAACCCCTTCCAGTCATGGGACGGTTTTACTAAGGCATTAACCCTGGAATTCAGCCCTTCACCCTATGAATGCCCACGATCTACTCTCTTCAAACTCTCACAGTTGGGATTTGTCAATGATTATTATGTCGAATTCAAGGGTTTGGCTAATCGCATTACGGGAGTTACCGCTGACACCATCCTCGATTGTTTTTAAGTGGCCTTAAACTTGAAATTAGATGAGACGTGTTGGCTCAATCACCAAATTCCCTTCTCAAAGTTGTATCCTTAGCTAAACTTTTTGAAGACAAATACAACCCTAATCCCAAACCTCACTTTTCCTCTAGCTACCTCAAAACTTGTTACACCAAACCCAACACCAGCCCACACCAGAACCCAAATACCTTACCACCCCTGTTACCCCCACCAAACATGAAACCATTTAGCCAACCTTTCAAACCATCCACTGTCAAACACATCACCCCTGCTGAAATGCAAATTCGGAGAGAGAAAGGATTATGTTATACTTGTGATGCCAAATTCACCCCAACCCATAAATGTCCTAATAAACAGTACCTATTACTCCAATACAAAGAAGCTGAGGACCCTTGCGATGCAACACAACTGGCTCCAACCCTTACTCAAACCAACACCGACCCTAAATTGGATCATCATCTCTCCCTCAATGCCATTACAAGATCTCACAGAGTGGGTACAATGCGATTCCAAGGCTCCATTCGGGGTGATCCTATTCAGATTTTGTTAGACAGTGGTAGTTTTGATAGTTTTCTCCAACCTTGACTTGCAACTCACTTACTCTTTGAAGGTTGAAGGCCTAATAAAGGAACTCACAGTGGCTGTAACATCCCGACCGAATATTATGAATTTAAATAATGGAACAAAGAAATATAATTAACATCATTTAATAAAACATCGTTTCCCAAAACGTGGGAAAATTTAAAACTTGAATCTCTTTTAAAAGTATCACAAATACGATATAAACTCATAAATATATCCAAAAATCAATGTTCATAACCAATGTTTACAATCTGAAAAATCCATAATAAAACATCATAATAAAAATCCCACAGTTATCCCACGCTCCGAGCCTATGCCTCACCAGAACCACCTGCAATATCATCTGCTCACGTGTAACGCGTACACGGTCATCATCAAACACAAGCAGATAGGGTGAGCTAAAAAGATAACACATAACTGAAAATCAATCATATAAATACAATAAAATACATCAAAAGGAAATCCCTTCTTTTAATCTGCATGGCCACAACCATGTATGATATCATTTTACCATAAAGGAACCTCCTCCCTTTCCAACACATGGCCACAACCATGTAATATCAATGCACATCAAGGAAACTCGTTCCTTTCCTTCCACATGGCCACAACCATGCTAGCAGTGTTTTACATCTTCTAGTGAGTATCTCAAGGCGCCTTGCTGCCACACCTATCGCCCATAACTGATAGAACACGTGCGGGAACCATGCTACGGATCACACACCGTAACGCCAGGTGGAGTTTCCAAATACGAACATAGTCCATAACGTCCCAGGACTACCAAACTCGTCAGCAATTCACTGAGGAGGGCAATCCATCTGGACCCATCTGTACTGGTCACAACCAGCACACTCATACCGGCAACACTCGCCAACTCGAGCCACAACTCAAGAGTTCCTCGTGTTCATCCGCTATCCCGAGCCACAACTTAAGGGAAGTCATTTCGGGCCACAACCCATAGAATGCCACGTGTTTAACCCCTATCCCGAGCCACAACTCAAGGATACGTTCCGAGCCACAATCCAAGGAACACCAGCAAGCTCACCATTGAGATATCCTAGAAGTCTTGTAGACCACACCTCACAAATTCCATCTCATCCCATTAATACAGCAGTAACACTTGCCTTGAACCCACAACAACACCCTCGATCACTTAGGCTAAAAGTCTTTGTTCAAACAGTCCAGCCTATCTCGCTTAAGCTAGACCCACTAGCTTGAGCGAGCCCCTAGAATAGCTGCAGCCCGCGAAGTCTCGCTTGGGCGAGACCATCCATCACCCAGAACTAAAAGTACCTCGCCCAAGCGGCGAGTCACTCAACACATCACATCAGCCTCGAAATCTCGCTTAGGCGAGAAGCTCTCGCTTGAGCGAGATACCTCTTCACCCAAAATGGCATTTACCGCCTGAGCGAGAGACCCCCAACCACAACCCCTAACATACACGGACTCTCGCCAGAGTGAGGCACACTCGCCTAAGCGAGATGGTCTGTCGCCTAGCACCAGTTTCCCTCGTATGAGCGAGAAACTCGAGTAGAACCAATGATCGCGTCTCTGCAAATCTCGCCTAGGCGAGTCTGGCTCGCTTGAGCGAGAATTGCAGAATTGCTCACTGTTTACACACACAACCCGCAACAACCATGCCAAAAACTCATACCAATTCATGCCATTCATTTGGAAAATAGTGCACACACATATGAACACAATTTTGACATAATAGAGGCCCCAAAAATCCAAGTTTTGCGCAATTACAACTGATACATTGGATAATCCCATTATAATCATATCATTAGGTATGAATTCCTAGAAAATAGTTCCTAAACACCCCAAATCCCAATTCACCTCAGATACAGTGCAGAATCCATAGCATATACTCATAAAAATCATGCAATATGACCAAAAGCATACAATTACGAGTTCAGCTCCCCTAACCTGAAATTTTATGCACTTATAATTTGAATCACGTGTCTTCCCTGCAGTACCAATGCTTTCTCTTTGATCCTCTCCCAAACCAGCCCCCAATTGCCTAATACCCTTTCAAATTCGCTCTCCTCTAGAGGTAAAAATAATCACACTGCAAAAACCTTTTACCCAAATTCAGCCTTTTATAGGTGTCTTAAATGTTGGTTTAAGTGCCAAAACGAATTTTAACTTAATGATGGTTTAATTGTTATTCAAGGCCCATGATTTAATGGTTTTTCAGTCCCCTCATAGTTGCCCCTCTACTAGGGTTTTCTATGCCCTTTCAAATTCAAGACACACCAATTGTTAGCAAAAAGAGAGTTAATTTTGGGTCACTAAGGTTCAAACCCATGACCATGCCTATTTTCAACTAATTGCACAACCACTCAACCAATTTATGTTCAATGATAATTCCTATAAATATAGAGTTATATTATCACTCCTCACGCTCAACATATTATTGAAATTAATAATAAAACAAACAACACATACATGGCATACATAGGACTCGAACCAAAGTCCTCTCACACAATTAAGTACTCTCAACCACTTGAACTAGTACTTTTCCACATCATAACAATCAATATTTAATTAATTGATTGATTATTTATTAATTGATTGATTATTTAATAAATTAATTTTCACGGGTCTTACAGTGGCAATACAAGGTCATACCCTTACTCTTCCCATGTATTTATTACCAGTTTCTAGCGCAGATTTGGTGTTGGGTGCCTCGTGGCTGGCTACTTTAGGCCCTCATATTTCATATTATAGTACCTTGACTCTAAAATTTTACTTGAATGGTGAATTTATTACTCTCCATGATGATAACTCTAAGCTTCCCACCCTAGTACAATTTCATCATATTCAGCGAATGTCTCACACCCATGCTATTGCTGAATGCTTTACATTACAACTTCAATTTCCCGAGGAGCCAAAGGATAACTGGGTTGACTTCCAAGTTGACTTAAACCTAGAGTTAGCTCTTCTCCTACATCAATATCGCTATGTTTTTGCCGAACCTTCGAGTTTAGCACCAGATCGGTCTCATAATCACCAGATCCCATTGTTGCCTGGTACTCAACCGGTTAAAGTTCGACCTTATAGATATCCTCATAGCCATAAGGAGCATATCGAAACCATGATTGCTGCAATGTTAAAGGAACGCATTATTTCTCCTAGCAACAACCCATTCTCTTCATCAATACTCTTAGTCAGGAAAAAAGATGGTACATGGCGGTTTTGTACCGATTACAGGGCTCTAAACACCATCACAGTTAAGGATAGCTTCCCCATCCCTACGGTTGATGAATTACTGGACGAACTATGTGGCGCTCAATACTTCTCCAAACTAGATCTTCGTTTCGGTTATCACCAAATTTTGGTGGCACCAGAGGATCGATTTAAAACAGCCTTCCGAACTCATCAAGGTCATTATGAATGGCTCGTTATGCCCTTTGGGCTTACAAATGCCCCGCTACTTTCCAAAGCTTGATGAATTCTATTTTTCAAGGGTTGTTAAGAAAATCAGTGTGTCATACAAAAAACTAATAACTGATTTTCTTAACAAATTGTTTATTTTGGAAATGGATGCATCAAGGACCGGCATTGGAGCGGTTCTTAGCCAATCGCAACATCCAATTGCCTTCTTTTCAAAGAAATTATCACCACAAATGCAGAAATAGTCTGCCTATACCAGGGAATTCCATGCAATCACTGAGATTATTGCGAAATTTTGGCACTACTTGGCCATAAATTCACCATCCGAACCGACCAAAAAAGTTTAAAATGTCTCATGGAACAAGCTATTCATACTCCGGAGCAACAACCTTGGCTGCACAAGTTTTTGGGGTATGATTTTACCATCGAGTATAAGTCCGACAAGGAGAACCAAGCTATAGATGCCTTGTCTCGATCCTATTTTATAGCTTTGTCTCAGCCTACCTGGGATCTCATTATACACTTACGTGATGCGGTTGCTGTTGATTCCAAACTCTCAGATATTGTCAAACTCTGCAATGTCAGCACTCCCCTAAGTCTGCATTATACTATTCAAAACAAGTTGTTATTCTGGAAGCAACGACTCGTGGTACCAACCCAACATCCCTTGATTCAAACTATTTTGCAGAAGTTGCATAGTTCTCCAATTGGTGGCCACTCATGTATTGCGTACACTTTGGCAAGAGTTTCGTCCCAGTTTTATTGGTCGGGTATGAACCAAGATGTTAAAGCTTATGTCCAACACTGCTTGATATGCCAACAAGCCAAATCATCCACTACTTCACCAGTGGGACTATTACAACCCCTCCCTATCCCATAACAAATTTGGGAAGACTTGGCCATGGATTTTATTGTTGCCCTTCCACCATCATATGGTTTTTCCGTGATTATAGTTGTCATTGATCGCCTCTCAAAGTATGCGCACTTTTGCACCCTTAAGGCAGATTATTCAAGCAAGCACATGGCTGAGGTGTTCATGCAATCTATTGTGAAGTTATATGGGATATAACTTTGTAAGTTATTCAATCAATCGTTTCAGATCGTGATCGTGTCTTTACAAGTAATTTTTGGCAACAACTTTGTAAGCTAAGTGGCACTACCTTAGCTATGAGTACTGCCTACCACCCTCAATCTGATGGTCAGTTGAAAGCTCTTAATCGATGCTTAGAAATGTATTTACGATGCTTCACAATGGATGAACCGAAAGGCTGGAGTAAGATGTTACCTTGGGCTGAATACTGTTATAATACTTCCTTCCGAACCAACCATTATTGGCATGACACCATTCAAGGCAGTTTATGGAAGAGACCCCCCACTCTTCCGAAATATGTGAAAAAGGCCATTGAGCCCCTTTCTTTACAAGAAATGATGTTGCACCATGATCAGACCCTGTTATGTCTTAAATAGAATTTGAATAAAAGCCCAGAATCTGATGAAGAAATATGCATATCAGAAGCAAGTCCATGTGAAGTTCTAAATGGGAGATTTGGTGTTTGTGAAACTCCAACCATATATGCAACATTCGGTGGCTCTTCGAAAAAATCAAAAGCTTGGCCTTCGTTATTTTGGTCCATTCCCAGTGATAAAACGCATTGGCCTTATTGCTTATAAATTATCATTGCCCCTTACAACAAAGATTCACCTAGTTTTCCATGTTTCTTTATTGAAACAGTGCAAAGGAGAACATCAACAACCAAATTTGCCTCTGCCTTTGCTCACGCATGAACTTGGCTATGTTATTCAACTGCTCAAGGTGTTACAATACAGAGTCATCTTACGAGCGGATAAACATATTCCTCAAGTACTTGTCCAATGGGAAGTGTTGGATATCTCTGAAGCTACTTGGGAATATGTGAGTACTTTGCAACAGGAGTATCCTCACTTCAACCTTGAGGACAAGGTTGACTTCCATGGGGGAAGAAATGTTATGAATGGTGTGGGTAATGAGCAGATGAAGGACATGGGACCCATGGGACACATGGCAAAGTGAGAGGAAAGCAAAGGCAAACGCAAAAGTGGAAGGAAGAGAATAGCCAATTCTGCACTAAAGGATTTTGTGTGGAGTACTACGTGATTATAAAAACGGTTTTTTCTACAAGAGAAAGGGAGGATGTGAATTGTCTCTTTCTCTTTCTTGGCCCTTTTGGGATATTCCTCTGCCAATTCTGTTATTTTCTTCTATCATGAATGTTGTACTTTTGTGACAGCTTGCTAATTCATCATTTTCTCATTATATGACATTTTCATACTCGAATTCACACCAATACATATTATTCTGCTTTCACTATTTTTATATTGTTTCGATTAATAACTGAGTTCATTACACACAAGTTTAACAATTAATTTACTTATATATGCAGTTGTAAAATTATAACTTTAAAGTTAACTCGGCTATCACAAAACTATATAGTATACATGTTTTAAATTAGTTTTCATTATAATTAATGAAAAATTATTTTTTACATTAACATTCTGTAGAAATAATTTAATAGCTGATTTAATTAAAAAAAATGGCGAAAAAAATTATAAAAATTGAAAATCGTCATTTCACCTCCAAAAATGTTATAAAACTAATTTGTTATCTTACTAAATTTTGGAGAATAAGTTTCAATTTTGGTGTTTCTATCTAATTGATTTCTTTATTATTGTGTATGGGGTTCTACAGTTCTATATACTTATTGTTTGTCTCTGAATATTATAACTTTATAAATATTTTTTATCACATTATTCTTCACCATCAAAATGTCAGTAGATTATATTTATATCCAATCGTGAAAGTAATTTTTTTTAACAAGGAAACAAATTATGCTTCTTAAAAGAAATCTAAAAGAAAAGTTATGAAAATAGGTTATGAAACTAATGGGGAAAGAAACGTTTGGCATAAGTTTTTTAAATTACCTAATAAATTAAGTAATTTAAGACGGAGAAAAATATGAAAACAGGAATGTGTGTTGGAACAGATATAGAAACGATATAATGGTTCTCATATTCAACTTAAAAAATTGAGTATTACTTATATGTGTGGCGGTATTTAATCAATGTGAAAGTAAGATAAAATGGTTCATTTGTTATTGGTACTCTAATTATGAGGTGGATTGATGATGATAAAATGCATTCCAAAACAACTTGTGAGTAGACATGAATAAATCTAGAATTGCCTTTGCACCTTTGTACATAGACGCCAATACAATGACCGCTTGATGATCTAAAGGGTGAATCTTTGATAATCATTATGACTGCATGTTTTTGAAGTGTTTCGGGGAAAATTGAATTTAAAATAAATTAGACTAAAATTTGTTGATTGAATTTTATATTAAATTAAATTTCAAATGTAAAATTTTTAACACAGAAAATGAATTAATTTCTTCTAAAATTCAAGAATTCCAAAAGATCACACTTTATATAAGAAATAGAAAAGGTTAGATATATTATTGTTCTTTAAAATATAATCATATTTTTGTTTTCTTTTCTCCTAAAATTCCCTTGTTCAACTTCTGACTTGTATTTTTAACAGTTTGTTATTTTGTTTAAACCTTCTAAAATATATATTTTTAGTCCCTATTTATATATATAAATATAACGTAGATCATTTGCTTTAAATTCTTATCAAATGTTTTGCAAATAAACTAACTAAAAATGAAAGATAAACATTTAAACACCGAAAAACACCAAATGAATACTTTATAAATTACCCATGGAAACAGGATACATAAGAAACGGGATTTATATCCTGCCGGCAGTTTAAAGAATTCAAAATTCGAAACACAGAAACTGAACTTGTGCATCAAGAGAGCATCTTTCACTCATTCTGCCGTGTGTGTAAATAAATTTGACCAGCTATTCCAAGCCTCATAATTTACATATTTCTAAAAATGGTAACTCTAACCCTCAAAATGGAAAATTTACTTCGAAGGACCTTCATAACTACTACATAACTCTTATGGAGAGATATTTTGTAAGGTCAATTAGATTGAAATACAAAATAACTACTGAGGGGTCTCACTGGATGGTTCCTCCGCACTGCTGCTGTGAACCAACTGATCAAAACAAAATAGTCATGCAGATAATAAGCTATATGTTTAAAAGAGAGAGATGAGAAGAAGGTTGAAGAGACAACACTGATAGAACATATGTTTACCAAGGATCCTAGTTGCTCGTATGCTCCCATAACCTTTGGATCTTCCTCATCTTCATAACCGATTTGTACTATTCTAGGTCCATTTACAGACCAAAAGGCTCTCCGACCTGCATCCTACAAAACAAGGGAAGTTCACAGCAAAATTTGATGCATAGAGAACAAATATATCTCTCATCTAATCATGAAAACACATGAAAACTGAACCAGGTGACAAGTCCAAGCCATGCATTACATTACAGGGTAAATAGCCCTTAGGAAAAACGGATTAATAAAGTTCAGTGGTAAATTACTGCAGTATAACATATTGCACGATTTTCAGCAACATTCTTAATAAGTTGACGCTCACTGGTAAATAGTGCAATACTTCTTTGTGAATCTCCACTCTTTGAATATGGTACATCAACATAACGAATAGGAATGTTAAGGCTATAGCTCGCTCCTAAATGAACTACTGAGGAGATCATGGCGGAGAAGTCAGGGACCTAACAAAAGAAGTAGACCTGAAGTGCTGTGAAGACTAAAATGGGATACAAAACAGAATGTTCTGGATTTCTAGCACGTGCAACCATCAATCCAGAGACCAAAACAAGAAGTATCATTGCATTGAGAAGAAAATCTTCCCTCCTCCAGACAGACTGAACCCCCGCCAAGCCTGTCAGACTAGTGTTTTGACTATATAGAGATGTGGTTTGGTTGTGACAGACAGAAAGAGAACATGGCGGCATAAATAGTATATCTCAGAGAATCCCCCTCAGAATATAAGTACAAGTTCAAAAAAAATATAAAGATTTTAACTGTTAAACGTATTATTACATTGGTCAAAAGACTCAAAACTAGCAGCATAAGTGCTTACTACGCCACGATTTAAGATCAAATCTTTGCTCATAATTCAAACTCAAATCAATAATAGTGTACAGTGGAAATAAATAAATTCCTACCAATTGTGCCAAAACCCTAAGGCATAGATCAGTCATCATATAAACTAATTGCAGGTGCAACCATTTAATGAAGCCACCATCTTGCTAACTAAGGATATATAAGCAATCGTCTACAACACTCATCCCAGGGGGAAAGAGAAAGTTCTTACGGTAGACCTATAATATGATTATAAATTACATATGACAGAATTCTGGATGTGTAATCGATTCGTAAACCATTCAATATACCAAAAGTCGGAAAAAGGTAACTTTTCTGCTAGCATTGCAAGAGATGCTGAGTCATAATGTGTTTAGTGTCGATAATGCACGAGCAACATTCCAAAACACATTTCTCTCCAAACCTAGTCTGTTCTAATATGTAACACCGAATGAGAAATAGAAAAATTAAGGGACCAACAAACAAGTCCAAATTTACCTGCAATATGATCAAGTATATAGCTTCCAAGGCCTGAATACGAATTTCTGGATCATTAACAGGTTCACGATCAATTGAGAGTGCAGTCCCAAGTTCAAGTGGCATTTTCGATCTGTCTTGTTCGCTGTAAATCTGCTTAGAAATTAATTAATCAATGCAATTGACACAAAAACAAAGTTCAATACTCAAGAAGATTACACTCTAAAGCTTAAAGGATATAATATTAAAATGATCCCATTATTGTATGTCCCAAGCACAATAAAACGAATAAAGAAATTTAAGAAATTGAGCTTATATTTCCCTCTCATAATGAGAAGGACCAACTCATAGTGACATGTAGACATCAAGGTTCATTAGGATCAGTGGAAAAGGAAATAAATGAAGAAAAAGAGGGTGAAGTGAGGTTGATTGGATTAAGAGAAGTGAGTGGCATGAGAACAGAAAGTTTTTAAGAGACTCCATTGATGTGATAAAATAAACTTTTTATATATGTTTAAAAAAAACTTGTTCAATTAATTTTTGAACATATTTTTATTTTAATTAATTATTAATATAAATATATATTAACGAAATATTATAATTATTTTATTAATTATTTTAATCATTCATTTTATTATAATAATACAATATATTTATAAATATTTAATTATTATATATTACATATTAATTTAAGAGTATATAATATAATTAATTGATTAAATATAATAAAATATTAATACATAATCAATGTAACTCGCATACGATAATCGATTATGCTTGCTTTTACTAAACTTTCTCAATTTTTGTATTTTTTTCATTTGGTTTTTTGTGCTTTCTTCGCAAATCAGAGTCCCCTTGTTTACGTCCTGGGAAACAAACAGGAAATTCTTCATGATGCAATTATAGACATCAGGTAAACTACAGCTTACTTGATTGAAAATAGTTTATCTTCCCTTTGTTGGTAGTTAAAAGTAAATTGGGTAAGTTGGGAGGAAATCTATTCCTTAATATGCAGAACAATACTTTGAGGTAAGAAAAGGTAAAGCATGAAACCTTGTTGCCAGCTACAGGAAGAAGTAACGCAGGCCAGAGAAACTCTGATACCAAAAGCAAATTTTGAAGCTGACTCTCAGCCTCAAAGCAACAGTTGCGAATAGTTCCAGAGACCTGCAAATATTCCAACAAGTGTCAGAAGAACAAAGTTATGTGCAATAAAATTTGACTCGCATAGAGGCACCCATGTTGGCTAAGCCTTTAGAAATAGTAACTGAAAATAAACACAATCAATGATACAATTACCAAAATCACATAAGCAATTCCAATAAGTGGAAAATTACCAAGAACCAAACGATAGCAAGGATTAATTTAAAGAACACTGTTTTATGGCTAAATAGTTTTATTTATTAACTAATACTACTGTGAAATCAAACACAATCTAACTGGAACGAATTCAGAAAACAAAAGCATGTTTAGAACACCATATATAGAAAACAGAGGCTTCAAGAAAAATTGAGCACTTAAAAGGGATTTAATGTGGTTCAGTTAGAGTATTAACAAACATGTCACTACAAGATAACTTTCTCTCCCATATAGAGTTACATACAAAACTTCTGAGATTACAATCACTCACATATAAAGAACGAATGGTTTCTCTTTCACACTCAGATGAATTCTCTCTCACCAACACGTTTTAACATAAGATGTCTATTTATCCATCTATCTACATATTCATATGTATCCTACATAAAATAGTTGGAATAAACTCTGAATCACAACCACTCCAACGAATTTTGTGACTAGAGACACGCACTTCCCACACTAACTAACTAACAAGGGGGCTATCAGACAACACAAGCTGCAAGTCAACACAGCGAAAGTACATCAGACACTTACCACAAGACAATCCACTGAGTACATGATACACACCTATAGATTTAATTTCTAAGCCGTATAAGCAAATACCAAGTTCAAAAGTAACACGAGTCCATGTGCCAGTAATGTACGCCCCATCACTAAAGAACCCATGGGGAAGCAACTAAATCATCCACTGAGGCATTGAACACTTCTTTCAAAAGTCGTTTAAAAATCAGAATATTACAATATCAAGTACTTCCTAATTTAATTAAATATAAAATTATTCAAACGGTACCCAATACCCAAGGCTGGGAAACAATAATCATTTTGAGTGCATTTATTGAGCATACCCCTTTCTTTCTCAATGAACTGTTTGAATCAAACTGTCTGATTATCTGCTTAAAGAGACCCCGTTTTGGATCAAGTAGAAGCCTCCTCCCTTCCTGCTGCTTTGAGACGTTAACAAGAATTGAACCAACATGTTCAAAAGCATCGTCTGGTATAAAAAACACTTTCACTGTATCAGAATTACAATTACTGAAGAATTACCAACAATCACAACAGCCATCTAAAAGGTGCAGAAAAAATTTCAAAATGAATGTACAAAAAGAGAGCCAAGTTTTCTAGTTTCACTTTTCTCAAGCTGCTTAACAGCCAAATTTTGTATCCCTATACTTGTTATCTAGTTTTTTAAAAAAGTCAACTTAAGTTTAATTTAACCTTACAAAACCGACTTGGTGTTGTGAGATTATGTCCACCTACATCTTACAATTTTGGTCATAACTCTAGTCAATATGACACATTTCCTCACATTGAGAACTAGACATTCTGAGTGTGGCAGAAACCCAATAGTAGGTGACACATTAAGCCCAACGAATTTAATTATGATAGACTCTGTGAATACCTCTAAAATCATTATAACAAAGCAGACTTTATGTCTAACTCAAACTCATGAAACCAACTTGGTAAGGTGAGATTTGCTTGCATTTATATATTATAATTTGGTCATACTTTTAGTTGATGTGAGATCTCCAACATAATTATTTGAAAAGAAACCGCATCTTTGAAGCTTAAGTTCTAATATAGGTGCCTCACCTCAGCCTACAAGGATACTTCAGAACTCAATAACACATCACAGGATCCAATGAGCTTAAGATTAACTATCTATAGACACACATGGCATGAAAAAACTTCTCACAGAAAATATTAAGCATAATAATTATCCTAAGTAGAGAGGGACTCACCATCACTCTCATGGGTGGTTCTACAAAACGATCTAACAAGCTTCATAACATACAATCCACGAACTTTGTCATCTTCAGTCTGTTAATCACAAGAAAATCACTGATTAACAGCAAAATACAACGGATCAAATCTTGTTTTGATCAACTTCATCATAAATATTTTATTGGAGAAAGGAAGAAAAGGTGAAATAAATTGAACTCCTCCCATTAGCTAAAATCAACCTATGTCTTCCAAATTTCTGAGAAGTCAGACGAGACAACCTCTATAACAGTTAAAATGTATAATTGGTTGTCACTCACGGGAGAAGTAGAAGTAGAATTCATTTTTCTCCTCTTTTTTTTTTCTACCGTAAAATCAGAGTAAGTTATCCAAAAACCACCTAACTTAAAAAAAGAACTACAATTTCCTTTATCGTATCCTAACGTGACTCGCTCCTTTCCAGAGTTCAAATGCTCATAGCTTTTACGCTGATCGTATGTATTTAGCATACCAACAAAACTAATGATAAAAAGTATGAAACATAAAGATTTTTTCCCATTTGAAAATTGTGTTCAGATAAATAAAAGCACGCACCTGAAGCACGGCAGCGGCACCAGCATCGAGTTGAGTGAGGTTGACTAAAAGCATGACAAGCAATTGCGTAATACCGCACTCGGGCTTGTACAAAACATCCATCGTCGTTTTCACCAATCCCAATCGAACCATCGCTTCGGCGAGACTCGAATCCTGCGACAAATTCACCAGGGCCTCCGCCGCAGCCTCCGAAACCTCCTGAAACGGCACGTCGTATATAAGTTACTAGAAACAAACCGAGCTAGCACAGGTAGCATAGTGCACGCGCTCGCGAGTTACCTTGGGAAGCGTTATGAGGCGAGACAACGCGGGTAGGAGGGAGTTTGAGTAATTTGCGAGGGACTGCAAGCCTTCGACGGAACCGGTTAAGCCGCGAACTATGTCGACGGCGGCTTTGGTGATCTGAAAGGAGAAACCATAACGCCGCCACGCATGAGAAACCGTAACTAGGAGTTTGGGAAGGAAGAGTGAAATCAAAGACAAGTGTAAGAGGGTTTACCTGCGGCGAAGGAGAAGATAGAAAGGAGACGAGTTCTTCCATCTCCGTCGCCATTGTTCGCCGCTCTGCTTCTCTGTCGCCGCCGCCGCCGCCTTTGTTACAACAAGGGCATTCACTTCTAGTTGCTTTATGTGTTTTTTTCACGTAAATTTCAGAGAAATCTTCAATCAAATATCCTCGTCTAAGAGTGAACTCTATAACATAACTGTTAACAACAAGGTTTTTCTTTAAATTATTTTTTTCGCTTATACATTTTACTTTTAAATTACTGTTAATAATTTCGTGTATATATTATTTCTGTTTATAAAACAAAAAACTATCCAACTATCTACAATAAAACTGTGATAACTACTTTCTTTAGTATATACATTTTATTATTATTTATATTTTTATTATTTCAATAAAAAATTTAGTAATATATTATATCTTTTAAATAATTTTTTTTAAATTAATAATTATTTAATTAATTATATTTTTTAGATTGAATTATATTTTTTACTTAATTATTTATATTTTTCAAACTTAATTATTTTTTAATTAAAAGATTACCTATAAAATAAATACAAATATTTATAAATAATTTATATTTACTTTTATAATTATAATAATAATAATTTTAATATTGTTTATCTATAACAATATATAAAAAGGATTCACTCATTTGTGTCCATATTTTAAAATTCTAATTTTACCCTTTAAAATATAATTATTTATTAAATTTTTGAAAATTAACCGTTAATTTTACAAATTTTTTATAAAATCGTTTATTTTTATTTCTTCTCTTTTTCCATATTTATCAACTGTTATTCTCTCATCTTTTTTGATATATTTCATTTTATTTTTAATAAATATAATTTTATTTTATATATTAACTTAATAACATTACAATATCATCACCTACCAATATAATATCATGCATATGTAAAAAATGTGTACACACAAGCGCAACTGTGTCTGTGTTTACGCTAGTTATTGTAAAGAAAAATAAATATACATAAGATAATAAGCATGTACAGTATACATTCGTTTAAATCTGTATTCTGATGCGAAGAGTTTGATATTAAAACTTAATTGGGATACTTATTTATAAAATTTTAATAGTTATATAACTACACTATGAAATTATATGGAAGAACTTATAATTTTATTTTATTTATTTATATATATATATATATATATATATATATATATAACAAAATATAACAAAATATAAAACATTTATGATATATCAATCTTAATTTGATAATTTTAAATAACTAATTTCTAAATCTGAAAGATATTTTTAAAAACAGAAATATTTCCTAAAGACTAATTTAAATAAAAAGATATTAAGTAAATATTCTCGATAATGGGTCATATAATAAACCTTTTTATTTTGTAAAAAAGTAACAGAAAAAGCAATTTGCCTTATTGTAAAAGATGAGTAGTTAGAGAGACACGAGACGCAAAGACTAAGGTCTACGTCTTAATGATTGTCAGCCTTAGAGATTATTGTTTTGTTGGAGCAATTCAAACCATAGTCCTTACAAAGTATTACTCGAAAGTACAGAGTTGATGAGAAAGTCATTCAAAGACACTTTTATATAAGAGATCGAGCAAGTCATGAATGGGATCGTCTTACAATAGTAGCATGCTCTTGAATCCGATGATAATGAATTTAAAATTGGTATGGACGAAGTTGAAGTTGACCAATGCAATATTTTCTTCAAATCATTAGAAATTGTTATCAACCTTGATGTCAATATTAGCGAGTTGAAAGATTCTCCTTATTTATCATCGAACCAATTAAATCAAGCTAAGGGTGCACTCTTCATCCTTGGTCACATTATCATTAATCACACGTGAACGAATAAAAAATCGTCGTCACACGTAATTTTTCTAAAAATAAAGTCATAAAATTATTGATCCGAGAAATTTTCCTTTACAAATGCTGATTTAGGCGGGATGTGGACTTAAATGAGTATGAAGTTAAGCGAATTGATTATCTATGATGTTCAAACATTTTTTATGAATTACAAAAAATTTAATGAATTTGAGCATAATATTTTTTAAACTTATATTTAAAGTAAAGATAAAATAACAAATATAATTATTTAAAAATACAGATGTTACAAATTATGTAATCATTATTGTACCATTGACTTATGTTTAGTAAGTTATACTTGAATCCCTCAACATAAAACACATTCTTAATAGAAATAACGAGAGAAATACATGCAATGTCCATAATCTTACAATTGTCCAATGCCTTTGAATGATACCTTGCTTTTGTGATGTTGTTTTAGATATAAAAACATATACATTTTCTTGTTATGTGTGACACTAACATTTACTCTCCAATAACAAGTTTGACCCCTTACCTCTTTTGTTAAAGCATAGCTCATCTTCTACAGGTGCCATGAGACATATTTGCATGTTTTGCATCTCACTTAGAGTTTGAGTCTTATCAATCATCATCAAAAACTTTTTTTTTTCCGATCTTGGCTTTTATTTAAGCTTTAGGCACTCTATATTTCTTTTCTTTTATCGGGAAACGTTATGTCTTCCTATGTTTTTCATTTCAACATTTGCTTGAACTTTCTAAACATCGGAGATATTTTCTTATAAGTTAAGTTTTCCGACTTAACCTCAAAGGTATCATTTTCCTTCTATAGAGCTTTCATAGTTCTAGTTTCCTTACCTCTAAGTTGGGTTTGCTTTGAGGCATATCTTAGAAATGTACCTCATTCTTTATCTAGATTCCTTGGAGTTTATTTAATGTGAACTTCTTCATATCACTTGCCTCCTAATAATGGTGGTTTTGGGCTCCCAAGCTTTTAACGTGTTGCCTAACAACTTTAGGTCAATGTAAGCTTTATAAAAGCTTTATCTTAAAGCTTATAACTCGTTTAAAAGAACATGCATTCTTCCAAACATATCATTTATAGTCTAACCATCCTTCATGATTAACGAGTGAGGTGTTGATTCAAGGTGACTCTAGAAGAGGGAGACGAATAAAGTCTGTAGACATTTTATAATCATTTTATGCATACATACTAAGAAAACAATATAGAGAGAGTAAGGTAAAGAAGAATGCACACAAGGATTTATACTGGTTCAGCCTCACCTGAGGCTACATCCAATCTCCTAACCCACCTGCTTAAGAAATTCACTAATCAAATCCTTTGATTAGCACGAGTGTCAACCTTCCCATGTATCATTTCTAAACCTCCCCCTAATATAGAGAACTAAAATCACAATGATCAAAATAGTCTCTCACGCAGGAGAGTATAATCATGCTTACAAGGTATACTTCATTATGTGAAGGATATTACAATGTTTACCACTCAACCCAATATCACTCTATACAAAAATGAATTTGACTATAATGATCTTAGAGTATTCTCTATTTTTCTTTACTTCAAGAATTGATATGATAGTATTTCAAAACTTTTGTACTTTCTCTCTTTTTCTTCATCTTCATCATTATCATCTAGGTCTCAGTACTTATAGTCGCGTTGTGCCTTTTGACTGTTGATGCATATTCAATTGACAATGTCTTTAATATCGTTTTCTTTCATCATTTGGATGTTCTTGATATTGCCTTCATAGTATATTGCTTCCTATGAATTATTTCTTCTTTCCTTTTTTATCCATTCAACAATTTGAATTTTAAATATAACATGTTGTGACTTTAATCATCTTAAGATTCTCTTGTAGTCTTTGATATGTAGAGTCTTTCTCTCTCTCTCTCTCTCTCTCTCTCTCTCTCTCTCGTGATTGATCAATAATTATATGACATCATTAGTAATATTCAATCAAAGAATATTTTCTTTTATATCTGATCAGTCATCTTTGATATTCTTCAAATTAAATCTTCAATAAAAAATGTTCAATCAGAATATCTTCAAATAACTTTGGGACTTGCTACACAATTCTCTTTCTTTACTTGATCAACAATTTCAACATTTAGATTTCTTTGATCAATTTAGACTTGATTATCATATCACATTGTGATTTAGTATTTCTATTTCATGCCATCTGAACTTGATTCATCTAATGTTTGTCATCATTTAACTCATCTAGTCACTCTTCCATTGGAGTCTTCTAATAGAAGTACTCGTCTAATACGGATACTCAAGATTCAACTTCATGAGTTGACTCTGACTTGTCTAACACTAATACTCATTTGGTGCATTTGAGTGCTTGTGTTGACTCGTCTTACACTTTTCTTTGACTCATTTACTACTTGTAGGAGTCTAATGCCTTGTTTTATCACATTGACTTGTTTGGTCAATGATCTTGTCAATTGAGTTCAATTGATTTTGTACTATTGAATGCATCTGATGACCTTTATCATCTATCAACTTGTCTAAGTTTCACTTTCTTTCGTGTTTGCTTCAAACTTCAAGCTTCATCTTTCTTTGTGCTACATGTGCTTTTTTTATGCTTTTACTTTCACTCATTACACAAACATTAGTCCAATAAACATATATATATATATATATATATATATATATATATATATATATTCACAATAAAGAACATGGTTGCTTAATGGTTATTTATGAGCATCTAACAACGTCTTTGATTTAGTTATACTTTCCTATGTCCAATGCTTATCTAGATATATATTCTAATCATTCTTTGCCATCTTTGAACATTGCTATGCTAACTTATCTTTCTTCTTTCATTATAGATTTTGTTATCAACAAAACCTACTTACTATGAGGCTCGTTTAATGGGGTTTTCCAACGTCTAATGTTGACATGAGGGTGACAACTTTTCTTAGCTAGACATCTTCAATTCCTTCATAATTGATTTTCAATCTCAATAACAAGTTGTAAAGAAATCTTACATTATAACAATCAACATGCAGTTTCACAATCAGACACAAATAATAAACATTCACCCATAGATTCCCAAAAAATCATTTGAGACCCCAAGACTTGACTATCCGGATACGCACACTGAGGCACCACCACCAAGCAGTGGAATTACGTCCTAGTAATGAGGCGTCACCACGAGGCCTTTGCGGAATTACACCCTTACAAGAGGCACCACCACGTGGCCTTCGTGGAATTACGTCTTGGCCTTGAGGCACTACCACGATACTCGCGTGGAATTACGTCCTTATGTTAAGGCACCACCATGAAATCTCACCACGAGGTCCATGGAATTAAGTCCAATAGGTGAGGCACCACCAGGGACTCCCATTAGGAAGGTCCATGGGATTACGTCCAACAGATGAGGCGCCACCATGAGCTCTCGCTACAAGAGTCATGGAATTACGCCCTGTTCACACTTTGTACATGTTTCACCAACCAATCAGAACGTTCCCATAATACTAATATCATGTATAACAACCCATCATACAACTCATGCTTTCCAATTCAAACACAATGAAGCAACATATCATTTACATCTCAACTTCATATATTAATCAAGGCATCATCCCTCAAACTTTTCTAGTAAAGCATTCAAGTCAAACAAACAAACAAATAACCACATCATTGGCCACGTTATAACACAAAACCTGCCCCAGTCTCGCTCAGGCTAGAAGACCTCGCTCAGGCGAGAGGTCCTCTCGCTCAGGCGAGCCCTTTCTCGCCTAGGCGAGAGCTTAAGTAGTGGAACAGTGGCTCCTATGGATTCTCGCTCAGGTGAGCTCCTTCTCGCCTAAGCGAGATTACACCTCGCTCAAAATGAAGGCGAGTCGTCTGAGCAACAGTTCGCACAAAAATCTTGGACGAGCCTTTGTTAGTCTCGCCTGGGCGAGACATGCTCGCTTGGGCGAGAAAACCAGTACCCATCATTGTTCCTTCATGCAGCAGTCACACAATCACAATCCCAAAAGCTAAAACGACATTCTCATCAACCAACGATAGCATACAGACCACAAAAATCATACAAAAGCATTAGAGCAAGCAGAAAATGAACTAGACACACGGACCCTAGCTTCCCTTACCTGGAAAAATGGCTAATATTGGACTTTGACTCTTAAGCCAGCGAAACCAGCAACTCCAAGGACAGATCTATGAACTGAAACAGCGGCACAACAAAGGGGATTAGATTCACACAGTGAGTCCCGACATAAACCACAAAAATATCTTAGAAAGAGTTAGGTTTGAGGACTAACTTACGTGAACGGGAGACGAAATTTGAGCTCACTTGAACTTGGGTAGATCTCCAAACCCTAGTAGAGGTTTTGTGGAGAGAAGATGGCTGAGTTAGGGCACTGATTTTTCAGAATGCCTAGCAATTGAGGGACCTTGGTTGCTTTAGGGGTCTTGGCACCCTATGGGCCAGTCCCTCTAGGCCCAACAGTGTGACAGCCCGTAACATTAGGACACTCAAAAGAAAGTGGGCCTTACATTTAACTCTAAAAAGTTTCATCTTTTAAATTATTATTTTTATTCAAAATTCAATATGGATTCATAGGATATACAAGACACACTCAGATAAATTAAAACTATATGACCACCTTATTGATTAAGATACCATTGTCCTTTCCTTTGAAAGAATAAATGACCCACACTAAATAACGACGTTAAGGAGTAAATTATGAGAATAAAAAAATGGAGTCATAATATCATCTTCCTTAATAATACAATAAGAAATTGATAATTCCCGACTTTGACATCTTAAAAGTTATTTGTTAAATTCTTTAATCATGAAATTTAATGTCACTTTGATATTTTTCTAGAACATTTTTCATTTGGATAAAAAAATCCACTTATTTAATGTTATAAGACTGGAATAACTTTTTTAAAAGAAAAAATATTAAAACAAAATTCTAGAAGATAAAGAATTAAAACTTTATAGCTTATTTATTGAGCTTTCACATAAATACTTTTGTAAGTTTCGACAACTTTTAATAAAAAAAAAGTTGTAATGAGACGTTGGAGTCAATAATGAATTTCTAGCTCTTTTCTTTGTAAAATTTAATTCAAAGTACATTAGCTTAAATACACCTACCTTAGGCATCTCAAATGTACTATTACTAGTATCACTCAATTCTTTAATTTGTTTAGAAAGTGCCAAACGACAATATGATGTGGAATCACGGGTTTTAACATAGTGTGAAAGTGAATTAGGGCAGGGATACCTACAAAGTAGCCCTACTCAACATATCTCAACTATGAATAAAAAAAATCTCAATTATGAATAAAAAAACATCTCAATTAATAATTCAACGTAAAAGCTATGTTCAATTAGTACACACGCGCAAGCGCAAATAGACATTAACGCAATTTGGACAAAACAACAACTGAGAACACAACCGGAAAAAACTTCATCGTATTACAAGCACATACCATAGTCCATACATAGATGGAAAGAATTACCCACACATCCACGAAAAACGGTGCGTTACACTGTCGGTGTCAGAAGCTCTGAAACACACACACAAAGTGCAAATAAACGATAAATGGAAGCTTTGCAATAACCAAAGTGCGGATCGTGATGTTTGATTCGTAAAGCGACACCGCATCACAACCCCACTTGCTTTTATGCTCCGGCGGTGCATCGCCCTTGATAGATCCTCAGCGTCACCCAATCATTACGACGTCCCAGTGTTTGAAATTTGTTTCTCCCGGAAAGATCTCATCTTGGGAAGATTTTCTATGTTCTGCATTGTTAGTTTGGTTAATCCCTGTAAGTTGTGGCATTCCCGTGCTTCCATTTCTTCCTCAGAGCTTAAATTTCGTTTTTTTTTTACCATCTTTGTGTTTATCTCTCATTGGGAGGGAGTGGATGTATGTTTATTTGTTTAATTTTTGGATACGATTCTTTGTTCTTTGTGATATTTAAAATTTCAATGGATAAATGGGAATTTTTGGGTAGTGATAGAATTACTTTTTTTCTTTGATTTGATTTTGTTATAAGGTAGTGACATTTTAAGTGAATGCTTTTCCTCTCATACCAGCTGCTTGGAGGCGCTAGAAGAGTGGCTGAGAAAGTTTTAGCTTGACCTTGTCATGTTTTGTTTATATTGTCACTCATATCAATAGTGATTTTTTAAACTGCAGCTTCTTGATTTCCCTCTGTCAATTATGTCATATTTGATGCCTGTATTGACATCTAAATCTGTAACTATTTAAGCACATGCGAATATATATTGGAAAATGATATACTTCTGCAGATGAATTGTTCTGTGTCTGAATTCTGGGACGTGCTTTGGAATGGCTCTGTATAGAACCAGTGGTGAATTGTTGACCGAGAGAAGGAGCATCATCGATGCAGTTTTCAATTCTTTTGAAAAAAGTGATCATGGCTCTAGAGGTTTACGTCGAGGTCGAAGATTTGGTCGGATTACCAAACACAAGCTTTCACGCTGGATTTTCCTTCTAACTGCACTCATTTCAATACTTCTAACAGTTTATGGTTTGAAAATGTTTTTTCAAGGTGAGGACAGAGACATGTGTCTTTTCTTTTGATATTTGTATGATTATATTCAAGTAGTTTGCCACTGGTTTTCACTTTTTGTATTTCTTGACAATGGTTTCATTACAGCTAAAATGGAATCCAAGTTCTCATCAATACCCCTTATCCTGCAAGAAGAACGTAACCAACAAGGAAATATTATGGTATCGGATGAGGCAAAGACACCTAAAGAAAATACTGTGGTACCTAATCTTGGAATGGTGCCTAAAGGGAAGCGCCGAAAGCGTAAGACTCATTACCCTGCTCCTCATTTATCTTAAAGTTACGTTTTATGAGTTTAAAGTCAAATTTCAGTTCTAGCTCTTTGCTCCATTCCCTCCCATGCATCTAAATGAAGATTTGTTGAGAAATCCTTCTTAGAAAAACCAATAGTGAAATGATAGTTCAGAAACAACAGACAGTGGATGGGTTTGCATATCCAAAAAGAAGTTGTCATACGATAGAGAAGCATTTCTAGGATAATGGCATATACTATTTTTCTATCAGCATCAAACTAAATAGTTTCTTTGTGCCGTGTGAGTCATATTCGTTTGGCTGGCAGAACTTGATTATACATCTGGTTGATGTTGTTGCTGTGGCATTATGATAATTAGCATTTTCCATGTGATGTGTTATTGTACTTATGTTATTATGCTAGTTATATTTAAATCTCAAATGACAATGGTGTCCTGAGTTAAAATGACAAAAGAAAAAGCCTTTGGGATTTTTCACGGCAAGGTTACATCACTTGCTAATATTTGAATTTGGTCAAATAAGTCATATGTTCCTCATTTTTCTGACTCTACTAGTAACTAAATTTTTGCCTCCAATATTTTCCTTGATTATCAATCCTTCAGATTTCCCTTGTGATGTTGGATTTCTGGAATCAGTAGAAAGCCTTGTTGAACCCCAAAGTTATGTGAACTCCACATGGTTTTCTCTAGAGTATGTTGACTACGAAGAAAGAACATCCAAAAATAATTTATTTGAACCTCGATTTGGAGGACATCAGACTCTAGAGGAAAGAGAAAATTCATTTTATGCAAAAAATCAGACTCTTCATTGTGGTTTTGTCAAAGGGCCACCAGGACTTCCAAGCACTGGATTTGATATAAATGAAAAAGATAAGGCATACATGTCCAAATGTAAGGTTGCAGTTTCTTCATGCATTTTTGGGAGCTCTGATTTCCTCCGAAGGCCTACAAGTAGACTGGTAATTCCGCAAATTCTTTTAGAACATGTTTTTGGTGTTGTGTAAATTATCCATAATAAAAACAAAACAGTATTTAGTCAAGGTTTTCTTTGATCAAATGCTGAAATGAAACTAAAAGATCAAATTTTTAGTCTAATAAAGTGATGAAAGTTTTAATTATTGGAGCAACAAAAGTAATATGTATGTCAAAGATATTGGAGTCATAATCAGATAATTTATGTTGCATATGTTCTGTTTATCGGCCTTCCTCTGTCCTAGGTTTGTAGAGTAGTAATAAGCAGTGCAACAAAACAACATAATAAGACTCTAAGAGGAGAGCGAAACTTGTAGAATGGACAGACTTGGATTTCTCTCAAATGAGAGTTCGTTCCCCAAATTTCCATTTGAGTCAAATCTGTTGTGGTTAGATCGGTTTGGTTTTCTTAAAACATCTCCTTAGTTCATGGTGATAATGGAGTGTTATAGTATAGTCTTTCCTTCAAATCAATATTTCGACAATATTTTCAATTTTTTATTTCATTTGCTAGACTTTTTGCTATGAAGTAGTAGAACCCTGAAACTTAATTATCTATCTAAGTTATGTGATTACAATATTTCATTTATAGATTAATCATTATGCGTACTGTCTTTGATTTATAAAACATATGGTGAGAATGTTCTATATGATTCTTTGCTGCAATGCAGATCAGTCAATATTCAAAGGACAATGTTTGTTTTGTTATGTTCTTGGATGATCAAACACAATCCAAACTTTCATCAGAGGGAAACAGTCCTGATGAGAGAGGTCACATTGGCTTGTGGAGAATTGTTATTGTAAAAAACTTGCCATATGAAGACATGAGGAGAACTGGCAAGGTGCCAAAATTTTTATCACATCGCCTCTTCCCAAATTCTAGGTAGTTCTAGCAATCTATTCAAGTATCCAACTGTTCTGGCTTTCTATTCCTCATTTTCATGTTGTTTAAAAACCCTTGCTTGGTAGGTATTCAATTTGGCTTGACAGCAAGATGCGACTCAACTCTGACCCTATGCTGATTATTGAATATTTTTTGTGGCGAAGGAAGGCAGAATATGCCATCTCAAATCACTATGATCGCCATAATGTTTGGGAGGAGGTACTCCAAAATAAGCGCTTAAATAAATACAACCATACAGCAATTGATGAACAGTTTAACTTTTACCAGTCTGATGGCCTCCCCAAGGTTGACCCATCAAAGTCAAATGATCCTCTTCCAAGTTGTGAGGCTCTTTTCATCTTTGTTTCTTGTGAAATACCTGTTTCCTCTCCTTGTGCATAATAAGATTCCTATTATTGAGTCTTTCACCATGCAGATGTTCCCGAGGGTTCCTTCATAATCAGGGCACATACACCTATGTCAAATTTATTTTCATGTCTTTGGTTCAACGAAGTTGATCGATTCACATCTCGTGATCAACTAAGCTTTGCTTATACTTATTTGAAACTCAGAAGAATGAATCCAGAGAGACCATTTCAGCTATATATGTTCAAGGTGAATTTTTACACAACATTTCACACACAGAGTCTCAGTTCATTGCCATATAAAGTGAGGGTTATTTCTATGACAATTTATAAAAAGTGTTTACTGCATAAAACTTTCTGATTCTCTTAGTTTTGACCCTTTACAAGTGACGTAGGTTTTTGCAGCCTCGCATACCTAATGGTCATGTTCTATCCTGTTAATTCAGGAACACATTCTTCCTCTACTTTCCTCCCACTGAGAAAAATCCTAGGAGTGGAATTTTTATTTTGTAAATAACTAAAAGTTTTTGCTCTATGGTGTTGCTTGAAAGGCATTCATGTAGTAACTATCTATGCAGGATTGTGAACGCAGAGCATTAGTGAAGCTATTCCGGCACAGGTCGCTTCCATCTCTACTAGAGACTGCTTGATCAGTTCCAGATCTTAAAGGTGCCTTTTGTTGCCACATGATCATCATGTACTGTTCATTTTGATTATTTTGAGTGCCATCATAAGAGTATGATTCTATTATTCTTCATATGGTATGACTAACTGTCTTATTTGATGAATTAGTTCACTCTTCTAAATAAGACTTGCAGAACTATCTAATCAATTTTGTAATGAGAGAATTCAAGGCATATGACCTTGTATGATTGTATCTCTGAACTTTGGAACTTGAAGCATCGGCTGAAAGAGGGCAAACCAGTATTGAACAAGTTCAATTTTTTTTTTTGGGGGGGAAAAATCATCTGATGCTTGATACAATACATTTGAGAAATGGTTGAAAATTTTATGACCCTTTTTTTCTTTTTCCACTCTCTCATGACCAGAGTGAAACTCAGAATCTTTCAATCTTTAGTCTTTATTTTGCACCTTCCTACTCTGCACACTCTTGATCTTCTTTCTTATGGAAGCTCCCTCACAAGACATGTGTAATATGTGAAGGGATGCACACTACTCTAAGGGCACAGGTCATTATATTTGACATCCCTTCCAGCTTGACTAGCCTGAGAAGACATGTGATGTGTTTTAAGCTGGACCAAAGAGAGACAAACTCATTACTTGCTGCACAGTGGATTCTTATTCTTCTTGGAGCCACGGCTGAAGAGTGATTGCAGGTGCATTTTGTGGCCAAGGATTTTACTCCATTATGGGGTTCAGTGGAAGTTGTTTATGTGGGAAAGGTAAGTTGATCAAGGTTTTTGTTAGTTCAGCTTCCTCCAGTTTAGTGTCTAGTGTCGGGGATGAGGGTGATTTTGCTAACATGTAAGAATACTTTGTTTTTTCTATTTGTGTAAACATGCAACAGGTTCTCCTTCCTCTCCCAGTCATAAGTAGAGGTTATTGAGTAGTAGTGGCTGGTCATAAAAACTGTATATTGCTTTTCATTTTAGTGACATTTTTGGTGATGAGAAATCTTCTTTCTGTAATGTGTCTTCAAATCAAAATAAAAAAAAATAAAGTTCAACTGTTTTTATGCATGAATTGCATGTGATTTCTTAGAAAGCTACTTGAAGCTCTGATATTGTATTTTTATATTTAACATTTTCTTGAGTGGATGAGATATTGGTTTCAAACTTTGTACCCATTTTTGTTAAAGAGACTCCAAATCTGAAGCAGTAAAAGCACACTGGTTATAACTTTGACTCAGTTAATATATCAGCATTCTTTACATAATTTTATGGTCTAGAACAGTGGTTATATATATTACTAAAATTGTTTAATAATATAAATATGAAAAATAATATTATAAAAATATAATGGCATACATTTATGATACTAAAAAATAAAATAAAAATAAATTTATAGGTTTTTAATATTTACAGTAATGTAACAGTTTAAATAAATACAAGATAAATCATATGTTTGGTGCTAGTAAGATTTCGAATATATTAAGAAATTTCATATTACTTTTGTTCTTCAAAAGTTTAAAATATTGTTAAGGTCTTCGTTAGTAATATGCATAGAGAAGAGTAATGTGAATGACGGTTTTACCACGTGAATTATGCAACTAATCGAAATTTAGTTATATATAAACTAATATTATGTTAAGAATATCACTCATGTAAGCTTTTCATAAAATATACTTAAATTTTTTACAGGAACCTACACAATATATTTAAATTTTAGAGAGACAAAAATAGTATAAATATTTTGGGGACGTATTTAATATTTTGAAATATTTACGCACATAGGAAACCTATTTAACAGGAAAATATGTCTATTAATTATATTTAAATAATATACATAAAATTATAAATAATAAGAAGTTTATGTATTGAATAAAAAAAATTAAAATGACCAATATTTTAATTTTTTTCTAAATAAATAAAATTTTGTTTTATTAGTTTTTTTTTTGTTTAACCGAGTTTTGTAGTGCTTTGACCGATTTTGGACAACAATCAAATTGGATAAGGGACCGGTTTTTTAAGTTTTGATAGACTTCATTTCTTGAATCTCATAATATCTGTGTATACCGAATTTTTCATCTCATTATTTTTAGTTATTATGTTTTTTTATTTGTATTGCTGTTATTTTTATTATGCTTTTTATTTGTATTAGAATTAGAAATGTGTTTCTTTTTTCAATTTTGTTTCCATACTTTTTGAAATTAGAAATGAGTTTTAAAAGTTTTTTTTTGCATATATCTTGACGAGAAATTGGAAATTTTTCTACAAAACTGTTAGTTAGATTAAGGATTAGTCTCTTGGTGAATAATAGATTAATTGAATCATAATTCAAAGTTAGGTTCTTTGTAGAAAGATAATTCAAGTTTAGGAAACAAAAAATATTTACTATCGAGTTGAAAAGAACTTTAGTTTCTTAGAAACAATTTGATAAAAATATTGAGAATGAAATTGTAAAATTTCTTCAATAATCATTTAGAATTAATTACTTTTTCTATAGCAATTACCATACTTCAAAGCAAATTTGAACAATTTAAAATATATGAAGATATTTTTGTTTTTTATTTAGTGTTAAGAAATTAAAGTCACAAGATTATAATTTTTGTAAGAAAAATGTTTAAACCTTGAAAAATCTTTAAAACTTAATCATTTGTTGGATATTGATCCCTTATGCTAACAATATGGAGAAATAAGGTGGGTTTGAAGAGGTTTAGAAGAGAGGGTGGGAGAAGTTATAAGTTTAACTCTCTCGTTAACAAAAACTAACAACTAACAATTGTCTATCAAAAGAAAAAAAAGTTGTTGGATATCGATGAATTTGATTTATTTTTAAAATTAAATATCTTAAGAGAAATTATAAGTTTGAAAAATGATAAATCATTTAACATTCTTAATTATATTATATAGGTATAAATACTGATTTGGTACCCAAACTTTTTCGGAATGTTCAATTTGGTACCCGAACTTTAGGGATGTTCAATTTAGTACCCAAACTTTTTAAACGGGTTTATTTTAGTACCTTCCGTTAAATACTCTTTGACGCTATTTGGGACCTCTTGAGCTGGCACTGTGCAACAGATACGTGACAGAATTAAGGGTTCACATAAAATGACTTGGATTGTATTTATTTGTGATCAAATTAAAGTGCCCTTTTGTTGTGGAGATTGACCTAATTTTAGTTTTCTCTTCTTCTGGTTTTTCTGAAACGGTGAAGAAATGTCAAAGGTTCAATCATCTTCTTCTTGCTCTCACAATTCACGGGTGATGCGAAATCAGAGCTCGTGCTGTAGTAGTGGTGGCTGTAGAGGCTTAGGTGAAGCACCCACATGCAATTGCGGAGTGGTAGCTGTGTTGAGAACAGCTAGAACAATCAAGAAGGGTGGGAGACAGTTTTGGGGATGCCCTAATTTCAAGGTTAGTCATATGATGTTATTTGTTTGGGTAAGTTTATGTTTGTGTTTGGATGTAGTTGCATAGTAAAGTAATTGTTTGTTGTGTTGTTTTTCGAATAACAGGGTGGAAGTGAAGGTTGTTATGGGTGCAATTTCTTTAAATAGTGCATTGAAGATGGTGATGACGAAAAGGATACAATTATTCTGAAGCAAAGGCGAAAGATTTATATTCTAGAGAAAGAAGTTAAGGGATGGAGAAAGTGGGTCAACTTATTAATTGGATTGGTATGTCTATTGGTTGTAGTTAATCTGATTTTAGTATCCATGATGTTGATGTAGATTGATATTGTAGTGAAAGATTAGTTGTTTAAAGTTGTGTAGTGAAAGATTAGCTGTTTAAAGTTGTTTGACTTTAGGTGTTTGGAAGGTTGTTTTGTAATATGAAATTTAATGAAATGAATTAAAGTTTGGAGTTATGAAAAATGTGAACCATCTGTTAAAGTTCTGCATTTATTTTTCTGGTATTTGAAATGTTACATGGACTGAAATAACAAGAAAGGAATTTAAATTTGAACAAAAGCAGGATAAGTTGCCACAAATTCATTGAATATCAAATATGATATAACAAAAGGACATTGTTCATAGGTATGGATAACAAACATCCGACCACAGACAAAAGTATTGGTAACACAATACCAATCCAAAATAACATAATACATATGAAAGACTTAAAGTGAAGTTGCAGACTTAAAGTCATTACAAAAGGTGCAGCCTGAATTCTTAAAAATAATCCTAAAGTCATGGTTTCCATACAGCTCCTCTCCTATGCTGGAGTTTTTGCCTTGAAAAAGGTCTACCACGTGTTGGTTGAGGAATGAGATTTTGGTGGACTGGTTGGGATGATTCTGTTCCATGAGTTATCTATGTTGCTTGCTCATGTGGTGTAGAAGGTGGTGGAGGTCCATTCTGTGTTGTAGACTGTGATGCGGTTGCAGGTGCAGGCTGTGTTGCAGATGCAGGTGCAGGTAATTCAGATGCAGATGCAGGGTGTGTTACAAATTCTGGTGCAGTTGCAGGTGCAGATCCTGGTACAGAAGCTGGTGTCACCTTTGATCTGTTCGTGGCCCATCTATCCATCAAGTAAGCTCTAATTTGTTCCATCATACTTATGATAGGCTTGCTCCTCGCCTCAACAATGACACTGTTGAAAGCCTCACTCATATTATTCACTAATGTGTCAGACATAGGTCTTGGGTTGAACCTAGACCTAGACCAATACCTATTTATGCACAAAAATGAGAACAATGTATAAGAATGTCTCCACAATGTTAAAGTGACAACAATATTGTATAAGTTCAGTTACCTAGGGGGTATGGCTATTAGATGCTTGAATGCCTCCAAGTTAACTTCTTTAATCATCCGCATAGTTGTTTCCCATTGTTGTGGATAAGTACTGACTACAGCCTGCCACATCAGATTTTTCAGATTTTTTCCTGGGAATTTTTTCCTAAAGTTTGCATACAAGTGACGCATGCAAAATCTCTGATCAGCTCCTGGCAAAATGTCTTGTACAGCAGACAACAAACCCTGTTCAACAATTCACTTCATAAGTGTTTAATCCATATGGTTGATAAATGAAAAACAAATAAGTGTTTAATCCATATGGTTGATACCTTTTGCTGGTCTGACATGAAAGTGATGGAAGAACATATATTGGGACCACCAAGATCATCAACTAACAATTCCAAGAACCAACTCCATGTATCTTTATTTTCTACTTCCACCATAGCCCATGCAATTGGCAGCATTTGATCATTTGCATCCCTCCCAATAGCTGTCAGCAATTCACCTCCTTATCTCCCTTTGAGAAAACACCCATCCAAACCAATAATAGGTCGACAACAAAAAAAATTATCCTTGCAGGCTTTAAGACACATATAAAATCTCATAAAGTATGTTTTCCCTTCAATTGTATCCACTTTAACCTTTGTAGTTGATCCCAGATTAGATCTCAGAATTTCATGGGCATAATCATATATTCTTCTAAATTGTTCTTTAAAAGAACCTTCAACTTCCTCATTGGACAATGCCCTTGCCCTACGTGACATTGACTTACTCACATTCACATTCCACTTTCTTGATATCTTCTTACGAATATCCACAACCCTAGTACTTGGATTATCTCTCATTGTGTTTTTCAACTGCCTACTTAGCCACTTTGCATTTATTAAATTTACATTGAACTCTCTACTACATGTGTGTTTGTCAACTACTTTCCTTAGTTGCCAAATGTTTTTAGCAGGAACATATCCACAATATGCAAACCATTTACATTTTCCCTTAGCTCCCAAACAAATAACTCTAAGTCTGCGGTTATCATTTCTTTGAATTTTCAGTTTCAAACCAGAATGCACACCATACGTCCTAATTGCATCTACAAATTGGGCCTTATCTATGAAATATGTACCAATTTCCCACTAATAATCTTCCATGTTTATTGGCATCCGAAAGTTCATGAAGCTTGACTTAGTGTTTTCTTCTTTCCCCACTGTCTCCTCACTTTCTTCACCACTGTCCAAGTGGTCTGACACCCATTCGTTATCAGATAATCCCATTTTACTTTCCTGACTTCCCTCACTGACATACAGATCTACTTCAACACTGTCCTCACACAAGTTATGGTCATCTGTAGCATCTCCATCATAAGCAACATTGACATCAACTAAACCTTCTAATTCCTGATCCCCTGTACCATCAGCAATATGAGGTTCTAATTTAGTCCAACTATGGACTTCAACATCTTCAACTCCCTCATCATGACGTCCCTGCATATCACCCTGCACATCATCATCCATCCTATCTTTACATGCCTCATTATTACCATCATCATGTACCTTATCACCTCCATCCACCTTATCATAGCCAACTTCATCTGGGTTATTACCATCATCCTCCATCCCATCTTTGCATGTCTCATTATTAGCATCATCCTGCAATTCAGGATCCACAACCTTATCACCTCCATCCGACTGTTCAGAGTGAACTTCTTTGTCATTATTACCACCATCCTGCAATTCAGCCTCCCCATTATTGCCACCTACACAAGCACTATCACAATCCATCTCCCCTTGTACCTTAACATTTCCATGACCAGTTTCTATATTGTCATCACCTAAGGGGTAGTATTCCAAAAAGTTATCAACTACTTCAGCCTCAGAAACTATGTGTACTATAAACAAGTGCACATTCCCATTTCTTCGAGCAATATCTGCCATGTGCAATGCTCCCTTACAATCACACAACAACTTCAACTTATTTTCTAACACTGACCCTTTTCCAACTTTATACCACAATTCCTTCACAGCATGATAACCCATCTCTTTCAACTTCCCTTTAATCTAAAAAAAACTCCACCAATCCGGGTCACATAGCCATGTAGCTATTTCCCCATCACTATAAGTTAACCTACCATTCTGTATAAAATAGCCACCATGGTGGAGCACAACTTCAAAACAATCATCAGACATCACAACCAATATAGTAAAACCACTTACCCTGTCAAATAAGAATACCCAAAAAAAGCCACAAATTACAGTCATACCACAAAAAAACGCCACAAATTACAACCATACCACAAAAAAACAGTATAAAGTCATAAAGGGGACCACAAGCCACCCACCCACCGCATACTTTACTTTACACTTCACAGAAACCCACTGCATTTATCAAATAAATCACTAATTCCAAACACACAAGGACCCCCACAGTAGAACCCCCCACAACATTTATGCAATATAATACAAATCCCAAAACGAGTAGAGCTTCGAAAATATAAAACAATACCACTTATTCATCAGCACAAAGACAAAAAGCACAAAAGAAAACTCACCTTCCACGATTGCCAAAGATTCTCCTTCTCCGTCTTTCACTGCCGAACCTTTTTCTTCCCAACTTCGCCCTCTCCAACGAACGGAACCACAATCTCCCTGCTTCTTCGCCGATCGTCGAACGCCTATCCACTCACAACCCTAAATCCCAATTTCCGCTTTCCGCTTTCTGCCCTGATTTTTCCTTCTCCACCAGATTTCATGTGTTGTGCCCTAATTCCCTCTCGACCTAATTTTTTCCCCAATTCACTCAGTAATCACGATCCCAAAATTTTAACTTACGCAATTATTAGTTAATTTCATTATTTTTACATCTTAATCCACGTGCACACTCAGTAATTCTGCCACGTATCTGTTGCATAGTGTCAGCTCAACAGGACCCAAATGACGTTAAAGAGTATTTAACGGAAGGTACTAAAATAAACCCGTTTAAAAAGTTTGGGTACTAAATTGAACATTCCTAAAGTTCGGGTACTAAATTGAACATTCCAAAAAAGTTTGGGTACCAAATCAATATTTATACATATTATATAAAAAGAATTGATTATTTTCCAAATGTACCTATAACTTACAAAATAACATTAACAATTTCAATTTCACTATCTTTTGTCTGAGATAAAAGAAATTTATCAAAACTAAAGATAATAAAAATTTATAATGAATTAGTCATATTATTTACTGAAAAAAATATTAAATAAAATTAATAATGATAATTAATCAACCAATTTTGCATAACAAAATGCTGGAAAAATAAATTTTAAATAAAATACTTTATTTCGTAAGTTTGCTATAACTATTCTAAACTCTTGAGTCGTCGAAGGTCAAAAACGATTGCAACCTTCAAAAATCACAACATAATTGATTCCAGGACTACCATAATCAATTTCAGACCTGCAAACCTTCCACCAGAATCATTTTTACTCCTTTAAATACCACACATAATCCATTCCAGAGGCTATGTAACACACTCAGAATGTGTTCCCTCCCCCTCTTACATAGCCAAGCTTTTGTTTCACTCTCCCTGGATTCTAAATCCTGTCCGTTCACTCCCACCATCACTCCTTGTATTCTTTCCTTCCTTCACCAAAACCTCCATTCAACATTGAGAAAACATGTTCAGATGCAGAATTTCTCACCTGAATTTTAACTACAGGTCACGACTTTTACTGAACTAGCTTCAGCTTTCAACTTCAGCTCTCTACAAACTCAAATAACACACTTGTGACCCAACATTCACATTCATTTTGTTTTAATACACCCGGCTACCATGGTCTTCACTTAGTTTGTCCAATGCTTAAACACGCAGAGCGGAGAACCTTTACTATTCATGCAGGGAATACTGGATGCATGCAGGAATCTTCTGTTAGGAATCAAAGTGAGTTTAAGTTCCACATTGGTTAGAAATAAGAAAGTAAAGCATTATATAAGAATAAAAGCCCATAAACCAATTGTTTTAAGATTTTGAGTTAACAATGGTGTCAATGCCTTATATCAATGTCTTATATGGTTGGACTCAGGTTTCATTATTGGTTGAATACAATCACTCACGTGGTGTCAATGCTTTTTATGTTTCATGCCTTTATTCATGTCTATTGTTTCATGTAAAATGACTTTAAAATTAGCCAAGTGATTTAATCTAGTTTCAAGGATTCAAGAGTTTAGAAGGCCTAGAACAAAATTAAGAATAAGACAATTTATGCTAAAATGTATCACAATTTTATTTAAAATTTATTTTTTGAACTTTATGTAATGTAAAATTATATATTAAATTGTTGCAATTAATTTCATTTAACATTTCTTTATTAATAGATAATAAGACTAATTCATTTAATCTTTGTTGAGAGGTCATTAATTTTAAAAACGTTTTGTTTTCTTTAGCTTTGAAAAACTTCCTTTAGCTAAATTAATTGGTATTGGAATTGTTAACATTATTGTATAAGTTATATATGCATTTGAAAAAGAATTATTCGTTTTATATATATTTAAGAATGTCAATCATTTTCCAACCTATAATTTTTTTTAAATATATAATCTAAAAATAAATTTTGATTGGATAATATTTTGTATCCCTAATTTTCTTTTATAACTTTTGTTTTGATTTCATTTGCTCTTTTATCAATTCATGTGCACATCATACCCTACTCAACTCAGTCTAAGGTGTGAACAACTTGCCTTTGGTTAAGGTGCACCCAACTCGACTCGACCATACGTAGGTCCAAGTCAACTCAAACTTTTGTGGGCCTAACTCAATTATATGAACAATATGCTTGATTCAACCTAGCATGATGTGGACTATTATGTACTATAGGCTCGATTCATGAACCTTAGCCTATTATGTACTATAGGTTATGGTTTTTAACCGTAGTCTATTTTATACTATAGGCTACGATTTTTAATGGTAGTCTTAAGTTCTCCATTTTTTACTACGCCTGGATATAATATGGTTCGTTAACCGTAGTTTAATATAAAAAATAATTATAACTGTATTCTTTCATTGTATTAACAACTCTATCAACCTTGGTTTGACCCAAAGGCATGTTGACCTAGGCCTAACCCAAATGACCTACCTGACTTAAGTTTAACCCAATTTTGTCTATCTTAACCTAAGATTGACTCACATAGATTGGCCCATAGAACCTTTTTTGTTATTTTGGTCATGTGAGCTTTTTCTTATGTGACCTTTTTTTATCCTATGGGTTTTCTTGCCCCGATCCATATGAGCGAAAGCCAAGTCCTATGCATTTGACAAAATTGACATATCTAGTTGACTTGATTATATTCAATATGGACTTGATTCAACTCAATATGATATGAACTCTATCAACCTCAATTTGTTAGCAGATCGACTTAGATCCAATTTGAATTATTTACTTGACTTGGACTAGACCTAACTCTCTCTAGACCGACCAATGAGGCCTTTATTATTATATTTTACCCTATTTAGTCTTTTTTATGTGGGCTTTTAATAATTCCGTGACTTCTTTTGCCCTGACCTATGTGGGTCAAGACCAAGCACTATACGCCTACCAAATTGAGAGGTCTAATTGTTAACACCTAATCTATTTTCTTAGAAGGATAATTTGTTCTGCTTCACAACATTTAACTCTATTCATTTGAACCAACCAAACATGTTTCATATCATGCATAAATATTTGAACATACACCAATACGAAGATACATAATGTGCAATACATACGTCTAGAGATGACGAGTTTAGATATCACACATGGCTCCTGATGGATGAGCTATATCCACTCTGAGCATCATAATACCTAGACCACAGCATAACACCTCCATATTTAGCAGAGCCCTTAATGGCTGGAAGCACATTAGAAAGAAGATCAGCAGAAGGAATGAAGCCGCTCCCTGCAGCCTGTGGGGAAGCTGGCAACCCCAAGAATATCTTGTTGGCAGGGATAGCTGAAATCCACTGCTTCCATGCATCTTCAAGGTTAGTGATTGCCCCAGAAGTGTATTGGCAAGGAGCGTTGTTGTAGAATTGAACCCACACATAGTCAAAAAGGCCTGTAGTGAGAGCATTTCCAATCCAAGCATCAGGAAAAGGGCACTGAGGAGCTGCAGTGATGTAGACTTGCTTCCCTTGCTTGGCCATGGCGTAGCCTTTGAGGAACCTTGCAAGATCACCCCAGTGTTGGTTTGATCCACCTTCAATGTCAAAGTCTATACCATCAAGAACAGCAGGGCCAAGAGGCCGAGAGGGTGATTGTCCCCCCAAGAAGTTGTTCCAAAGGTATGTGGCTACTACACTTGCATCTTCAGTGGATGCAATTGAATAGCTTCCAGCACCTCCTCCTAAAGAGAGCAACACCTTGATGCCTTTGGCTTGACAAGATTTGATGTCTGAACTTAACCCAGTGCACCCATCACTATATGGGTCACAATGACCTGCAAGATTAATCATAGGAGTTTGTCCATTGCCAAAGGTTGGCAAAAAGGCTAGGATCAAATAATCATAGTTCCCTGTCGCACAAGCCTCGCCCAGCGTCCCCTCGTTGCCATTCTGGCCCCAGTAGATTGCTATTTCTCCACCATAACAACCCTTTGCTACTGCTAACAACACCAAGCACAACAATGACGCTGACATTTCTGATGATTTCAATGCCACTGTGTGTTGAATTGCCTGAAAAGATCTCTCAACCAATTTATGTTGCTACTTTGACAAACCATGCTGGTGGCTTTTATAAAGGTAACTCGACAATTAAGCCTACAAAAAGTCTCGTCCTTTTCTTAAGAATATTGCGTGGCGGTCACTTCGCCTCGCACTAAATGCTTAAAATACAGTCATTGAAGCTTATCCCATTTAAACAGCCACCAATCTTATAATTCTATTTGACATCTCTTATGTCTGTTTTCAGTTGTAATATTGATTTTTGTTCCACTACTTTAAATTGTTCTGTGAAACAATCATTAAGCAGTTACTGCCAGCTGTACCCTTCGTATGTCTGATTTCCCTCGTACTATGCTTCAGTTCTCACGTTAAAACAATAATAACAACAATGGTTATAGTAGCTGTATACTGAAAAATAGCGGAAGAGAATTTTCATTTCATCGACTTTGATGGTGAAGAGCTAAAAGTCTTGTAATTGTCAAGAAACTGTCCTTGTGAAACTTGCTATTTTCATGTTGTTTTAATAATGATTACAAATTACAATAATAGAATTACTGCTACTGCTACATTTCTTCAGTCTTATAACTGAAATTTCAGAGGAGATAGGAAGACTAAAGAGAACGGAAGACTTAGCATTTTGTCCCCTCACTGTTCATGGTATTAAGAGCAGACAACAAACTTAGTGTTGTCTACGATCTTCTGTTAGTTAATAAGAAATTATAACTTTACTATCCATACCAAAGGGCTCAAGAGCTAAACTACTTCTTCACCCTTCATCTTCATATCCTATATTACACTATTTATGCTTTCTCTTTAAAAATATTAGCAAACTCTTAATTCTTTTACTGAAATTCAATAACATTTATAACTTTTCAGGTCTTAAAAGTAAACCTCACTCATTATTTTATAATTTTTTATAAGTTTTAACCAATAATATTAAGACAGATTAAATATGTTTTCTGGTCCTTAACTTTCAGCGAAAATTGAATTTAGTCCCTCTTTGAAACCTTGGCCTAATTTAGTTCTCAAACTTTAGAAATATTTGGGTTCAATCCTTTTAACCAATTTTTTTAAAGTTTATTTAACGTTTTAAATGCGTTTCATGAGAGCATTTGAGTTGTTTACCCCACTTGACATATTTTCGCTTCAATGTTAGCTAAGAAACTGTCTTGAAATATGTTTGAAACGTCAAATGAACTTAACACTTAACAAAATTTTGTTAAAAGGACTAAATCCAAACATCTATAAAGTTAGATAACTAAATTGGGTCAAGATTTCCAAGAGGGACTATTTTCAATTTTCACTTAAAGTTAAGAGATTAAAAACATATTTAACCTATTAACACGAATGTTAACATAAAACACATCTCCCTTTTTGTTTATTTTTTAATCTTTTTCTTGCGTAGGTACCAGACAAATAATTAATCAAGCATGACATGAGAAAAATCGTTTTTTTGACCAGTATCTTTCTCTAATAGTAACCTGACGCAGGCGCAAGGTTAGCGGGGAATTTTTCTAGCTGAAAGGCGTACGGCAACAATTACCTTAACGGCATTGAAGAAGAACTTGGCGCAACAATTATTTTTATTCTTTGGAAGACAACATTGTATAAGGAAAAATGAAAGAACAACCTTTGTATTTAGAAAACTGAAATTGATGTCACTCTCCATCTTTTACGTACTAAATAAATGTCATCTCAATTTTTCTGAAACAAAGGTATAATTTACTCCATTTGAATACAAGAATTTTGCGATTACCTCCGAGCTGCGAACAAACAATGTTATCAGGATAAAGTACACAAGACTTCCTCAAATTGACCTCTTACAAACATGGGTGGAAAGGACCCTAATTTGCTTGAGGATACAGTCATACAGATTACTAAAAGATGAAACATCACAAAGAATTAGAAAACAAATTAATGTACAATGAAATCAATGGAGCTATTTAAAGGTGATTTGTCACCAGGTTCATAAGATACATTGTGATCGCAGAAACAAGTTCTCCAATTCTAGGCAAGATATCGGTACAATCTTCTGTCACTATCATCCCTCTCCAAAAAGTCCCTCTCAATGAGAGACTCAATCCGTTTCTTCACTTCTGTTGGATTTGCCAGGAAACGTGATTGCAACTGCTTCGTGACCTCAGCTATAAGATTGTTATGATCCAGTTGCTTCCTGGATTTCATGATCCTCACTATTGCTGCTTCAATCTGGGGCTTCCGGTCTTCCTCCACTCTCTGTCGGGTTTCCTGTTTCTCCGGTTCGGATTCCTTTTGTGCAACTACAGTTCCTATTTTTACCTTGTACAGTTTGCTGCTGAACTTATCATTAACAAAGAAAGCATCATCCTCAACAATTTCTTTACCCATTGGTTCCTTTCTAAGAACATTTCTTCCCTTAACCAAAGCCAATGATTGCAGGCATCTCTTAAGATCTGAAGCAGGAATCTCAGTTGCTTGCTCAATCTCCTTGTAGCTAAGTCTATCAGCATTATTGAACAGCATGAGAACACACATTTGATATGTAGAAACATTTAACTCATGTTTCTGGCCCTTCCCAAATGTTGCTTTTAAGTCTGCTGTGCCCATATTAGTTTGCCAAGACAATCTCCTCCCAGTATGCGTACCAAGGTAATATGACCGAAACTTCTCACACAGTGTCGACATTTCTGCTGGCAGGTTGCACGTGACACTAGATTGAGTTGGCCAAGACCCTGTTGTAAGAACCTGAACAGTGAGCGTAGGGCCATCACTCAGCTCAGGGTGGCAGCCATAAAAGCCCTGCATCGTGTCCTGGGAGGTTTTCATGTCTGTAAACATTCCCTCTAATTTAGATGTAAATTGGTAACCACACTCTGTCTTGAGCTTAACTATGAGACTTCTCTCTGCGTCATCAGAGACTGTTTTTCCAGACAAAAGCCTTTTAGCCAAATGCTGTTTGTAATACTTCTCAAATACATCTTTTTCTTGGAGGTATCGGAATAGCATCATCACCTTGTCAAGAGTAACTTCTACATCATCCTCACTAACCCCTTTTAGACCTTTCCGGAGCTTATCATCTACAAATAGTGAAATAAACTCTGGAGAGCGAGGATTCAAGTTGATGAAATATTCAAAAGAGGAATTCAAAGCATTCTGGAAAGACTTGTCATTGTTAAATGCCAAGTTTATGATCTTGTCATATTTATCTTTCTCATCTAAGAGCCTTTGCACATATTCAACTGGATCCTTCAATCTTTCAGGATCAGTAACAAGCTGTTTACCAGACTCTCGCATATGTGAAGTCATCACTTCTCGTATTTTTGAAAGGCCATCAGTAACACGACGGAACAAGTTATACATTCTACTTAAGTCTTCGTATTTATCATCACAAAGCATGTGCACTAAGCCAGAATTCTCCATATGGATTAATCTTAGCATGTGATTTTCAATCATCTCCTTCTCCACCACATTAGTAATCTTCTTTTCTGTTCTGGAATCCAAGTAGTGGCTCACTCTTTCCATTTCCTCATTCAGACGCCTCTCAGCTTTTTTCAGATAATCACCACAATCACAACACTCAATGAATTTTTGGGATTCCACCCGGTAAAACTCAGCTGAAACTTGAAGAAAATGAGTCTCAAATTCTTGCCCATAAACAGAAGGGCCTAAATCCATTAACATTTTTGTTATATTTCGCATAATTCCTCTATCAATAACTTCAGCAGTGCGTTCACTATGTACTAATTCCAGAAGTGTATTCAGTAATCGAGTCCTGATCTGGCTGGAATAAATGACATTTTCTTTCCACAGGTTCAGCCCAAGTTCGTGAACGGGAGTCTTCTGGGTGCTTGGAATGTAAGTCCTATCCATGTACATCAGTATGTCTCTAATCATTTGTAATGCTTTATTATGATCATTCCATTTCCTGTTCAGCTCTTCCAGAAAAGAACCTCCTTGAGCAGCTTCAACAGATTGAGCTATATCTTTGAGATGTCCAGTCATTGTTGCAACCAGCCCTGAATAGAGTTTTTCACCAAATTTGTGAAGCACCATGTTGTACGCATTTCTGAATCCACACAAATAGAAGGAGAAAAATTAGAAACATATATTTTCCCTTGAGTAAAGAAAAATAAGCATTAGATCCTTTAATGTGTACATGCAGGTAATCCTAATGCATGAGACTCCCACCTGGTGGGGTCTAGTACACAGCCTTACCTCCATAAGCAAAGAAGCTATTATCGATTTGAACCAATAATCTGTAAGTCACAAGGCAACAACCTTACCTTTAGGTCAAGGTTTGCCCTCTTAATGTGCTTGTCTATAAGAAAATTTCACATACCAAATTCATGTTTATGCAAAAAATCATTTATCAATTTGGTATTATCAAAGCTGAGTAATCATGGAGAGATAGTAAAGGACGTTTGACTATAAACTTCAATAAGATATTATATATTAATGAATATCAATATAAATTGCTACAACAACAGTTTCCTTATGTGATAGACTCAACTAGTGTTTTGAGAGGAAAAACAATAAATGAATGAAGAAATTTAGGGCCAAATACACCCAAATGATGTTCAGATCAATGAAATCAGAAATACAAGTAAAGTGAATTCAAGAGAACCCTATTCTGTCCGAAAAGATTCTGACTGATTCCTTACCTTTCTAACTAATTTCTAACTATTATTTAAAGGACTTAGTTTGATTAGCTCCCCAACCATAGCCTTACCCTTTCTCCCTTACATACATTATTTGACTGTCAAACCCAAGATTGAACAGAGAACAAAGAGTAATAGTCTTTATTGAATAGACTGAAAGAACACAAAAATAGGAGAACTCTCTCTTCCAAAGGTTTCCCCTTCACAAAGAGTTAAAGCTCATTCTACAAAATTATCATTCTCTCCCTCTCCTCTCCTATACATGACAACATATAGGCTTTTACGAAAGGTCTTCATCTCATTTCACATAACAACTAACTGTTAACCAATTAACTGTTTCTATTTTTATTTTTCTTCCTATAGTATACTTTCAAGACCCCCTCCTTTTTCCCTTGCCTATCATCCTCCTTATATATCATTAGCTGAGTCATTTGTTTCTCCTGCTCCTAACAACCCAAATCCTATTAAGAATCCATGTAAATCATCATCACCTCCTCTTATTATCTACCAATGGAGGATCCAAATGACAAATCCAATGCTTTAATAGATAGTCCTATGGACCCAAATAAAACATTAATGGCATAATAAGGCAAATCTTTCTCTGATCTAGAAAGATATAGAAGACTAATTGGGAAACTTATTTATCTTCCTATTGCTACCTGATTTTTCTTTTTCAAGTGGTGGTGTTAGTTCGTTCATGCAAGCTCATTATATTGATCATTCGAATACTACCATATGTATCCTAAGATACCTCGAAAAAGCTTCTGAACAAAGTTTGCTATATGAAGATAAAGGAAATACTCAAATCCCTGGGTACTATGATGCTGATCGGGTAGGATCCTATATGAACATATGCTTTACCACATGATATTGTGTTTTCCTTGAAGGAAATATTATTTCCTGGAAAAGTAAGAAACAAAATGAAATTGCCCAATCAACTGTCGTAACTAAATATAGGGCAATAGCTTCTCCTACTTATGAACTTGTATGGGTAAAATCAAGAATTAAACATCTATGAGATTTAGAAGATGAAGATGTATTGTGATAACCAAACTACTCTCCACATTGCTTCCAATCTAGTGTTTCATGAAAGGACTAAACACATAGAAATTGGTTGTCATTTTATTTGAGAAAGTTGTTGTCCAAGAAAATTTGTATGAAGTTTGTCGTATCCAATAATCAACTTGCAGATGTGATAAAAAAATCCTTAAGAGGACTTCAAATAGAATTTATTTGTTTCAAGCTTGGTACATACAATTTGTATGCTCCAACTTGAAGAGGAGTGCTAGAATAGGTCTTAAATAGATTTTATTGAAACAATGTTGTGTTGTACGTACCTAGGACTCTAGGTATGTCTTCCCATTTTTACCCTCCCATCTACTCATTGTATCAGAAATCTATCAATATAAATGAGAACATAAGAGAGGTGATTCAAGCTCCCCAAAATATATTGTCTCTTTATTTATCTCAAGTGAAATGTCAGAAATACAATACAAATTCAAAGTTATCCATTGAAGCATCGTTTGTTGCTTGTTCTGAAATAATAAAACTGTGTGATCTTCTCAATCACAACCCACTACATTGCATGTTGACAACACCAGTGCTATACATATTGCAGCTAATCCCATTTACCATGGACGGACATGACACATTTAATTTTAGTCATTTTAGCTAAGAAGCATATAATTGTAGAGTCGTCAATTTACACATGTCTCAAAATCAGTTCAAATAACTAACCACTTCACTAAACAATCGACAAGTCAGCATCACAAATTTCAACTCGGAAAATTGATGCTTGTGTATCTACCAACATTAATTTGACGGGGATGTTAACAAAATAAATGACAAGAAAATTACATGCAATTGTAAATGTTATTCGCTTAATTAGAATAATCTATTGTATGGTTAATGTATGAATGGCAGTTTAGCTAATTTGGTGGGCTGAATATCAGTTTGACAAACTAGTAATTAAATTGTATTTATATTCGCATTCTCCTGGGCAGAATGCCCTATTCTTCTTTGATTTTGACAATTTAGCCAAAACCTCTTCCTAATCTAGCTTGTTGTAACACAGAAAGAATAACATCAAGCTGGGGTTAGATCTCCCATTCTTCATGCAGGCAGAGCCCATAATCCCACTATATCCAGCAATTAATCATAAGACCTGAGCCTAAGTATCTAATTCTGCATTTAGCTAGAGAACGCCATCAGTATGGGCTAGCCTTTAAATATACCCACCTTCCTCCAATTGTACAAACCTCGTACACTTGTTTACCTGTTTCGTCATCTGCTCCTGGGCCATAGCAAAAAATTATTGAGCAACTAATCCAAAATTATTTAGTGCTTAAACCAATGATGGAAAAGTGGGCATACATAGCTTCTGATCACCAACACAAAGGATTGATAATTATGTAATAGCTTCATGACACAAAATAAAAGGATGAACTATACGAACAATTAATTGCAACACCAGTCACATATAGCTGCTGATCCTCAACACCAAAAGATTGCACAGCAAATTGACTCTCTCGGCGATTTAGTTAAGTTACCTTATATTTTACAGTTCATCATAGACTTAATAACCCATGAAAAACCCAAGAAAAGCCAAAAACAAAACTAGAAAACCCAGAAAACATGATAAGATTTGTTTTCGTACTCACCCACTTTGAACAATCCAAAAACCTCAAATGCTACAAGTTGTTCCCCATATCATATTACACATCCTAATCAGGAGATGAACTCCAAACCTTATTCAGATCAAGATAAGACAACTACATAATCGATAACGCACAGCCAAACAGATGCTTATCACGAATAAACAAGATTTGTTTCGGGAACGGAATATTAAAAATAATTGTAAGAATGAAAAGGGGGAACCTGTAAAGCTCTTCAAAACTGAGACCACTAGCGTTGTGGTTGTAAATCTCGTGAATCGCATGTTCAAGAATCTTCCATGTCTTGTCGGCGTATTTGGGATCCATCACCACGCGATGCTTAAACGCCTCTATCTGGAAATTTCTCTTCTTCTGGTTACTCATTTTCAGCTTCTAATCCCAATCTCAATACCCACAACCCAAAATCAAAGCTTTCTTCGAACCCAAATTCCAAAACCGCCCGAGATTAGAGAAAAAACGCAAGATTGATGTGATTGCTGTAAAGATTGAGGTGAAAGATTAAAGCATATCTCGTTTTATATAGGAAATTTGGCGCGCTGGGAAATTATGAGTGAATTTGGAGAATTGGATTAACAATGAAATTTGATTTGAAACACTTGGAGCCGATGAATGGGTTGCGATTAATTTAGAGTAATTTCTGTTGTTTTTTTTGTTTGCTTTCTCAAAAGAAGAGAGGATGACGATGATACGGCTGCTTTCTGTTTTCCTTCAAGTTTGGTTTCAAGGATACGAATCGTTTCATTTCGAAGTTTCACGTTTCGTAGTTGAATTATTTCAGCGCCTCTGTTATAATAATAATTGCAATGTTGATGAACAGTGCACACTATTTTAATGTTTTAATTATTAGCTTATTTAGAAAAGGATTTGAGACATCTAAATCTTAATAAATGTATTAACTCTATAAAATAAGGTGCTTCTTTTAAAAATCACTAGTTCAAATAAAATATGTACGAGTATAAATGAAAATATGAATAAATAGTTATTTAGCAATTTAAATTACTCACGGTTGAAAACATATAGTCTGTTCAATTTTTTAATAATAAAATAATAAAATTATTGATATTCTTATTATTATAACTAAGTCTACACACGGTACTATTGTGCATGTGTGCACACATTTTTTTAATATATATGATATTATATTAATAATAGATGATATTATAATGTTATTAAGTTAATAAACAAAATAAAATTATATTTATCAAAAATAAAGTAAAATGTATAGAGAAAATATGAGAAAATAATTGTGGATGAATAGGAGAAAAAAGAAAAATGAGATAAGTAAATAGTTTTATAAAAATTTATAAAAGTAACCCTTAATTTTTAAAAATTTAACAAATAATTATATTGTAAAGGGTAAAGTTAGAATTATGAGATGTGGACACAAAAGAGGGAATCCTCTTTATATATAGTTATAGATTATAAAATTAAATATAAATTATTTGTAATTTGTATTTATTTTGTAGTTAATTTTTTGACTAAAAAATAATAAAAGTTTTTAAAACGGTAAAAAATAACAGTTAAGATTTTAAAAAATGATTATTTTAATTATTTTAATTTAAAAACAATATTTAAAGGATAAAATTATAAAAAATAGGGAAATTTCTTCTTTTTTTATATATAGAAGACATAGATTAAGACTTTTTTATATAACTATAATTTAAAAATTATATGTATTAAAAAAATTATTTTATCAAAATTATTTTTTAAGTATTCGATTATTTAAATTTAATTACTTTTTAATTTGACTATTCTTTTTAAACTTAAAAAATTTTTAATTAAAAAAATTACCTACGAATACATAAAAAAATTGCTTTCAACAAAATTATAAAAATTATTTATATTTAATTTTATAATAATAATTTCATTTTTTATATTAACATAAAAAAATAACACACTCAAATAAAAGTATATTATATATATATATATATATATATATATATATATATATATATATATAAACACAATATATATTTTCACCCATAATATGATTATGTTATGGTGTGTGATTGTAATTTATAACTGTTTTGAAATTATAATGACATTTTTTATTAAATTTATATAAATTTTGAGGAAAGAAGAAAAGAAAGAAGAACAATTTTTTCTATGTCTTATTACTGATAGTATATAACAAAAGTCTTATTTATAGATAGAAGATGTACCCATAAAGGATAAATCAAATAGTTAATACAAATATTTAGACCTCATAATAAGTAATTAATCATATGAGTAATTGTAGCAAATCAATCAACCAAATTCATATGAGTAACTATATACTATATCAAATCAATGTACCTTGTTAATAGAATGTACCTCGTTAAAATCTTGTTAGGAAGAACCTTTTGGGATAAAAACCTAGTGAAGGAAAAAAAGTAAAATATTTTGTATTCTTTAATACAATATTGCTCATCACATCTTATATTTCTTCCCTTCATTTAAACTCACATCATTAAGATGGAAAAGTCCAATCTTGTAATCCAATTGCTCAAAAGTTCCCCTTCGGAAAGACTTTGTAAATAGATCTATCACATTTTCACATGAATGAATCTTTTGGAATATCACCATTTCACTTCAACAATACACTATTGTCTTCATATATGGTTGTTGATTCTATTTTTCCCAAGTATAGACCACAAGTTTGTCGCACATGTTGAATTATAGACCTTAACCAAACACATTCATGACTTAGCTCATGTAATGCTACCACATGTGCTACCACATGTAATGCTACCACATGTGATACCACATGTAATGCTACCACATGTGCTACCACATGATTTAAAGATTTTGTTGTTATGGTTTGTTTCCTAGACCGTCATGAAAATATTATGCTATCACATGTGAACAAATATCCTATTTTTGATCAACCATTGTGATAATGTGAGGATCTGATAAATAATATGCATAAAATAAGCCCATATTCGTTATACCCTTAAGGTAACAAAGTATATGTTTTACTCCAATCAAATGTCTTCTTGTAGGTGAATAACTATATCTTGCTTAACAAATTTATAACAAATGCAATATAAGGTCGAGTATAATTAGCAAGATACATTAGTGCTTGTATAACACTAATGATACGATCCTATCCAGGAAAGATTATGATCGTTTCTGAATTTGAATCATCAAGAGGCACAACACGAATAAATTAGTGAAGAACGCAGAATAAGATAGAGATAGAGGATGCCACAATCTAGCAGATTGATAAGTCAAGTGAAGATTCGCCACAAAGATGTTAATCTTTGATAAGAACTGGAGGCCTAAGCCAAGAACAAAGAGAATCTTCTCTTTAATGAAATCAAATTCAATATATGACTAAAAGTGTCCACATCAGTTTTTAGTACCTTTATTTATAGGCACATAAGTTTAAGCAAACCTGAAAACCCTACAAGAACGCCTAAGCCCAAATGATAAAAGCATAAACTAATTTATAAAAGAAAGCTCAAAGCCCAACTGCATAATAGAGTATTTGTGATAACTTGTTGCCTTGATGTGAATCAATATTGTAGCATGCAAAATTGCATATCCCCAAGTAGCCATTGGAAGATTAGCTCTCATAAGTAATAATCTTGCAACTAGTTTGAAACATTTTATTAATGATTTTGCAAGTCCATTTTTAGTATGAACATGTGTCATTGGATGTTCAACTTCAATTCCAATTGACATATAATACTCATGAAAAGCATGAGATGTAAATTCACCAACATTATCAAGACGAATATTCTTAATCGGATAATTTGGGAAGTGAGCTCTTAACTTAATTAACTATGCTAATAACTTTGCAAATTCCTGATTGCGAGTCAATAATAAACAAATATGTGACCATCTAGTTGATGCATCAATGTAAACCATGAAATATCCAAATGATCCATATGATTAGTTTATCGGACCACGAATATGACCCATATTCGTTCTAAAAATGAGATTGACCATGTCTAATTTTTCTGGTGATGGTCATATTATCAACTTTTCTTTATGAGCATGCAGTACATGAAAAATAATTGGACTGGAGAAGTTTTTGACTCTTAAGTGGGTGTCCACATGACTTTCTTAACTATTTTTCGTAAATAGATCCTAGATGACCCAATTAATCATGCCATACAAGAAATTCATTTTGATTCATAAACTTCTAGTTTACGACATGCATTTCAATTGTAATAATATATGTGTAGTACAAACCATCCAACTAATCATGTTAAACATGGAATTCATTTTGATTTGTAAACTTCTAGTTTACAATGACATTCGTTTTAATTGTACTAATATATGTGTAGTACAAACCATAAGAGAAGGTTGATAATTTCTCTAATACACATTTTCTTATTCAACTCAAGTCTAGTGATATAAAGACATTCCATATCTCTTTCATGTTGACAAAAAGAAGAAGATGGACATCTTGTTTCAATAAGGATTTTTTATGATGATGATGACTTATGGAGAAATGTTGAAGACTTAAAGAATGCATGGATCTTGGATTCAAGAGATTAATTGAAGACTTAAGAGTTTAGTTGTTTAAGTCTTGTAATATGTGTATGTTATTTAAAATAGTTAAATTAGTAGGTCAAGAGTCAAAAGGCAGAACCCAAACAACAAAGCATTGAGAGAAAGTTTTATTTTTACAAAATGCACTGTGATAATCGATTATCACTTATGATAATCGATTATCTGGAATCGATTGTCACTTATGATAATCGATTATTTGTGGTAGTTGTGACTTAACTTTTCATATTCTTAACCTAATTTCTCAATAGGTTTCTATAAATAAAGTGGTAGACTTTCATTTGAATATATAGAAGTTAGAGAAGTATGAATACTTGATAACTCTCTGTGGGAAGGCTATGAAAAATCTAGTGTGGGTAGAGCGATAACTTTCACCAAGTGGGATCTTGAGTGATTGAGTGTTGTTGTTGCTAGGAGAATTCGATCATACTTTGTATGATTCAAAGGAGGTGTTCATTCCTTGTGTGATTCAAGGAAGGTGTTTTTTCATCTCTTGTGTGATTCAAGGAAATTGTTTCTTCATCTCTTGTGTGATTCAAGGAAGGTGTTTCTTCATCTCTTGTGTGATTCAAGAGAGGTGTTTTCTAGACCTTAAACTTTCTTATTTGTGATTGTATTTGTGATTTATTTTAGTGATTTAGTTAATCTTGTTTTTTAGATATTGACAACTAGACATAAGGTCTTTTAATCCGGACTAGTATAACCTTGTGAAATCTCCTCTTCCCTACTCTCTTTATTTTATTATGGTTATTAAAATAAAAGAAAGAATTTTAATTGAACTTTGATATTAAAATGAAAAAAAAAATTAAAGCACAATTTTTATTAAGAACCCAATTAACTATCCCTTTTGGTTTTTGTCCACACATGAATCATTTTGTTGCATGATTTCTTACATTTCATTGTTTGTCTCAATACGATATCCATTTAGACGAATATCCTTGGAATTTAATAAATTTATGTTAGATTTCTTGGTAGAAGTATAGTAGCTCTTCTAAAGTCTTCAATTGTAGTATTAGAAATAATGTTAATATTGACTTCTCGCATAACTAAACAAGAAAAAAATAATAATCTTGAGAATTGTATGAGTTATTGCTCTATTAGCAATACATAATATATTTATTAGTCTATACAACACTACTACATACCAAATAATCATACATATAATGAAATTTCAATGGACTTAATAACCTCAACTAGTTGTAGGTACCATTCAAAATTAAACAACTTCACGAGTTATATTTATAAAATAAAGCTAAGTATAAAATATCATCTCCGAAAATCATTGAACCTTTATATATGTATAGTATAACAATATCAAAACCACAAATCCATATCAAAACCTTGTTTCATATTCTTACACATAATATTATATTTTAATAATCATTAACTTAAAAGATATCCATTTTGTAATATATGAATAATTTATAATATTGGTATTTGAATATCTCCATTCAAACTTCTATAACAATTATTATATAATAATAAATGCTCATACTACACTTAATTCACATATACATTCTATGATATAAAAGAAAATTTAATTTTTATACTCATACATAATATCAAAATTAGACATGCATATTTTAAATATAAAAATACCATAGAAAACTTACCTTAAATTAAATTGTGAAACAAAATAAAAAATTTCATCATGTACAAACTTCTTCTGTCATTTTATAAAAAGAAAAAAAAAATCTTAACACTCCCATCACCAATGAGGTGATCAATCCTTCCATCTGGTATAACAAAGAAAACAACAATATCAAGTGGCATCCATATGACCATAATCAAAATCATTATCTTCATAAGCAAAGTGTGTTTTTATATTCTTTTCCTTATTTTTTAAGATGTTTTGGTGTACAACAAGTACAATTCAAATGTCATTTACAATCGCAATGATAACTTATATTTTCATTTTTCATTATTTTCACCTTTTCACATTATTGTTCCACTTCTTATGACAAAATGTCTCTTTGAAATTTCCTTTATGACCATGTCCACCTACCACAACCACAATCAAGGCCACGACTATGACCATGAAAATATGAATAAGAGATATTGATGCATTCACTTTTAGCAATGGAGCAAAACCAGATGGGCGAGTCTTACGATTTTTCATCAAAAGCTCATTGTTTTGTTCAACCTCAATAAGACATGGAATAAATTCATAATATTTGAGAAATCCCTTTTCACAATATTATTGTTGTAGAAGAAAATTAGTTTCTCAATTGCTTTATTTATTTCTTTAATGACATCACCAAGACCCATTGCATCTAAATATATTTCAACCTCTAATATTCGATATAAGTAATTCTTCCATGTAATATTTTAGGCCATAAATTAAAATTTGCAAGGTTTGACATGTTTAAAACTAGCACATAAAATAATAATAGTAATCATATTTCATGTATGAAACTATAAAATTAATATAACAAAGTTAAATGTTAGAAAAAAGCAATATAAATAATAATTATAATAATCATAATAATAATAAAAATAATAATAATAACACATAGATTAAAATTGATAAAGTCAAAGATTCTTATCACAGAAATAAGAATATAAGATACAATTGTAAATGAAGAAAGGATTAAAAAAAGCTTGAATTGAGGCATGTAGAGCACTATCTTTATGGGGAAAACACTCCTACTAGCGCTAAGTTGGTTGGAGCATCGTATTAATAATGTGTTATAAAATAAAGTTAATAATAGAGATACGAAGAAAAGGAATAAGAGAGAATGAAGAACAACTTTTCTATGTGTCTTACTAATAATAGAAAGAATCTTATTTATAGATACAAAATCATAAAAGATATAAATCAAATAGTTAATACAAATATTTATACCTAAACCTCTTAAAGAGTAATTAATCAATTAATCATATGAGTAATTGTAGCAAATTAATCAATCATATGAGTAATTGTAGCAAATTAATCAATCATATGAGTAATTGTAGCAAATTAATCAATCATATGAGTAAGTGTATCAATGGACAATCATTAATTCGTAACAATCTTATATTTCTGAAGGTTAAAATTGTAGATTTTAAGAGTTAAAAGTAGTCACAAATAAAATTATTGACAATTAAAATAACCGTCAAAATTACATATGTAAAAAACAGTTTGTGATAACAAAAATTTAAATGCTGATATTTTAGCTAGAAAATAAAAAGTTTTTGATGGCTTCTTCTTGTCTCCATTGAAGCTTGCATGAAGAATGGAGGCTCCATGGATGGTGTTGGATGCGGAAGCATGAAGGAAAGAAGCTTACGGTGTTTGGTTTGGTGTAGGTGAAGGGATTCTTAAGAGAGGTGAGACCAACTCCTAAGGAAGAAGACTAGAGTAAACTAGAGAAGAGTTTACTCTAAGGTGAGCTCAAAAGAGATTTGTGCACAAATTTGGGCAGCAATTCATTACTCAATTTCAAGCTGAAAAATACATCTCCTAAGCCTTCTATTTATAGGCTAAAATGAGACCAAGGAGTCTCCAAAAAGTGGAGGGAAAAAGGAGTCTAGAAAGTTGAATATTGGAGCCAAAAAGGAACATGTGGGAGGTGTGACTTGCCACCTAAGCAAGTGATGAAGGATTGACCCCAACCAAGGATGAAGGCACATGCTTAAGAAGACTAAGCATGTTTAGAAAGGAAGTTCACTAATCCTTCATCCCTTTCATTTGTGTTTGTTATTTTTGATTCCCTAAG
>Ga0214543_1000552_pt1 | contig 63964 bp, 32 predicted proteins | sample CNSS2metaG_FD_160094 | JGI IMG/M metagenome (GOLD analysis project Ga0214543, IMG submission 160094) | Root nodule microbial communities from cowpea collected in UCLA plant growth center, Los Angeles, California, USA - CNSS2 | ecosystem: Host-associated > Plants > Roots > Nodule | place: USA...
ATATATATATATATATATATATAGACACACACACACACACATCATATAAACCATACAAGTACACCAAAGGAGTTTTTTATCCTTTGATTCCACACCACATGGCTACCACCATGTTACCCGTGTTCTACGTCTTCTGATGAGTACCTCGAGATGTCTTGTTGTCACACCTACCAGCCACAACTGGTAGAACACATGCGGGAAACCATGCTACAGACAACACTCCATAACGCATGTGAAGTTCCCAATATGAATATCATTTGTAACGTCCCAAGACTACCAAACTCGTTGGGCTCATACCAAGGAGGGCAATCTATCGGGACCCGTCATACGAGCCACAACTCACATACTCACACCGACAACACTCGCCAACCCGAGCCACAACTCAAGAGTTCCTCGTGTTCATCCGCCATCTTGAGCCACAACTCAAGAGATGTCATTTCGAGCCACAACTCAAGGAATGCCACGTGATTAACCCCTATCCCGAGCCACAACTCAAGGGATACGTTCTGAGCCACAACTCAAGGAACACCAGCAAGCCGTCCTTCGACTTGAATTCCACTTTAACACATATTTTCCTTATTCCATTCCACTTGAATTCCTAAGTGTCCCCTTCAACTCGAGCCACACTGCTCCAGCCACCAAAATCACTGACCTCATTATTGCCTGGCGGCAAGCTACGAGCCGCCAGGCGGTGCATCCTTTTCTGGGCAATCCCAGATTTGGTCATGCACCTTGCGCGAATTATAATCACCAATAGCTTATACCAGTGTACCAATTTTCCACTCAATCCACTTTCATTATACGCTTATGATTACTAATCATATGTTCAGCCTCCAATACACATAATTACATTATTTTTGTCTACGTAATTTACTCCAAGTCGCCAACCCCAAATGTTTAAACCTTAATATACATATCTATCATTTTCCTCCAATTAATCCCAAATCCCCACGCAATTCACCAATTATTTACCATCAGAATTCCAATATCTCGAAAAATAATCATTTCCTACAATCTGAATCAGCCCAAAACTCACAAAAACACAAAATCGTGCCAAACTAGTTCGCATCACCTGATGGGTGTTCATCACCAGGCCGTGCATACAAATCCAGAAAACTAGGTTGGAGCACATGCGTTGCCTGGCGGTCGGGATCGTGCCGCCAGACGGTTCCTCTTCAGGAACCCAGAATTACTCAAAAAAATGCATGTGTCACCTAGCGGGCGATGAACTGCCGCTAGGCGGTTTCTGAAAAAATCTCAGAAACTCGAAACTTAAGTTAAGCAAGACAAGGAATATTTATGCACAATCATACGAGATAACAAGCATTTGAATGTAAAAATACATATAGGATTATATTATCACTGCATACATAGGACTTGAACCTAAGTCCTCTTATACAATCAAATGCTCTCAACCACTTGAGCTAATATTTTTCCACATCACAATAGTCAATATTTAATACCATAAAGACTTCCACTACCCGCATAAATTAATTAATTATTTATTTAATTAATTAAATTTCGTGGATCGTACACCATAACATAAAGGAATTCTCATTCACAACATATTGCTTCAACCTAGTAGAAACATGCATCAAACTATAAGCAGTGTAATTTGTAATTTATTCAACCAACTTTTGATTCACACTGTTCACAAAAATGAATAAGGACTAACCTGCTGCTATTGCCATTGTCACGAGAATGCTTTGATGTACCTTTTTGTTTCAAACCCTCACCCTCTAAATTTGATGGTATAATGTAGAAGAGAGTAGATTTGATGACCCAAAATAGAGTACCTGTGAAATATATAAGGTTCTCTGTCAATCAGAGAGTACATGCCATAATAAATTATTGTCAATTATAATAGTTGTCATAGTACATTGTTGTCAATTATATGATATTACAGTATCAAAATTTATGCAATAATTATAAAATTGATTAATAAATGGATCATATCTATCAAAATAATTGACCTTTTGTGAATATCTCATATATCACATATTTAAAAAAATTTCAACCATACAGTAATTCACAACAATTGGATTTACATTATTTGTCAGATGAATTTCCAAAACAAACAACATTGCACAACATCAAAACAATATCACTTATTCTATGTAAACAACAATCCAATATACAACTAATACAATGAACACAAACATTACACATGTTAGCATCTTTAACATGTTTATCCCTTTCACTGAATTAGTTGTCATAACAAAAAAATCAACTCTCCATATCTTTTTTTTCCATTTTCTTGGTTCCATGATCTCGTCAATTTGTTTTGCTTTTATGATATCCTATATATTGTCATCATTTTGTCATATTTTTTCTAAAAAATGTGTCAATTATTTAGGTGATCTTTCGACATAATACAGGTTTCAAAATTACAACATTTATATTGTGAATAATCACAATTTTCAGAATTTTAAAAAATAAAATTTAACTATCAAATACTCTTAAAGATGTGTAAAACATTTTCTTAATATTCTTTTATGTTTTTTATACCTTTATCACGTACATATTACAACGATTATCGTTTACGTGTTTCAATCTGAAAAATAATTAAATCCTTATAACCAACCAAAATACTCTCATGCATCATAAGATTAAACATCCTACTATCATTCTTCATCCTACATAGACTAAGGTTTGGTTGAAAAAGAAAAAATAAATCAACTAAGAACATTAACAATTAGATAAAAAGAACATAAAACTAAAAACAAATTATTTGTTCATCTTATAAAATGACGCTAACAATAGTTGTTAATCATCAACCCTTTAAATTTTGATCGGAGTAAACAACTTTTTCCATGGAAAAGATGAAACTCTAAACCTGAAGAGGAAAAAAAATTAGAAAAGTAATGTCACATTGATGTTCAATAAATGCATTTAAGTCAATCGCTTAATATTTTCATAAAATTACATACAAATAAAAATGTGTATGTATGACCCTTAAATATTGATGTGGAATTCTATTAGAAGTTCACTAAAAAACTCAAATGAAAATAAATAATTTTTCCATGATCCAATTCCATCTTATTTTTCTTAACAATCAACTAGTGAAGTCAACATATACATACTGAAAAGTCAAATTAAAAATTTCTTTTTTACTAACTTTGAACCTTTTTACTAACTCTGAAGTTTCTAATAAAACTCATTGAGCAAACCTATTTTATGTTTATAATTATTTATCAATCATAGTTTATATTTAAATTATTTCAATAACAAATCTATAATTAAAGTATAGTATGATATAATTAATAAGACTATTCATCATAAATTATAAAAATAGTTTATGTATTAAAAAACAATTCTATATAATTTCAAGTTATTAACTGTGTATTTAAAAATATTTATCATAAATGTTAACCATATAAATAACAACATAACTACACACGTTTTCATAAATGCGAATTGAGGTAACAACTAACTACTCCCGCTAGAGTACATGCCATTTTTTTCGACCCTTAGCTGTTCATTCAGTCTTTGGTTTTTCCGATTAACCACATTTTTTTTTTCTGGGTTCAATGTTATGAATGAGAATTAAAAATAGAAAACAAAGAGATGTGTAAAAACTAAAAAATCGTTTTATTACTTGTAAGTTATTAGATGTGAGAAAAACATCGCTAATTATATTTCTCTTAAACAGATTTACAGGGTTTATAGTTAGTGTAAATTTTGTATACGTTGAATGTTTAAAAAAATATGCTTTATGGTGTAATTCTCATTATATAACTGTTATTATTGGTATTATTTAAAACAAGAAAAAAAAAAACAAAAACAACATTTAATGAATGCATTGATTTAATATCTTCAAACATTTTAATTTAAAATAAATAAATAAATTATAAAAGAATATTGTCATATATGATAAATATAAGCACATATGAATCTAATTAATTCGCTACTGAATAATAGCATTCGTAATACGTTTTCAATTTTGGTTTTATTTTCAATGATTTTTATTCATAACATGAAGTTTTGATGAAACATGTTTTAAAAATACGTTGCACAATTTATTTTATCAAGATTAAGTAAATGATTACATTTATAAGCTGTTTTGAAAAATAAATAGTAAAAAGAAATGAATTAGATGATTTAAGAAGAGAAGAAATATAGTTAAACTAATTTTGATGATTAATTAGTGTATTTTACATATTATTTTGCCACACTTAAGATTCAGGCATGTTAGTGCATTCCAATAAAGAGTTTGCTGGAGTTTGAAGTCTGTTGTACATGTACTGTACATAGGACCTTCTTCTTGTTGTTATTGCTGACGTGGGAAGTTGAGAAAAAAAAAAGTGAAATTGAAAAAAAAGAAAAAAAGAAAATGAAAAAAAAGGATATAAATGAAAGGAGGAAAATGCAGTAAGATTTCTCTTTGCTCCTTCTGTCCTCTCCTCAGCGGCATCGTTGTGTTGTTCCTTCACATCTCTCTTTCCCTCTCTCTCTTCTCTCACTGTCTCACTTTCTCTTCCTCCGCCAAAACCCTAATCCTAATCGAGATCGCAATCGGAACATACACAAACAGAGCCAAGCCATGGACGGTGATTCCTCTTGGAGTGCTCGTCTCTCTTCCGCCTCCAGGCGCTACCAATCGGCTCTCCAATCTCGATCAGGTTCGCCTTCTCTACTTCCCGCAATTCAATTCATTTCCCCTTTTTCGTCGCTTTCACCTTGTTCTACGGGGTTTCTGTCAAACAGAATTTTAAATTGTTACAACTTGCAGGGGTATGGGTGTGGGGGTTGGATTTTCGATTCTGGATGTATATACGAGGAGGGAAAATTGGGGCATAACGTAAAAAATTGATTTTTCTGAAAATTATTCAGCTGGTTGTTGTTGTTGTTGTTGATTTTAATGGTTGTTTGATGGGTTTGGATTATTGGTACTGGGCTGGAAATGGGAATTTCATGAAATTGGAAGCGTAATTAAAATAATTTTATCTGTAAAGCGCAGCTCAAGCTGCTATTCGGTGCCTCGTTTTCTGTGGCGCGGGGGTGATTATGATGGCAGGGATAATTTGGATTTGTGATGTGAAGATATTGGTTAGCTATGCTATTACCTGAGATTGGAATTTAGCATATTGTGGTTTTAAATTGTGTGGATTTTCTGTAGAGGGGGTTTTGGGATTGTTTCTAGTTTTGGTGTTTGTTTATTTTCGAGTATCTAATATTGATTTTTGTGAATATAGACATGTTCATGGGTTTCGATGAAAATGATGGGGACGATGATATAAGGGAGGAGTTTCTCTGCCCATTTTGTTCCGAGTACTTTGATATTGTTGGATTATGCTGCCACATTGATGAAGAACATCCAATGGAAGCAAAAAATGGGGTATGATTACTACTTTCTTTTGCCTTCTGCCAATTTTCTGTACAATTTTGAAGCATTTATAGTATTTTTTGTCTGATCGATGCATAAATAGCGAATAGCCTAGAGTTTTTGTTCATTTCTATATACCTTTTCCCCTCTATTTCGTATGGGTAAAGTCAAATTTTATTTGGAGACTGATATTATTAGAAACAAAGTGGCACCTTTTCATGATCAAGTAGATCAATAGTTTTTCTGATTCTATCATTTGTTTCTGCAGGTATGTCCAGTTTGTGCATTGAGGGTGGGGGTTGATATGGTAGCACATATAACCCTACAACATGGGAGTATATTTAAGATATCCTTTTTTTAAGAAGTTAAATTGGTTGTATTAATTCTTAAATGGTTATTAGCACAATTTTTTTTACTTAAATGCAGGTTAATTGAGCATCCACCTAGTTAACCTTTTTTACATTATGGAACATTTTGCCAAAATGTTTACTTCAAAAGGATCTTCAAGTAAACTTGAAGACAACCCAGCAAATTTACATTTAAACCCAACCCTTTTTTTTACTTGATTGATTTTCTTAACCAGTGAATACATGCAGCGAAAAAGGAAATCACGGAAAGGTGGATCTTATTCAACACTATCATTATTGAGGAAGGAGCTACGAGAAGGAAATTTGCAATCCCTTTTTGGTGGATCTTCATGTATAGTGTCCTCGTCTAATGCAGCTGATCCACTGTTGTCATCATTTATACTGCCTTTAGCTAATGAACATACCAGCTCTCAGCCTCACTTGCACACTGAGGCAAGATCATCTAAAAAAGGCTCAGATGAGAGTGTGTCAACAAGGTATATCTATTTCGGTTATATTTCTTTTTCAAAAAACTTCTACTTCCTCTTCATGGAATTTTGCTCAGTATTGCAAAGGTGTTCCTGGTAGGGTTGGTTGCCTACTGTTTCCATTTATTGTACTTATATTAGAGTGTAGAAACTGTTCGGTATCACTCTAATATTATGACATTTTTGGCTAAGATTTTTTTCACTGAGATGATTTTCGACCACCCTGTCTATTCTCCCTGCCAACCATGTGATACGGCCATGTTTCATTTGCTTGAGTATATTGATAGCTGCATTGCCTAATTCAGTGGAACAACCTATTTGCTTAATCTGATTTCTTTTGTAGATTATTTTCGAATTAATACGCCTGCTTTCCATGACCTTTAACCGTCCCAACCAATCAATTTGGTGCTTTGTTGCAAAACAATGTTTGCGAAGGACATAATATGCCAGCAAAAACAAACTAAATGGCACGTTTGATTGTCTTAATTGCATCTTCTGGTTTCTAATGTATGTATTCTTTCTGTTTAGAAATGTGGAGACATCAACCTTGTCAGTTAAGGATAAGGAGGAGAAGGCAAAAAGATGCGAGTTTGTTCAAGGGCTGTTGCTGTCCACCATACTTGATGACAATTTATGAAGGAAATTCATGGAGGTGACTGCTTCAGTAGTGGGTAATTCACATGCGATACCTGGAATGTATGGTTTGCCTGGTGAAATTGTCTATGTATTTGATCAGAGTGGGAATAAGTAGTAGAAAATGAATGTAATTTATGTTTTATATGTGAACTGATGTTTTTAGTTCAAGAGTTTTATCATCTCCTTTAATCTCAGATCATAAAGCTTAAATGAAAAGGATCCTTTCCTACCGGTAATCGCTTTGTGCTTGGAACTTTTATATTTTATGATGATTCATCAAAATCACAATAAACAACGGGGCATCTCAACATAGTACGTACCGCGAGCAAATCACGTTTTTCCATAAGAAAAACAAAAAATGTTTCCTTCTATAAGAAAAGCAAAAACAAAATAGATGAAGATTAGAATTTCATTCTGAAAATAATGAGGCACAAATTTTTGGCTTGTGTAAAGATATAAAGAACTGTCGCGAATGTTTGTATCAAGGAAAGGAAAAATAATCCATTTATGGAGACGAGACAAACAGCGTGGCTACCGACAGAGCATAAACCCAATGTCTGACACTATGTAAAAAATCGTCGATATCGCCTTTACATAAGCTGTGAATAAAATAAGACGAATTACAAACTTTTTATAACTGGATTCAAATTGAAATACCCGAGAATCTTCGGCATTTATATTTAACCAAATACGAGTATCTGTATAAGCGCCAAGTTAAACAAAATAAAATGTTAGAAGCAGCAGCCTTTCTGTTCAGAGTAAATCATATTCATGTGATATCTATAAACAAGTAAATGAAATGTTCTTTTGTCTTTCTGAACTAACAAAAAAGGTGTCTTTGGACACATTGCAATAATTTTATGCCTATAGACCTAATCGTAACCACTGGGATGAAACTCTTGTGTCCAAAACCCTCTTCACCACATCTCCTACAAAAGAATCAAAGCACGATGAGCAGCAACCTTTAATCAGACTAGTTGGCCCGCCAGCCATTAGTTCCATGTGCGGACAGGCAGACGGAGGAGGCACATTGCAAACTTCACTGTTCTTGTGCTCAAGATCACAAGCTGCTAGTATGGTGTGCATAGAACTCCTTGCAACATCCTTGAAAGTACTGTGGCCTGAAACAAAGGGATAAAAGCAATTTTTGATTTTTCTATGAATGGAATGAAATGAGCAAAAAGCACTTCAATGGAACCATGATGCAACTGCCCTGTTATTAGATATCATAAAGGTTCTCTTCACAGACATAAAAGTATGTCCTAAATTTCATAATGATCCGGGCCCTGAGGTTTGATAGACGGGAAGGCCCCAATATGAATTCGAGTACCAAATGTAGAAAAAAATCCCCCTCCCTTCCCATAGGATGAACGATAAAAATGGGGCAGAAAAAAAAATCTGTAACTGAAGAAAAAGCAATACTAACCTAAATCAATATTTTGGGACAAACTCTTCAGGTGACTTTTAACCATCGACTGCAACTGCTCCTTCGCAGTGTGAAAGTTCGTCTCTTCTCTGACAGCAGTGGATAAGCCATCATCAGGGACAATGTTTGATCTACTGAACTGATGAACTTGTTCACAATCTGGTACTGGGGGTGTCGCCATGAGTCCAGGCCATAATGGCCCATTCTGCATTAGCGGAGAGGTATTGTTACATAATCTGTCATCAAAAAATGTGTGGTATGACGTTCCCACATCCTGCGTCCTTGCATGAAGAGTGGCGGTTCCCCTGCTTTGATCAATTTGAGTGCTATACAAGTTACTAGTTGAACTGGTAGCTGAAAAACCATTGGTGGTTCTGCCAGGTGTAGCAGCCATCCTATCTATTGAAAGTAATTGTTGAATTTGACGGTGTATCCAGCGTCTCTCTGATAACGTTGGCGCTCCACCAGATACAGGTGAAGATCCCTCAACACTTCTGCCACTAAATCTAGAAGATGGGAGATGCCCAAAACCTTGATTAAAAGCTGCACGGGGTGAGGAAATCAAGTTGAGGTCTATACTTTCTCGTACATGTAGAGCAGGAGGTGGCCTAACAGGAAGGTTCTGGATTGTCAACCTTGGATCAGCCACACCTTCTTGAACTTGGGAGCTTGATGATCCCAGAGCGACTGGTCTACAGCCCTCACAATACCAATTACCTTCAGGAACTTCCCGCCCCAAACCAACACAATATGTGTGTGCAGGGGAATCACAGATATCGCATAGTAGCATGAGGCCATCATCTCCACCTTGATGACACTCTGAACAAATAACATATTCATATGGATCAATATAGCTCCTGAGTTCTTCTTCAGAGGGCTGATAAACCTGCAAATGAAATCAAGACATATCTATTAGAAGCAATAAATTTAAGAAAATATAAAAGCTATGAGGAAGAATTCAGATACCTGGTCACGTTCGGGGACTTGTATCACCACTTCTCTTAAATCAATCCCTGTGGTTGACCGAGCAGGCTTGCTGATTGTTTTGAATCTCTGCTTACACAAAGGGCAACGAGATTCCACCTTTGCCCACTCCATAATGCAAGCAAAACAAAAGAAGTGAGTACAGCAATTTAGTACTCCCCTAACTCTTCTTTTATCTTCTTCGGACAGACAAATCCCACACACTTGCTTACCCATCTCACTTTTTACCTCCACCTTTTCCTTACCCTTTCTTCCTTGAGGTTCTTCTATCTTTTCCTTACCCTTCCGAGCTGGCGGTTTTCGCAACTGAACTTGTTCCTCATGGGCACCAACCTCTTCATTGTTTATTAGATGGGATGAACTCCTCAAGTTATTTCTCAAATTTCCGCACAATTTTTTGGCTTCTCGCACCTGTTCTCTCTCTTCTTCAGATATAGTAAACTCAAAATCAGACGATCCAGAAGATGCATATTCTGAATCTGAAAGAAGTACCCTTTTTCTCTTCTGGCCCCGTTTTTTCTTACTTGTTGTCATGGTTGGGCTATTATCTATAAAATCATCTTCATCTTCATCTTCACATCTTACTTTCTTCCTTAACCTCCCATTCTTTCTTCTTTTCTTTCTCAAGGGCTTCTTTGTTGCTCTAGAACTCTGCCTTTTTCTACCTCTAGTCGAAACTACAGAGGACCTTTTCTTCTGAAAAACCTTTTTGACCATTTTCATGCCATCATTGGTCTTCTTTTTCCCTCTCATTTCTTCTTCCTCATCTGAATAATCATCTTCCTCAGGGAAAAACTCATCATCCTCATCCTCATCCTCATAGTCAAAATCTTCATCCTCTCCATCTCTATCTCCCTCCTCTTCTTCGTCATTTCCATCTCTATCCACCTTCTCCTTCTCTTCCTCCTCCTCCTCCTCTAGTTTGACCTCTTCCTCCTCTTCCAGTTGTTCTGTGTGTATTTTCCTTCCCCTCTTTGAGGAGATTTTTCCTGCACTTCTTTTCTTACTGCATACACCATTTTTTGCCTTTGGTCTACTGAAATTCCTCGCCTCTTGAATTTCCTCCTCCTCCTCCTCTTCCTCCACTTTGTATTCTTCTTCCTCCTCTTCCTCTTCCTCTTCTTCCAACTCCTCCTCGTCCTCTTCTTCCTCCTCTTCTGCATATTTAATCCTTTCCCTCTGGTGCGAGTTTTTACTGGCATTTTTCGGCCTAATAGCAGTGCTCTTTTTTGCCTTGGATCTATTGAAATTCCTCACTGTTTGAAATTCCTCATCCTCCTCTGCCAAAAAACTCCCAAAACTATCCTCTGATGCACATCCATCAAGGGAGGAGCAATAGTAGTCAGATACCTCTCTGCCATCATCTGAAACCACATAGTCCTCATCCGAATCATCGGATCCTCCCTCCTTTGACCGAACCTTTTTTCTGAAGTTGCGTTTGCCACTAAACCTTCCTCCCCTAACCATCTGCCCTAACACAACAAGATAGAAAAAAACATGCAAATATATAAGAACCCCTTTGAAGTCAAGGATAAAAAATTAAAACCTTCAAAAAATTAAATCATATATAAAATCATATATATTGTTATAAATGGCGTGATTCTTGAAAACAAGTTTCCCCTTTTAAACAAAACCCTAAATGAGGTAACAAGGTTATTGCTAACGGGTAGGGAAATAACAGCATTCATAAATTACCCCACCATGGATCTGATTTACCAATCTACAAAAAAAAAGTAAGAGAGAAAATTAACTACAGAGATCCCAAAAGCCATCTCCTAATAAATTTAAAGGGATTATGCCACACACAGAAAAGAGAACCGATCAATATCAACATGCAAAAATAATCAACAATTAGGCATCATTTACCATGAATTTTGAGTTTGGGAAAAAATCCTCCGGCGCAGAAAAGTAAAATTAAAGAGAGGTGGGGGGATAAGTCACACGAATCAAACCCTTAGCAATAATTGAAAAGATAAAGACCCAGTTCCGAAAAAGATATTTGGTAAAATCAAAACGCGAGGAAACACAGCGTTGAAGTGGAATCTTCTAAAGAGAGAAAAACTAGGGACAAATAGAGAAAGGGACAGAGAAGATAAGGATTGAGTTACCTGCGAGAGGAGGAACAAAGCAACCGCAAACGATTAATTTGCTTCTCGAATTCCAGATTATGTTTCTTTCCGCAACTGAGGTTTTTGCCTTGTTTTTGTATCTTTGCTTTTCCCCATTTTTTTAATTTAAATTGCATAAATAATATTTTATTTTATTTTTGCATTGAGATACAGTATTTTTCACTTGTAATGTAAGAACGTTCAAATGGCGTCCGCATCTCTGCGACCTGGCGGAGTTACGATCCAAATTACCAAAATACCATCCTAACTTTGGGAAGTTAAAACTGTAACTACGTTTTACGTCGTCATTCATATTTTTTCCCTCTCTTTCTATTCGTAAGTTACTCAATATCTAATCACTATACATTGAATTAATCAAATTTTGTTACTCATGTTTCTATTCACAATTAATAATATCTCTAGAACTTAACCAATCTAATCACAAATCCAACTTGATTTCCTTAATTAGCAATTATTATCGTAATAAAAATAAAATATATCAAAGCTACTTCTAATCCTAACTAATTAAACATTTTGAAATTTCATCGATAATATCATTTAAACTGAAATTTAGTAGATATCATATCAAATTTATTTTGTTCCCATTTGATATGATTGTTATTCGTATCATATAACTATAATTTATTAAACGTATACTAGAAATAATACAAATTAAATGTAATACGTCCGAAGTCATTATCATTCAATCTGGAAAATAATCCACTAAGATTGATTTAGTTGTAGAAGATTTGAATAATTAAAAAATATATATTGTCGTTATTGTAGATATATATAATATAAAATGATAATATACAAATATTCAATAATTGTGTTAGAGATATATATCATAATACAGCATAGTAATATTTATATTTTGTGTGTTGATAAACTATTGGACATTAAAGAGGGTTTTTACATTCTGACGAAATTGCCCTGCTCTCGGGAGCAGTTCAACTGCATCTGACTTTGGAAAACACATTGAATTGTATAGTTGTATAGTCCTCTGCACAACTCATCATCACCGTACACGTCACCATCCATGGTAGATGGGAAGAGAGGGTAATGCTCGAAACGGCGGCGTTTTGGTTGAAGAAAGAGAAACGCGTTGTTGCTGAAGATGATGGACACGTGTAGGTCAGATAATGAAAGAGGAACAGAAAGATAAAGAATAAAACGACCGTTTCGTTAACAACAACAACAACATTAGCATTATTATACCGCCCACCGCTTTGTGTAAACAGAGAGCCCTAGCGTGCGTGCGTTACTGCGCTAATGTTTTTTTTTTTTTTTTCATTATTTTTTTCTTTTAGAGTCTACGAATTAGTGTCCGCAACCTAACTTAGAGTTTTGGCAGCGTGCCCTTATTCTTTATTCATAGGACTTTCTCTAAGATACTGCAAAATTATTTCACCCTGCTTTTCATTAAAAACGCTGCTAATTCAAAACTTCGTTTATGGCGGAAAGTCGTGTCATGCTGGGTGAGATACTTCATACACGGATTATTTTTGCGTGCCATATACCAGGGTTGTATTTGATAAAGAATTTTAACATTTTTTATTGTCACAATAGTTTTATTTTTTTTCTTTTTAAATGTATTAAATACGTCTTAAGAAAATATTTTAAACATGGCAATTCAAATTTTACTGTTACGGGAAGGACAACAATCGGAAAGACATACAGATTCAAATTTTCTTTCGTGTTATTCTAATTGATATATCTTTATATTTTTATATAAAATAAAAAATTATAATATATAAAATACCACATATAAAATATTATTGAAGATAAGTATATAAAATAAATGGATTACGAACCTATAAAGTTTATTTTAAAATTAATCATTAATAAAAATAATTAAAAAAAATGTTGTTCTTTTCAACTCGAGAGTAAAGCTTTTTATCCCTAAACTTAAATTATCTTTCTACAGCAAACTTAACTTTGAATTATGCTCTAATTAATCTATTATCCACACAAAAAATGACTAAAATGTAATCTAATTAATAATTTTGTAGAAAAAATTTAATTTTTTGTCAAGATACATGCAAAAAAAAATAACTCTCAGAGAAGCATGTAGATCTAAAAGTACTGAAAAACAAAATTGGACAAGATAAACGCATTTCTAATTAGGATGTCAACGGCACAGGTAGGGTACGGATAGTGACTCCCTTGTACCCTACTCACTTGATAAATATTTGTCTCGTACTCGTACTCATATCTGAATGATATCTATTATGCGAGTACCTGCATAATTTTGTAATATTCATAGATATCCTTGAGTACTCGCGAGTATTTACAAAATAATATTTAATATTTAAAATATATTTTAACCATAAATTTAAATAAAAATATAATGCATAACATTCATAAATTTCAAACAAAATGCAAATAACCCATTTAAATAGTGTTGAATTAAAGTTTATAAAATAATGGATTTTTTTGAAACCAATTGATAAAAAATAACTCACTCAAAATCAATGTGCTAATGTTTTAATCATGTTTTTTTTTTAATTTAAATTAGAGTATAGTGGTTACGAATATTCACGGGTACAAATACTATGATACTTGTACCAGTCTCATTATTCGTACCCATATCCGCAGATACAAAGTTTTTTGACATCCTTATCTCTAATTCTAATACAAATTCAACAAATAAAATAAAAACAACATTAATACAAATAGAAAGAAAAAACATATTAGTCATAATTGAGGATGAAAAAATTGGTATACACGAAGAACATGAGATGCAAGAAATATTATATGTCAAAACTCTAATCCTAAAAAAAGACTCTAGAATATAAAAAACAAGGAGAAATAACAAAGGATAAAGAAAGAAAATAAAATCAAGATTAATTACAAGAAAATAAAGATAACTAATTATTGTCTTTTTCTACACAAAATCATAATTTACTAAAAAAGATTTTAACTCGTTAAATATCATTTTTAATATCAATACAAATTAAACGAAACTAATAATAATTTTATTTATTTTATTTTCACACATAAACTTATAATTAATTTAATAGAACTATATTATAAATAAAATTTTATTTTTGAAGATTTTTTTTCTTAAATAAAATTTTATAATTAATTTAATAAAAGTATATTTCTACTAAAAAGAATTTTGTGGCATTTTTTATATATAATATTATAATTAATTAATAAAAAAATTAATAGTATAAATAATTTTTTTAAAACCTTTTTTTCTTAGAAATTTAAAGTGAGTATTTCACTCGTTTTATCCTTCTACTTCAACTCATCATATATATATATATATATATATATATATATATATATATATATATATATATAAAGAAATAGAGAAAAGTATCTTTACTTTTGATTTTGAAATGTATTTCATATTTTCATTATATAAGTTGAATTTTCATATAATACCGATACTATTATACTATATTGCTGTTTATATTTTATTATTTTCATTATATTATATAATATTACATATACATTTTATCGATGTATATTATACTATTTGAAATATAATATTAGATGTTTATATCCTTTAAGTGAGATTATTTTATTTAAGAGGTTTTTTTCCTTCACTCATTAAACTTTTTTTTATTAAATGGCTTTTTATTATTTAAGCAAAAAATATTTTAAACGAAGAAAGAACTAGTTTCACACTTCTTTATTTGTTATTTTAAATAACACAAATGAACATTGTTTCTTTGTATCGTTGAATGTAGCTAAAATAGATTGAAATGACAAAACTACTCATGTCCACAAATATTTATTACTTGCATGTAACAAGCATTTAAATATCTTTTTTATAAATGAGTTAGGCGGTATGAGTATCATACTACCTTACTCGTACTCATAAGTATTTGCTACATGAAAACAATTAAAATTAATATTTAGTTTATATTTTATTAAGTTAAATTTTAATCAAAATTAAAATTTACTTTATATTTTATTAGGTTAAATTTAATTAAAATTAAAATTTACTTTATATTTAATTTAATTTAATTTATATTTTATATTTTATATTTTATTTAAATTTTATATATAAAAAATATATATTTCTTAAATATCTACAGGTATGTCATTCACGGGTACCAGCGGACTTTAAAAAAATCCGCATATATTTTTTGAATGGGTCCCGACTTGTAAACAAACGGGTAGCATATGAGTTTTTTTTTTTTTAAGGTTGGGTAGCAAGTAGGTATTATCCGTGTAAAATAAACTTTTTAAATATAGGAACTCATCTAAGTTGGTCATCAAACATCGGCTCTAATACCCCTAATTGGTTTTTGATGAAGAATTATCAAGAAGAGCACTTAATGAGACAGAATATCAAAACCACATAAGGAATTAACACCGCATGCAACAAAAAACCTTAAGATAATGAGTTTTTGAATCTTCTTCCTTATATAGTATTCAATTTTTTCATCTTTATTCAATATAAAACTTAAAACTACATTTGGATTCTCAACACGAATTCAAAAATGTAGATTTCGTAAAATAGTATATGCAAAATAACAAACTACAAGACACATATCAAATACACACTTTCTATTTTTTATTTCTTCTTATTATTTGATTTGTCCTGAAATTCATTTACATCTCCAATATATTTTCCGTCTTATCCCAACTATGTTTTATTACTTATTAACATTAAATATTATGTTTTATTCCATCAACTTCTGATATATATTATATATAATTTAAAAATATTAAAAATTCATAATATATATACATATCATATAAAGAATTTCAAAATTTAACAGGGACCATGACACCCCAACCTCTTAAAAGCTCCACCTCCGATAATATTAAAGAGAGTTTAAAAGATAAAATTATAGAAAGATGAAATTTATAAATTAAATATTATAATCTATGTTTATATTTTTCATTTCTATTATCTATTGTAAAATTATATTTTTGAAAAAAAAAAGATTAGGTCTCATGTAGAGTTTCTGAAGGTGTTTAATTAATTCGAATTTCATAATATTTTAATTTTTTTTTATCGTATTCAATCAAGATTATAAGGAATTGTTATTTTTAGAGGATTCAATTGATTTTTTTTTAAAATAAAATAGAATAATATGGTATTCAAAAATATGTATTCTTAATAGTTTACCTAATTTTATGTGACCTTTTATATATAAATGTTGTTTATAAAACAATTTTACACAAATATGCGAGCTGATAGATATTTTGAAGGTCAGTTTCCTAAGAAGGTAATTATGTTGATAGGTATTTTGAGGTTGAATTTTTGGAGAAGATATATTGTCATTGAAATTTGGCTCAATTCACATAAAAAAAAATGATCCCAACCTAAATCTAAATATAATTATGAGTTTTATTTCTTATAAGGTACTCAAAATTTTCATTTTATCCGATGTAGAACATAAATTAAGGATGTGTTCACTTGTGAAATCGATTTGAGAGAGGTGATGTACTCGAGTGAATTAAATGATGAAGTTTGTATTATTCACTTTAAGCCTTCGTTTGTTTCAGGGAGTGAATTTAAGGGAAAAGAGGACTCAAGTTGAGTTGTTTGAATTAAGAAAAAAATGGTAAGATTTGAAAAGAAATGAGAGAAAAGTTTATGAGAATCAGTGAGTTATATAATGAATGTGATAAATTAAAATAAATAGACCATCATCAATCCCTCTCAACTTTTTAAAATAAAGAATTTAATATTTAAAAGCTAACCTCTACAACCACCAATGCATGCATGATGACAACTGTGTTTTCATAAATCTGGTCAGAAATAAATTAACATAACCAAAACAAGAAATATTAAATATCTACCATAATTTTCAAACTTAAATCCCAATAATTTATAAATATTTAACAGTTAACCTCTACCACTACCAATGCATGCAGGAGGACAGCTGTGTTTTCAGAAATCTGGTCAGAAATAAATTAACATAAACAAAACAAGAAATATTAAATATTTACCATAATTTTCAAACTTAAATCTCAATAATTTCTAAATATTTAACAGTCAACCTCTAACACCACCAATGCATGCAGGAGCAATGGCAGACCTTGGTGTTGACAAAGGGTGTCATGCCCCACCCCCCCCCCCATTTTTTTTTATATTTTTATTATTTTAAATACATTTTTTTAAATTTAATATTTTTAATATATTTTATACTCTAGTAAAATTTTATACAGTTATATCATATTTCAGAAAAAAAAATTCTATATTTATTTTTTAATTGTACATTTTAAATATTTTTAAAAAAGGATAATTATTTTATTATTATTTTTTAATTGATTATTTATTTAATTTAACCATTTTTTTATTTCATTAATTTTAAACATTAATTTATATTATAATAATAACAATAAAAATAATCATAACATGAAAATTAATTATAGTAATATTATAAAAATAATTTATATTTAATTTTATAATTATAATAATAGCAATGATTATAATTTTATTATTTTTTATTATCGTAAAAAGGTAAGTATAATGTTTTTACTAGATTTTATAAAAATTTTGGAATTACTCTTTTGGTTATTATTTTCATTCAAAAATATGAAGTTAGTCCTCTAGTTTTTTTTTTTAGTTCTAATTTGGTCCTATTTTTTAGAAAATGATGCAATTTTGTCTTAAATTTCTTAAATTAGACCAAAATTTTTTTATCAAAATGGAAGTTTTGAATAAGGATTGTTTACTTTGTTGATGTAATGGACATAATCTTAGAGTTAATTTTGATGAAAAATCCTTATTCTGTTTCGAGAAATTTAACAAAAAAGATTAAATTGCATCAATTTTTAAAAATTGACACCTAATCGAGACTACAAAATATTAGAAGACATTTTAGGACGAAAAACTGAACCAGAAGAATAATTCAACAAAATTTTAGCACCCCCAAAGTATTAGCTGAAGATCCACCACTGTGCAGAAGGACAACTCTGTTTTCAGAAATCTAGTCACAAATAAATGACATAAACAAAACAAGAAATATGAAATATTTACCATAATTTTCAAACTTAAATCCCAATAATTTCTAAATATTTAACGGTCAACCTCTACCACCACCCATGCATGCAGAAGGACAACTGTGTTTTTAGAAATCTGATCAGAAATAAATTGACATAAACAAAACAAGAAATATTAAATATTTACCATAGATTTCAAACTTAAATCCCAATAATTTCAAAATATTTAACAGTCAACCTCTACCACCACCAATGCATGCAGGAGGACAACTGTGTTCTCAGAAATCTGGTCAAAAATAAATTCACATAAACAAAACAAGAAATATGAAATATTTACCATAATTTTCAAACTTAAATCCCAATAATTTTTAAATATTTAACAGTCAACTTCTACCACCACCAATGCATGCAGGAGGACAACTGTGTTTTTAGAAATCTGGTCAGAAATAAATTGACAAAAACAAAACAAGAAATATGAAATATTTACCATAACTTTCAAACTTAAATTCCAATAATTTATAAATACTTAACAGTTAACCTCTACCACCACCAATGCATGTAGGAGAACAACTGTGTTTTCAGAAATCTGGTCAGAAATAAATTGAAAAAAACAAAACAAGGAATATGAAATATTTACCACAATTTTAAAACTTAAATCCTAATAATTTCTAAATATCTAACAATCAACCTCTACCACCACAAGTGCATGCAGCAGGAAAACTGTGTTTTCAGAAATCTGAGCAGAAATACATTGACATAAACAAAACAAGAAATATTAAATATTTACCATAATTTTCAAACTTAAATTCCAATAATTTATAAATATTTAACAATTAACCTCTACCACCACCAATGCATGCAGGAGGATGACTGTGTTTTCAGAAATCTGGTCAGAAATAAGTTGACATAAACAAAACAAATATTAAATATTTAACATAGATTTCAAACTTAAATCCCAATAATTTCTAAATATTTAACAGTTAACCTCTACCACCACCAATGCATGCAGGAGGACAACTGTCTTCTCATAAATCTGGTCAGAAATAAATTGGCATAAACAAAACAAGAAATATGAAATATTTACCACAATTTTCAAACTTAAATTCTAATAATTTCTAAATATTTAACAATCAACCTCTACCACCACCAATGCATGCAGGAGGACAACTGTGTTTTCAGAAATCTGGTCAAAAATAAATATACATAAACAAAACAAGAAATATGAAATATTTACCACAATTTTCAAACTTATATCCCAATAATTTATAAATATTTAACAATTAACCTATACCACAACCAATGCATGCAGGAGGACAACTGTGTTTTCAGAAATCTGGTCAGAAATAAATTGACATAAACAAAATAAGAAATATGAAATATTTACCATAATTTTCAAACTTAAATTCAAATAATTTCTAAATATTTAACAATCAACCTCTACCACCGCCAATGCATGCAGGACGACAACTGTGTTTTCACAAATCTGGTCAGAAATAAATTGACATAAACTAAACATGAAATATGAAATATTTACCACAATTTTCAAACTTAAATCCCAATAATTTATAAATATTTAACAGTTAACCTCTACCACAACCAATGCATGCAAGAGGACAACTGTGTTTTCAGAAATCTGGTCAGAAATAAATTGACATAAACAAAACAAAAAATATTAAATATTTACCATAATTTTCAAATTTAAATCCCAATAATTTCTAAATATTTAACAATCAACCTCTACCACCGCCAATGCATGCAGGAGGACAACTGTGTTTTCAGAAATCTGGTCAGAAATAAATTGACATAAACTAAACAAGAAATATGAAATATTTACCACAATTTTCAAACTTAAATCCCAATAATTTATAAATATTTAACAGTTAACCTCTACCACCACCGATGCATGCAGGAGGACAACTGTGTTTTCAGAAATCTGGTCAGAAATAAATTGACATAAATAAAACAAAAAATATTAAATATTTACCATAATTTTCAAATTTAAATCCCAATAATTTATAAATATTTAACAATTAACCTCTACCACCACCAATGCCTGCAGGATGACAATTGTGTTTTCATAAATCTGGTCAGAAATAAATTGGCATAAACAAAAAAGAAATATGAAATATTTACCACAATTTTCAAACTTAAATTCCAATAATTTCTAAATATTTAACAATCAACCTCTACCACCACCAATGCATGCAGGAGGACAAGTGTGCTTTCAGAAATCTGGTCAAAAATAAATATACATAAACAAAACAAAAATATGAAATATTTACCACAATTTTCAAACTTAAATCCCAATAATTTATTAATATTTAATAGTTAACCTCTACCACCACCAATGCATGCAGGAGGGGAGGATAACTGTGTTTTCAGAAATATGGTCAGAAATAAATTGATATAAACAAAACAAGAAATATTAAATATTTACCATAATTTTCAAACTTAAATCCCAATAATTTATAAATATTTAACAGTTAACCTCTACCACCACCAAATGGAGGAAGACAACTGTGTTTTCAGAAATCTGGTCAAAAATAAATTGACACAAACAAAACAAGAAATATGAAATTTTTACCACAATTTTCAAACTTAAATCACAATAATTTCTAAATATTTAACAATCAACCTCTACCACCACCAATACATACAGGAGGACAACTGTGTTTTCAGAAATCTGATCAGAAATAAATTGACATAAACAAAACAAGAAATATTAAATATCTACCATAATTTTCAAACTTAAATCCCAATAATTTCTAAATTTTATATTAATTTTATTTACTTCTATCATAATTATCTAATACAATTTATAAATTTCAAATTTATAATAATTTAATAAAAAGTGTTTAATTTTATTCAATCGCGATTAATATAATTTTTTTGTATTCTATCAAAACTTTATTCTAAATAAGATGTTTATTAATTTAATCTAATAATTTAACTTTTAATTAATTAAAATTGAATAATTTATATTTCAAAATAAAGTACTAATCAATTACAATTTTTTATGATAAATATCATTTTTCTCTAATGGCCTAAAAAAATTTAAAATTATAATCTAATTAATTACAACCTTTTATAATATATTATTTTAGTTAATGACGTAAAAAAATTAAAATTTTTCCTATAATGGATTTAACAACGAAATTAAATTAAATATTTTCCTGTAATTACGTAACAAATTTAAAAATATTATTTTAAATAATATAGATTTGTAATTCTTTTTACTATACAAAAATATCATAATATTTAATAAATAAAAACATGCATTTTTAACAAAAAAAATAGTTTTCCACTTTAAAAAATTAATATATTATACAATAAAAAGATCAAAACAATAAAAAGTATGATAATAAAATAGTAATTCTATAAGAACCTATAAAACTTTCCGCTCAAATTTTTTTATTATAAAGAATACTTTCTCCACACTCCTTTAAATTTGTCCTTACAAATGATCTCAAATAAGCCGAAAGAAACACAATATTTACCTATATATGTATGCTTTACTAGAATAAATTAGTAGAAACAAACTGAGGGACACCTTCAATTTTTTCTAAATTTTGTTTAATTGCGTTTCAGCGAAAATTTATTATTTTAATTTTAAGTGGCATTTGAGTATTAAGGGACAGTTTGGTTGAGTGGTTTAAGGCGTTATTTTTAGGCATTGGTTCGAAAGGGCAGGTGTGGGTTCAAATTTTTTTTTTCATGTTTAATGTCAAATTTATAATCCCAATCACTAATACTCAAAGACAGTTTGGCCGAGTGGTCTAAGGCGCCAGATTTAGGCTCTGGTCCGAAAGGGCGTGGGTTCAAATCCCACAGCTGTCATATTTGTTTTTTTTTTAATTTTTAGATTTAATATTTTATTGCTTTTGCTTGCCAGCTAAAATTTATGATTCCAATTATATATTTTTTTGTTATTTCTATCTGATTATCATATTACATAACTTACAAATCTATATTTTTTTCTTTAAATATATATTACTTATCGATACACTTTTTAGCATTCATGAATCACTAAAATATTTCGTATGAAATTAAAACTAACATATTTTAAAATAAGGGTAAAATATAATTAAAAAAAACAAATCCATCACAATTAAAATATTTTTTATGAAATATTTAAAAACTAACCTATAGAGATACATTGACGGTGTGTTTGGACCAGTGGCAGATCTTGACAACTAATGTAGGAGAGCCAAAATAATATGTACAAAATTTATATATTTAATTATTGTCATTAATACTATAAAATTAATACATAATTTAGTATATCTGTATCTAAAAAAATTGTATCTACAAAAGAAATCATATATTATAAATACGAGACTCCTCACTTGTAATTATTTTTTGAACCTTAAAAAAAGGCTCATCTAATTGAACAATTAAATTATTAGTATCTTGTCCCTAGTATGTGTGTAAAGAAGTTAAATCTGTTTCTTTAAAAAATAAATCTATTATTTTATTTTTTATCAATATATCTATTTTTTTTTAAATTTAAGATTAAAAAACAATTTATCATAATCAAATCAAATATTCAAAAACGTAATTACGAAAAGAAAACTTTATGATAATTGAGCAACAATTAAAAATTGGTTATGAAAAAACACATCAGATTATTTTTTTTCCTTTATATTAATAAAAAGTGAATGTACACATACTAAGACTCATGAGATTAAAAAGATAATAGTAATTATTAAACTAATATTTCATTATCAAGTGAGACAAAAGAGAGTTATTTCTTTTTTAATAATAGAAGAAAACATATGAAATATGAGAGTAAAAGTAATGAATTTGTGTCTAACTTTCTTATTTCTTCGTAAACAAAAAGAAAAACATGTGATAGTGGTGGATTAGTACAATATGTGATAAATTCAAAACACAATGAAAATAAAAAATATCTTAATAAATATGTGTATTCTTGTTTTATTATTTATTAATATTAAATGTTGTGTTACAAAAAGAATAAAAATATATCTAATTTAATTTTTAATGTATAAACTACATTATAATTTAAAAAAAATAAAAAAATTAAAATTTTTAAATATATAAATATATTAATTTAAAAAAAACAAAAAATTTACATCTGCCATTGACATGCGCTGAAAGAATCGATTTTAATTGAATCGATTTCATGGACGCGTAAGCTAATACTATTTGCTTTTATGTGGACATGAATATTTTAGTTTTAAATTGATTTTAAAATCAAACAATTATAGATTTTATGTTGATAAACCAATTATATGTCAAAAGGACGTGCAATCAAACACACACTGAATCCCTTTTTCAATTTCACATCAATATTCATTGTTTTTTGTTCTCATTTGTTTTAAAACATATTTTATATGCTCATTATAAGAAAATATTTTATTAACAATTAATTTTAGTGAGAAAAAAATGTTAGTCACTATAATTAGGTCTCTAAAAATGAGTGGATTTATGAGTAAAGTTTGTGAAAGAAAGTTTGTGAGTAATTTGATGAATGAGATAAATTAAAAATTAAGTTGATGGAAAGAAAAACAAGATTACCAAATTGTCCTTGATTTTAAAAATAATTTAAAATTATAATTATATGAGTTAGATTTATTTTAGAAAAAATATTAAAATTAATAAATTAAAATAATATATTCTAATAAAAATATTTATAAAAAATTTTAATAAAAAAATTAAAATTAATAATTACTTTTTAAACTTTTTTATAACTATTTTGAAATTTTAGGTATTAATTATTTTCTTAAACATAATTTTAAAAGTCATATTTTACATTATTATCATAATTAAATTGAGGGCAAAAATGTAATCTTTTTTATATCCCCTCAAATCATGCATAAGAGAGAATAATGGAAAATGGAGGAATCCCCATCCACGAAAGAGCATGTGGCGTGTGCTTGTTTCTTACGATTTACACCTAAATGGAAGCATGAATTTTCACGGTTGTAGGGAAAGAGGTCCCGCATCCAAGTGAATCCATATTCAAAAATAAACACACCCTTAAGGTTTTTGGTTTGAAGGTAATGTCAATTTTTTTGTGAAAGTTGGACTTAAGTTTCAATAGTATGATATTACTCTTGGAAATATTCATTAATAGTATTAAAGTCAATGATTTGTTTTGGTGACCAATTCAAACGATTACAATATGGGTGAAGAATCCTATATGTGATTGCTTGTATCAAAAGTCTTTCTGACAAGGATTTTAGACAAGTGTGTCTCATTATTGTGAACTTGTGATAAAACGACACTATAAGAAAGTCATTATTGAGTTACTCGTGGTTGGAAATATTTTCGCCCAATGAAAAGTGTACAAATGTAGAAGAGACTCACCCGAAAATATTTTTAGGAATCCAAGTATTAGACCGTGTTCTCTTGCAAGAAATTACTATTCAAGGGTGATAGGAAACACTGCTTTTAAGAGATTTTTCGTGTTTCTTTTTACTAAATGAAAAGCAAGGGAAGGTAATGATTTGGGAGATCTCTCTCCATATGTCATCCTTTTTTCAAGATGACATTTGAGGGTGTTTATAACCATTTTACCAATATACCCTAATTATTTTATTACAAAATACAACAACATTGCACCCTCATATGTTCTCATGTGTACTTCTTTAGATATTATGTGATATTTTGAGTTGACTTTCTATTAATGGTGTGATTAAAAATGTTTATTTTTTTGTTTAATATTGAAAATTAAAATATTTAATTTTTCTAATAAAAAACATTATAATATTTTTTCAATTAATAAATATTATTAATAATTTATTCATCATAAAAAAAATCAAAGTTAATTACAACTTATCTAAATATCATTTTATAGTATTTTTAACACTAAGAACAATTTGATAATTTTACTTTTTCATCTATTAAATTTTATTTTTTATTAATCACATCAGTCAAATCTTTTATCAATTTTCACAAAATTTACTATCTAATTAACTTTGTGAAGCACACTTTTTGCATTTTTAAGTTTTGGGCCCAAATTGGTAAAAGGCTGTAGGCCAACCCATTTGTTTCCACTTCGGGAAATCCCTTCAGCTTTTCCACTCAGCACTTTACTATTTTTCTCATGCATCCAAAACAATTCCAACTCTTTCCTCTCCTTTGAAGCAGAAGTTGTGCTAATAACCTTGCAAAACCCTCCTCCTAGCTAACTGAACAATTTGTCCCTCCGTGTAAGTCGAACTCAAACCCTTTTTTGTTCCTTTTCTTTTTAGTTCCAAAGTTCTGGCCTAATGCGGTTTATGGTCAAGTAATTGACTGTGTCTTCCGTGTTCTTGTTTTCCAGCTCCTTAAGCTGTAGACATGCGGTATTGCTCCTCTGGTTGGTCTTGGTTTTGCTTGGGTTAGCACCTGTCAAGGTAAGGGAAGCTAGGGTTCAACGTTTTCTTTTTTAAAAGAATATTGCATGTTTTTGGGTTATGAATCATGTTTATAATGTCTATTTATTGTTGTGATTGTGTGGAAATGATAATGCATGCGTGAGCAAGGGAGGAATCTGCTATTTTCGCCCAAGCGAGTGACTCTCACCTAAGCGAGAATAGCAGAAACTCACCCTTGTTTCTGCTCGAGTGGTCGCTCAGGCGAGGAATCTCAACTTTTGAGCGAGAGTAATCTCACCCTAACGAGAAGGTCTCACTTAAGTGAGAACTTGCAGAAACCTCATAGTGCCATTGCTCGAGCTCTCGCCTAGGCGAGAAGGGTTCACTAGAGCAAGAGAATCCCTTTCGCTTGAGCGAGGACCTCTAGCTTGAGCTAGACTCGTGCAGGAAAACTGTAATTGTTGAATTTGTTCCATGATTGATTGATTTACTTTTTAAAGCACAAAGAATGGTGCCATGTATGCTTTTTGTGATGTAATGAGACTGAAATTGTTGTGCTTGGTATGAAATGATAATGGATGCATGAAAATATGTATATGGTATGTGCTTGACGTAATTCCATGAGTCTCTTGGAGGGGCTTTATGGTGGTGTTATTGTAGTGTATGTAATGAAATAAGGATTCAAGTAAAGTTGCATTATGACACTCTAACGAATCAGTCAGACTCACATAGAGTAAATTGGTTCAGGTGGTGAGAGTAGTGAGAGGTCATAGTCTCTGGCAAGATAATCGCCTTAGATGATCATGGACTAACATTGTACGTGGTAGGGTGAAACTCATTGGCAATAGCTCTGCAGAGCAGTAGAGGCCACCACAAGTGCAAGCAACCTGAATCCGATCTCATTACATGTATCCAGATAATTGAGTTAGAGGGTCTATCATGGTTGCTATCACATGTTACTTGTGTTTAATAATTTTCTTGCTCACATATATGTTAAAATCATTTTCACTAGCGTACCCTTTCTTTCTCTCTGTGTTTGTTTCTTGTTTGATTTTCTTTTTTGCAATGATCACCAAATGTTGGTGTGAGCAGATCTGGAAACCCCTAGTGATCACCATGGTGATGGAGATGTTGCTGTTTAGTTAGGTGATGATAGATCTTGCTCATTATGAGTCTCTTTCGAAGAACAATTTTATTTTAAATTCTTTGCTCTGTGAACAATCTTTGGCAAGACTATTTTGTTTTATGAACCACGCTTATGACATTGTTTTGTGTCCTTGATCTGTCCTTGATCTTTGCTCTGTGAACAATCCTTGGCAAGACTATAATGATTGATTCTTCTATACTTATGTCGTGTGTTCTACTTTATATTATAATTTGTGATGTTTTATTTATTAGAATTTATCTATTAAATGGAATGTCACAAATTTCACTCTCAAATTCATCCAAATTAATTCTTTCCCTCTTCTTCAAATCATTCTTCCCAAAGAATACAGCCTAAATGTTTGTAGGTAATTTATGTAGACCGGTTTAGATAGTACTTGATTTTGAGGATTCTGTTTTAAGTAAGGGGAATAAGACCGGTTATTGAAGGAAATGTGGAAAATAATAATACATGGGTTTTTAGACTTGGTTTGAGTTGCAAAAAAGAAAAAAAAAGAAAGAAGAAGCTGGGCAATGATTTCAGTGATGTTGCGGTTCCAATAGAACATAAGATGAGTTTTTTTTCTTCTCTAAATACACCTCTTTCTCTCCCTTCAGACCATTTCCTTTAAACTTCTTCTCCAATGTGACCCTTTGATCTTCAAACTAATTACATGAGAGTGCAAATCCACAAACCCACATATATCAACTGGAGTAATTGAATTCATTAAAACAAAAAACATATACATAATAAATGTGTTTTATGATATCAATAAACAAAGATAATATTTAAAATATTGACGGTTACTTTAATATTTAAAAATGATAAATATTTATTTTTCTGAAATCCACACAAAAATAATGAAGGATTAGTGGAATGAATTTCTGTTAATCTTATCTATCCATTTTATTTTAAATAAAATGTTTAAATTAATTAAATAATAAATATATTTACTTTTTTATAAAGAAATTATTAACATCTTTGTACATTTTTTTCCTTTTTCTTCATTAATAATTTTTTTTTGATATAGAAAGTACATTTAAAATAAGATAAAAGGATAAGATGAAGAATAAGTAAATCCAGTCGACTTTAGAGTAAATGAATTCCGGTTCCAAAACTATAATATAAATAAATACAATGAATATACATGCCACTATTTTATGATAATAAAATTATAATTATAAAAATAAATATAAATAATTTTCATAATTTAATTATAGATAAGTTTTATTTATTTTATAAATAATTTGTATTTATTTAGTAGATGATTTTTGTTTATTTATTTTTAAAAATAGTTAAATTTAAAATATTAATTAAATTTGAATAAAACAGTACTAGGATAAAAAATAGACACCGAAAAGAAAAATTCACATTATATATATATATATATATATATATATATATATTTAAAAGAATAGATATTGAAATAATGGCTTAATTAACAGAGGAACGCATGTAAATCCGTTTGACTGTGAAGGCCAGAATTTGAAACATATGTAATTTGTAAAACTCATTCATTTGTGAGTTTATCTCTTTTAAAGAAAACTTAGAAATACGGTTTTAAAATTTTTAAATTTCACTCGTTTTAAAAATCTATCTATATTGTCATATACATTTTTGTTTATTTTATAACGTATATCTTAAACCACCTAAAATATATTTTCTAAATAATGTTTCTTTAATCAATAACTTTATATTAAATAAATAAGTGGTGCATAATCAATTAACAATCATTGAACATAAAAGTTCTTACATTTCATATATGTTTTCTAAAAACTATTTTTACTTAACTTACATATCTTATTTGTATAATTTAAACAAATTAAATTTTTTAAGGCTTTTGTATATCATAAGGTTTACAGATTGTGTGGGTGGTTCACAAACCCAAACCATTCTCTAATGATTTAGCTTCTATAATTAGATTGGATAACTTAACCTTAATTAAAATAATCTGAAATAATAAAGATTATTTACTGAAAAAATATGTATAATATACACGTACTTGATGTATTGAAATTAAAAGATGGATGTATTTTCGGATTTTTTTTATATAAATATTTCAAGAAAACAATTATCTATAAATTAAAATGAACTTATGTTAAAGTCAAAGTAAAATTTAGAAAAATTATAAAAAAATATCTTTATAAATTAGTTTATATATAAATTGATTTTAACTTATAAAAAAAATATTTTAATTTTATTTTCTATTTTTTTAGGAGGAGTCTTTATGAAGAAAATTTATTCTAACCTAACTCCAATGTCCTATTTTAACACATTTTAGCATAAGAATATATTGAAGAAAAATTAAATAAACTTCTTTAGAAACTAAAGTTAAATTTAGCTTGTGCTAAGTTAATAAAAAAATAAGTTATATGAGAGAATTTTATAAATTAATTTATGGATAATTTAATTTTAATATATAATTTTTATTATATGAGAATTGTCCATGACAAAAAAAAAAAAATTGAATGTTGTGGCTATCTTAGCATAAATCTATTGAAAAGGTAGTAGAAATATTTAATATAAACAATTATAAGTTTGTTAGTATTTACTTACATGCCACTTCAAGTTTATCTTAAAGTGATGGTGTTCTACTACAAGTGAAAGAAAAAAATGTAGAAGATTTCGTATATATGAAGTTGGTAGTTTGATGTATGTTAAGATTTGTATAAGACTAGACTCATGTTGTCAGTCATTTCCTTGCTAATCCTAAAAATATTTATAGAATTTGTTTATGCTTTGGAAGTAGTAACCATGTGTTAAATGGTTATGCAAAGGCAAAATATGTTGGTGATATGGATTATAGGTAATCTACTAGTGATGATATGATGACTTTTGTAAGAAGAGCAATGCTATGACAATCAAGACTATAAAAATGCGTTGCTCTATTTTCTACAGAGGTAGAATATATTGTTATAAGAGAAGTTGCTAAGGAGCTCTTGTAGATTCATAACTTTTTCCAAATTATAATCATCACAAGAAAAATATATTTTGTATTGTGATTATCAAAATGCAATTCATCTCAATAAGAACATGACCTTTTTTTTGGTTAAATATGTTTTTGGTCTTTAACTTTTAGTGAAAATTGGAAATAGTCCATCATCGAAACTTTAGCCTAATTTAGTCCCTCAACTTTGGAAATGCATGTATTTAGTCCTTTTAACCAAATTTTTTTAAGTTTATTTGACGTTTTAAATGCATTTCATGATAGTATTTGAGTTATTTACATCGTTTAACTCATTTTCGCTTCAATGTTTACTTAGAAACGTGTTTAAAACATCAAATAAACTTAACAAAATTTGGTTAAAAGGACTAAATTCACCCATTTATTAAAGATGGGGGACTAAATTGGTCTAAAGTCTTGAGGAGGGACTAATTCCAATTTTCACTAAAAGTTAAGGGACCAAAAACATATTTAACCCTTTTTTTAATTTTATTCTTTTGATATTTTCCATCAAATTTTGTATAGTAGGGATCTCCCATTAAAATCACGTCCTTATGAATTCCAACCTTTAATCTCATAAATTATTATTCTATCTTCCCATTTCTGAAATTTTGTTCCTTTTTGTTGTTTGAATTGGCATATAGCCTTGGATAAATCTCCATGAGAAGTGCATTACCTAACCACTTGTCCTTTCAAAATTTGATCTTACGCTTCCTACCTCTCCATGATACACTATCCACAAACCAACTCCCTTGTTCTTCTTTCCCATTTTATTTCATTATGTTTCTCCACCACCATGATCAATTGTTATTATGAATGATGCTCGTTAAAACACTCCCTGTCCATACTTAGATTCAAAAACCTCTTTCCATAATCCTTCTTTTTCCATTCCTAACCTCTACCACCATTTTCCTAATAAGGCCCTATTAGATAGTGGATTTTCTTGATTTCTTTCCCCACACACATTGACATTTTGAAGAATGACAAGTAAAATAGTGCTAGTCTTGTTATTATAAATTTTACCAAACATGTTATTCCTACAAATGATAAATGTTCCCATTCCATCTTTTTATTTTGTTGTACATTCTTCCTAAAAGAGTGTTTTCTATGGTTTTTCCACTACTGACATATTTAAATATCTAAATGGAAAACTCATAATGTTACAATTAGTATTTCAAAATATCTTTCAATTGTATTCTTCTCTACCCCCACCCCTTCAATTTTGCTCTTGAAAAGGTTCACCTTAAGAACATAAGCAAGTTCAAAACCTCTTAAAGATGTATTTTAAGACCATAATATTCTTTGTTTTCTGTCCACATAAAAATAACATGTCATCTGCAAATTATAACATATGTATACTACTCGTCTTTACTCCTTCTAGCATCATTTTTCTGATAGCTTGTCACATAATTCGTCCTAACCCTTTGGCTACAATTAAAAATAGAAGTTGTGCAAGTAGATTGCCTTATCTAAGACCTTTTTCTGATTTAAATTCTTTAATTGAAATTTCATTATCTAGTATCGAGATAGATAATAATTCTAGACAAATCTTCACTCACTAATCCATTTTGAATTAAAACCTAATTTATCCATCATATAATACAAAAAAACCTCACCTTATTAAATTTATTAAATTGTATGCTTTCATAATCAACCATGAAAACTATGCATCTTTTCTTCTTTGGTCTTATTTCCTCTAAAGTTTCATTGGCTACCTATACACTCTCAAGTAGCCCTCTACCTTCCAAAAATGTAAATTGTGCTTGGTCAATACTCTTTTCAATCTTTTAGAGAGTGCTTTAAATATTATCTTATAAACACATCCCACTAGCGGTATTAGTCTATTATTATTCATTATTTATTGACTAACTCAAAGATAAATGCGTCAACAATAACCTAAGTTTCAATATCTATTTTTTTTCTTCTAAATCCCATACACATACATTGAGCACATATTTTACTTAAGATAGAGAAGATCCTGGTCCATATTGAGCTACACTTTGGGATCCATCATACGTGAAAAGCCCAAGTTTTTGCTAAACTATGCTTAATCCTAATGCCCTCTAAAATTGAAATGCATCCCCTCTTTTGATAAGCATATTTAAGATTTTAAAGCATGATCATAAGTTGATAACACTTCTTTTTTAAGTTAATTAACCTGCAAGCTACCCTAATCATATTTGTAATCCAAGTAGGTTTTGGCTTTCAAATTTTATAAGCAAAAGATGAGTTGAAAGTTGAAATGGACATGATTAGCTTTAGGCTGGAACTATAATCTGTTTCTCCTTTCTTCACGACAGCATGGAGATTGAAATTTGTTAATGTTGCGTTGCTCTTTTTTATTCTTGCAGCATGTTAGGTGAATGTTGAGTTGTCTAACTCAATAATTAGTGAATTCAATCTGCTACATATGGAATTCATACCCACATGCCTAATCTCTCCAACTACCAAAATCTTGGGACCATATTCTTGTTTTCAACAAGTGAAGTTCGAGGAAATTCATAAATAATCCATGCAATTATGATTTATGTTTGCCTCAAAACATGCTTCGGCTTAAGGACCAAACAAGTAAAGTTTTTGTTTCAGGCTTCAGAAGAAAATGTTTTGTTTCGATGGACCCAAGTCGGTCCGGCAGCAATATTACGAACAACGATCACATTTTTGAGATATTGTTAGTTTTAGATTGTGGATCTTTATCATGGTTTTGTTTTAAAAAACGTCTCGAAGGATGAAAGAAGGAATAAATATTTAAACTGAGTTTGACTTGCACTTCTAAACGAAGTGAAACTTATCGGGTGTTCGAAAATATATCTCAAAAACATTTTTTAGTACTCCAAAAAAGTTTCAAAAAAATTATTTTAAATAAAATTGTGATATATGTTTTAAGCTTTCCACGTTCTTAAACGGCCAGTGTCAAAACATAACCTCTTGGGTATATTTCATGTCTTTAAACTCTAAAATTTTACTTAAGGATTGATCTACATTTAAAAAGGGAATGGCATGATGGTACCAAAGCTAGAATATATGAAGATCGATTCAAGACTTTCATGAATTGAGACCCACCAAGCTTTTTGTAGCATAATAGTTTACTAACAACAGGGAAATGAATGAACGGTGTGCCTGGTCAATCAAATGGGCAAATCTTTTCTACCAAATCCTATTTGCATTTAATTTATGAAAATTTTGTTCTTTGGGGCTTGGGGACCAATTAGAATGGTTTCAGAATATCTTCAATCTGTGGGTGCAAAGCAAACCCTAAAGGTAGGGCCTTTATTTTTAGGGTTTAGAGATTCGTGATTATTTGATTAATCCAAGAAATTAAATGAAATAATCAATGGTTCCAATTGCTTCTGATTTTGTGATAAAAAAAATGTATAGGTGGAGATTGGGTTTCTCAAGCCCTAGTAGTAAAAGCTTCACTCCTACTTACCCTACTTAACTAACTTGAAACTAGATGATGCAACAGCTTTTTATATCTACGAAATATAATCTATTTAGGTTAATATTTATCACATAAACATTATGATGTAACAGTACTATTATAGTTTTTTTTTTTCCTTTTAAATTCATAATAAATAAGCTTTATCCCAATTCTTTTATGAATTTAGAAATATTCCACAAAATATTTGTACAAAAATTGTTTAACGAAATATGAAAAATTCTATTTGTGAAAGGGTATTCGGTAAAAGAAATTTTGCTCATATCTCATAATTATATCATTGGAATTATGAATTTTAGAAAATGTAAATCTTAGAAATGACTAATTTGTATTTGGTATTGGAAACCAAAAAGCTTTAAGGGTTTGTTCTCATACGAAGAAATACTATAGTAGATGAATAGGGAAAGAAACAATTGTTCTTTTTTGGGGAAAAGAAGCGACGAAAAGGTGATTAATTGCGAGATTGCTGCATAGAGTCGATCTCTCTTTTTCGAAGAGATTTGCGAGATAAATATGGCAAATTACCACACTATCCTTATTATCTATGTTATTATATGTGGAAAAAATCAGGTCGTTGTTGCACTCATAGGCATGGACTCGAGGTCTGCGAACGAGATTCCTGATACACACATTTGTATCTGGTTCCAACTTTCCACTTACCACACTTGTATCCGATTACAAATGATTCAGTATCCAGATACACATTACTTGTATCCGATTCCACACTACATTTGTATCCAATGTTTATTTTTTTTAAATTAAATATTAAATTTTCTAAATCAAATTTATTTTAATATTTTTTTTCAATTCATAAATATTTATAATATTTTTATTTATGATACTAATATATGAAAAACTAATTACAATTTATCTAAATATTATTTAATTATATTTTTTAACACTAAGGACAATTAGGTCATTCTACATTTTCATTTATTAAATTTAATTTTTTTTAGTCGGATCAGTTAAATTTTTCACAAACTTTCACAAAAATTACTCTTAAATCAACTCCACTATCACTCCCAAATCCATAAAAAAAAAACATAAATATCACCTTCTAATCAACCCAAATCAACTATCTCCCTCAAATAATCACCTGCTTAAGAACACACCTAAAACTTTTATTTGAATAATTAATGTGTTACTACATTAACATTCAATAAAAGACACTATCAGAAACCTTTTTTAATGTGAATGCTACTTCTCCGTTACTTTTTATATATCGGTTGTTTAACAGAATGATTTTTTTCTTTTTATTTATTATTTTTTAAATTTTTACATAATATATATTTTTAAGCCTATATGGAAAGAAAAATGTAATAGGATATTAAAAAAATAGGAAAACTGAAAAGAGTTATCATTTGATAACTTACTTAAAATTATATTGAAATTGGAAAAAATAAATAAATTAAGGATGAAGAAAAATCTTAAACAACTATCGCAAAAGAAGACAAACTATCTTTTAAATTGTGAACTATAGAAACATTAATTTTCAAGTTTATATTAAAAAAACCTGAACATTCTCATCATGTAACCTAATATCTGCAACATAATATATGGAAGGATTGTTATATTCCTATTTTATTCTTAATATATTTCAAAATAAAGATAATGAAAACAAAAATAAATTATTTAAATGTTAAAAAATATTTACACACATTTTAATAATACTGATATTATGAAATAGAGTTTATATATTATTAATGTTATTTTCTTAGAAATATTAGGGAATGTTTCTCTCTCATTGTATCCGTAAATTGTTTTTGTTTTGGTAAATTATTAAATAACTGATAAAATACTTTATAACATAATATAAAAATATTAAACTCTATTTTTAATTATTCAAATTTTATAAATAAATGCGTACATAAATTTTACTTATTTAATGAGACACTTATTAAAATATTTGTAATTTAAATGCATCCCAAGTTCACTAATATAGATTTAAGGCTACATTACGGGTAAACAATTAAACGGGAGTATATATAACAATTCAGTTAGGATACATTTAGTGCTTGGAATATGAGTTCTAACTTTAGTTTGTCATAATTGAATAATTGAATTAAAATTAAAAGTTCTTATGATTCAAAAATAATAAGAGATTAAAAATTGAATTATAATTTTATTTTAATGTTTCTAATCAGGAAAAATTATAATTGGGGATTTGATTAGAAAAATCATCGATCACAAGGGGGAAGATAGATATGGTAGACAGCTAACGACAACTTATTATAAGCATTAAAAAATATAATCATAATAATAATAATAATAATAATAATAATAATAATAAATAGTGTTGAATAAATATAATGTGAAATTGTATATGGGTGTGAAAAAATATAGGGTAAAATGTGCTCATGTAAAACTTTAAATATATTAAATATATTTCCCAAAGTAGTTTTGTTCATGTAAAAATTTAAACCATTTTTTAATCCTTCTTTTCTTAGTATACAGATTAGTTTCAACATGTAAATTTACCATTAAAATTGGTTTTGGTTATATTTATAAATAAGCTGATAAGTTAGTTTTGATTTATAAAAAATCATATAAGTGGTTTAATAATTTTTTTTTCATAATAGCTATAGTTGATCAATGTTTGGAAAGATGTAATTTTTATCATAAGTTTTGTGGTCTCCTCATACTTTATATATATATTTTTTTAATAAACTTTCCTATGATAACAAATGATTGATGAACTTTAGGATATTAATATAATTGAGATGTCAAAATTTATAATGATACTTAATATAGTCTTATTTTTATATATATAACTAACTTTATAAAAAAATTCCACATAAAATTTGCATTTATATTATTAAATAGAATCTAAAAAGACATGTTTAAATTTTAGAGATGTAAAAAATATACTTAAATCTTAAAGACACAAAAATAATACAAAGTTTTTTATAACATGTTTAATATGAGTGACCTTATTATTATTGAAATTAATTGAATTTAGATTCAAGTTTCAAAAATTTGAAAAAAATAAAAAAGAAATTAAAGACATTAAATAAGTAAATAAGTAATTTTTCTATTGTAAATAAGGAAATAATCAAAGAAATTAAATAAAAAATTTACTCTTTTAATTGTCGTCCGTCTTTCGGTTTTCAATAAATTTATTTTAACTAATTTTGAAAAAGTAATTACTTTAAATAAGTAAATAAACAAATAACTAAAATAAAAAAAATATAATAATGGTAATTAGTACTTTACTTAACAAATAAACAATGAAATATTAGTATTGATTAATATAATGTATAACCAAATATTTAAATTTGTATTTATATTTAAAACATTTGAATTAAAAAAATAAAAGAATAATTAAAGTTATTAAGTAAATAAAGGCTTAAGTAAATTTATAAAATATAGATAGTTTATAGTATTCCAATATAAATAATAACTAACACATATATATATATATATATAGTTTTACAATATCTAAATAATCTTTACTTTAAATTTTATTTTTTAGATTAATCAAATTTAAAAAAATAAATAATGTGCATTACATTAATTCATAATAGGTTCATTAAATATTCTTCATTCTATCATTAAAAAACCTTAGAATTCATCATTTCAAGATTTTTAAAATAGTTTTATAATGCATTCAAGATTTTTAAAATAATGTTAATATACATTGTATTATTTTTATGTAACATTTTATTAATATTCATAAAACTAAAATGATAATTTAAGAATATTGCATTTAAAACCAATTTTTTTTTCAATTAATGTCCTTGGAAATAGAAATTTTCCATATGTATTCTTTCAAATGCCAAAAAAGATATGATTTATTATTTTTTGTATATCCTTATATTATTCAGATTAATATATAATTTCTTTTTATTTTTATTTTTATTACATTATATTAATTTATATTAATATATATATATATATATATATATATATATATATATATATTTTATATTTTATTATATTTTTTCTTTTTATTATTTTCTTTTTTTATTATTTTATATTATTTACATATATTTTTTTTTTTTTTTTTTTTTTTTTTTTATTTATATTAATATATATTAATATATATATATATATATATATATATATATATATATATTCTTAACATTAGATTACATTATTTCTTAATATTATTCTCTTAATAGATTATCATAACTTATTTACAGAAGTATTTTTAAAAACTAAACTAACATATAATGAGGATTTAAGGCATTTCAAAAATATCATTTATCAATCTTAAGCATATATAAAATATCCAAATTTTATATCATGATATTATTTTTTTAGAAATATCACCTGTTTTTTTATTTATCATTAATCGTTAATATGTAATTTAATTATACAATAAAATATTTATATTAAATTTAATTATACTTTTATAATTTTAAAAATAAAGTTAAGTGAAAAGATATTTTACTTCACCATTGTGAATAAAAATTTAGAATTTTACTAAAAAATATGTTTGTATATAATGTGTCATTGTATTTAATAAGTCTTTATATATATAAAAAAAATAAATTCGAGTGAAAAATATTAGGTTTTATGTGAAAATATTATTAAACAGAACTCCCAGGACAATATTTTAAATTGCAATGTTTTTATAAATAATTACAACATATTAAAATATCTTAATTGCATAATAGACATATTTTATAATACATTATCATCCTTAAAATTTTACGATGTTCAAGAAATATTTTCATCTTCCATTACAGTGATCCGAAGATGATAATTTCATAATTAAAATTTTACATTTCTTTTAATACTATAACCAGTTGCTCAAGTGTTTCAGAAATGTCATGATTTTCGTAACGTGGGAATCCTCAAAAGGATAGTTTGATAATTTAAGTCTTTTATTTATTTATTTTACAAATTTCATTTATTTATTTATTTACATATTTATTTTTTAATTATTATTATTTTTTATTTATTATTGTATTAAATGTTGTATAATTATTGTTTTTGGATTTCTAAATCACTTTTTCATAATATTAAATAAACATTAACATAATTGAAATACTAACAAATGACATACCCATATTTGTTCAACCAACTAGTTGATCTTCTCGTTGAATCTTTTGGATGTAGGAAATTCAAATGTCATTATTTTTTTATATTTAGTGTTCATTTATTGATTCATTCATTTATTTGTTACTTATCATTTATATTAATATTTCTGTTTATTTATAATCATTGTTTCAAATTTTTTAACAACTTTTCAGATTATAAATTTTTACTTCATCATTCAATCACACACGATAGATTGTATGTTTATTTTAATTTTTATATTTATATTTTAAATAAATAAGATAATTTAAATGATAAATCACACACATATATTTATTAAATATAATATTATCTATAACATATAAATTTCTGAACTTTCATTCATAAAAGTCGTCATTTATGGATTTCAATATCAATATCAAAATTATATCCAAAATTAAAATAAGATCATAAGCAAAATTAGAATTATATTGAATTTAAATATTCAAATATATACAACATTCACACATATAAATTCAAATTTATCAGTTTGTAATTTTTGAAGGTTCATTTTTACATAGTGAATTGGTAATATTCTTTGTATATTCATGCCATATTATAAATAAAAATATTAAAAATAAGAAATTTTAGAATATTTCATTTCAAGTTTCTAAATTGATGTTATAATGCATTATAAAGTATTTTTTGAAAATAAATTTCAAAATTAGTTAATTAAGAATCGAGATGTTCTCTGTTTTTTAACTCATAAAGTGAGAGATTTACTTTAGTATACAAAATAATAAAGTTTGGATTTAAAATTTAAAATCGTAAAAGACCGTAAACAAAATTAAATTTAACATTTAAAATATAAAACATATACAAAAATTTAAAGTTTTTTAATAAATATTTGTAATGTTTCGATAAAAAAATATAGAAATTTAAAAGTTAAAAAGATTTTATCATTCATAACGATATAATAATTATTATAAAATATAATAATATTTAATAACAATATAATTAAAAAATAACATAACAATATTAACATGACAATAATAATTAAAATATAATGTAAAAAATAAAAATTATACATATTTTAAACTTTTAAAGATAAGAAAATATTTATTATTTCAATTTCAATCTTATTTTAAGATTAAGATTCATTTGTAAAATTTAAAATTCGAAATAATAAAGTTTGAATTTTAAAGATAAATTTCAAAAAGCTATAAAAATATTTTGTTTGAATTTGAAATTCAAAATTCAAAAGAATTGTAAAAAAGTTAAGTCTTTTCAATGAATTATTTTAATGCATCTAACTCTAAGATATTTTTAATCTAAGAGAGAGTTCTTATTTAAGATATGAATAAAATATGAAGATGAAAAATTTTAAAAAAATACAATAGTGAATAATTACAATTAGAAATAATAAAATTAAATATATACTATAACACAATACATAAATAATATAATATTTAAAAATCTTAAAAATAAAAAATTCAAAAGATTTGATGATTGTTAGTAATATAATAATATTTTATAATTCATAATAATACTCAATAATAAATAATAACATATTAGCACGAATAATAATAATAGTAATATTAATTAAAATATGGCGTAAAAATAATAAATAAATAATTAAATAATGACATTGTTGTTATATTAAAAATAAATATTTAATGGATTTAATGCAATTGTATTTTCAACCAAAATCAATTATTAAGTTATTTATACAATTCCCAGAATTCTCAGTTCGTTATTTCAAATCAAAATTTGAAATATGAATTTGTGCTAACATATGACAACTTTATCACTAGACTAATTACTTTTTATATTTTTTTTATAGTCTATCATTTGTACTTTTAATTGTTTAATATTTATATTTTTTGCACAATCTAACATTTGTATTTTTAGAGGAATTAATAATATTAATATTAAATTTGAATGTTGATTAACTTCTTTCACAATTTTTAATAATAATATTGATATTAAAATTTTAGTTATAAATTTTTAAAATAGAAAAGAATTAATATTAAAATTTTCAAAATATTAATAATATGTAATTAAATATTTACACTTGAAACAAGCTTATGTAGATATGATGTAAAAGATATTAATATTAATAAATAATTTTTAAAATATTATTTATACTTATTTATATTAATATTAATATTTAAATTGAATTAAATGGAGACCTCTGTTACAAATTTCAAAAACTTCTCTTACACTTAAACTCACATGAGAATCACATTCCAATACACTTTTCCTATTCCTATGTATTAATTGGACAAGCATTTTCCTTTCTCATTAATAATATTATATTCTCCATTTCTCATTTTTCATGTTCATTGCAAACCATCTTTTTAAGTAAGTTCTTTTTTATTGCTATCTCCCTAAGCATTTGAATTTTTGTGCAAAGAATCTGATATGTTAAATTGTTCTATTACTTTTTCAAATATGTTGACGAACTTTTGAAACTTCAATTCATCAGAAATAAAACTTTTTTATTGTGTTGAACAACTGTCATGTATTTTTCACATTTCAAAAAAACTTAAATATTAATTAAAAAGAATTTTGATAATGTATACATAATTATATTATTACAAAGTGAAAATTATAATTTCTTAAAATTTTTAGGGATATAAAAATTACTAACAATTTTATTTTCATATTTTTTTCTAAAATTAAGATAGATATTGTTAAATTTGAAATTTGAAATAAATGATAATAAAATTTGAATTTGAAATTCAAAATCATAAAAAACTATAAAAATATGGTAACAAAGTTTTAATTTGAAATTCAAAGTGAAAACAAAAATAAAATCCAAACTTTGCCAAGTAAATAAAAAGTATATCTAATTTAATATAGACATGAGTGTAAGATTATAAATTTTTAAAACTTTTAAAAATATAAAAATCACTAATGATTCCAATTTCAATATTTTTTTTCTAAATTAAGATACATATTACAAAATTTGAAATTTAAAATATAAATTAATAAAGTTTGAATTTAAAATTTAAAATTGTAAAAAACTATAAAAATATGATAACAAAGTTTAAATTTGAAATTTAAAATCAAAAAAAAAAAAACTATGAAAGAAGGACTCAAATAGATGAGTTGACCAGATATCTAACTTTTGTATTTTTGTAAAGTATACTCTCTATATTTCTTCTGCATGGTCTACATTTTGTAGTTTTTGATCGTTTATTATTTATATTTTGTTTGCATCGTCTTGCATTTGTATTTTCAAAAGCGTCTAACTTTTGTATTTTTATTAGGTCTACTCAACAATTTTTATATTATTCATCATTTTTATCAGAGAATCTACTATTACATTCTCCTACATTGTCTACTCAATAGATTATTTAAAATTAAATTTATTTCTTAATTTTAATTAACTCAATCTCAATATATTATTTAAAATAATTATATACAATACATTTTGTTAAAAATATAAAATAACTTAAATACATTTTTATCATAAAATTAATTAAAAAAATATTATTTAATTTTATAAAATAATTTGTATATTAAATTTGATTATCCTTTTATAATTTTAAATTAATTTAATAAATATAGTATAATTTTAAACTTTTGAAATCCCGGGTATAAATGCTAGTAGGTATATAAACGTAAGAACGGATATGAATGAATATATATACTATATGTTTAAATGTAGATAATGATGCAGTATTAACACCCTATTATGAGCTTAAAATACTATTTAATTCCATCTCATTGAAAAACAAATGACAAATTTAGATGCATACAGTTTTAATTGTAACATTCGTTGTCACTATTTTTCATCTAAACTGAAATGAAGTGCAAGTTTTGTTTCTGACAACAAATAAAAAAAGAACACAAAGATTCATTAATAATATTTTTTTCGACATAATTTAACGCGTTTAACTTCTATATAATGGTTAATGTATACGAACTACATTAACTAAAGATAATTACAAAAGCAACGATATATATATTTAGACGCCATTAAGAATTACAGTTAGTTGGCTGAAAAAGTAAATTTGATTACCACTAATTATATCTTTCCTTTTTTATGCTTATCAATATAAGAAATTCTTGCTTTTTAGAGTAAACTTAGTAAATATTTATTTGTTTATACTTATTGAATATTTTGCAACCAACGTTACTGTGATGTTTTTGTTTATTGGCGAAAAGGTAGCGCTAATCATGAAGTCCAAACTATAGTATAGATGTAATATAGAGTGAGTTGAAAGTACAAAATATAATAATAAATTTGTAGAATTTTACATAAAAATAGTTACCATTTTCTTACCATATTTACATGCAAATATTAGTTATTACATATTTGTGAGAAGAGTGAGATATAAACTAGGCGAGAGGCTCGGAACCAGGTTTGGTGTAGCTTTTTCACGTCAATATTAGAAACGGGAAACTACACCAACAAAGAAAAATTGCCCTGACAAAGAAAGAGAAAATTTTCAATAGCCATTTTCTCTTTTCTTTCTGCAATTCCTTGCCTTTCTCTGTGATTCTTCAGCAGCTCTATTCAGAATCGGAGGGGGGGCAAAAGGTTCATTCTTTTTGCCTTTCCCGCAGAAATTTAGCTAAACGATGGTGACTTTTTGAACATGATCGAGGTTCTTCATGGAAGGCTTGGATTATATTCTTTTAACTATAATGTCTTAGATTTGTAATAGATTCCGGTTGGAATTGTTGTTGTTGTTTTTGAGTTCGTGTTTGTTGAGGCCAAGTCATGGCGCCAGAGCTAGCCTTGCCATTCTCTGTTGTATCTGTGGTCGAAGATGTTCTTCAGACGCACGGAAGCTGTTTAAGCGACATTCACTTGGCATCAAGGATGGCAGAAGAAGCTTGTACATATCCTCTCTCTCTCTTCCATTCTTAATATTTATTTTTTTCAGGCAATGTTCACATTCAATCCATTGACAACGTTGGTTTTTTGCCTAGAGTGAATGACACTTGTTTGTGTTCTTTTTCAAATTTTAAGTACAGAATTTGGTGTTATTTTCAATCAAAATTAAGGTTTCATGTCGTTATGTTAATATACATAATAAAGGTCTTCATTAAACATCAAGTGAAATTCTGATTCTGATTGGATATCAATAGCAAGAGCAAGAGCATTTAAGGAATCACAAGTTTTGTGGTTGTTTTGATTGGTTGTAGTAAACCCTATATGTTGATGGCATGACAACAAAAAGATACAAGTTTGATAGTTGTTAGAATGCATGAAACTAAGACTAGTGAGTGGTATTGCAGCCTCAAGAAGGAATGAAGCAGCTGGGTGGCTAAGAAAGACAGTTGGAGTTGTTGGAGGAAAAGACATTCCAGATGAACCTACTGAAGAAGATTTCAGGATTGCATTACGTAGCGGCATTGTCCTTTGCAATGCTCTTAACAAAATTCAACCCGGAGCAGTGCCCAAGGTGTGTGTGTATGTATGTATGTTTGCTTCTGTTTCATGAAATTGAAATCTAGATGATAGTTCTTGTGTCCTCTGAGTATTACTTATACATGCATGTTCTTGACATTGGATATCAATCAATATCATTATTACTTTCTAACAAATGACAATGATTGAACCTGTACTGTTAGGTAGTTGAAGTCCCCTGCGATAGTGTTACCATTCCTGATGGGGCACCTCTGTCTACTTACCAATACTTTGAAAATGTAAGGAATTTTCTGGTAACTACGGAAGCAATGGGGCTTCCCACCTTTGATGTATCTGATTTAGAACAGGTGACGCTAAGAGAGTTCATCGCCTTTCATTACTTTAATAGACTCGAATCACCCAATGCTGCATTATTATAATGCAAGTGTATTCAACTTTAACATGTTCTTCTTCCATGTACAGGGAGGAAAATCTTCGAGGATAGTGAATTGTGTTTTAGCACTTAAGTCTTACAGTGAATGGAAACAGGGAGGAAAAAATGGGTCATGGAAATATGGTGGGAATCCAAAGCCACCTACCAATGCTAAACCAGCTTTTGTGATGAAAGTCTCAGAACCATTCATGAGGTCTTTGTCAAAGAGTAGGTTAAGCGATAAAGATGGGTTACTGAATGATATTTCTACAAACATTGAAGGGGTTAGAGAGTACTATCATTTATAATCATCTTTTTCTTTTGTCTCTACATGTGGAGAATGAATATAGCATCTGTCTGACGTTTTGGTTGGATTGGTATTTGCAGGGTTCTATACCCTCTCTGAATTTACTAATTCGTGAAATTTTATCTGATAAGAAACTAGAAGAAGTTCCCATTGTAAGCGTTATTGCTTATCCTTAGCTTCAATATAGAATTTAATGTTCACTAGTGCATTCTAAATTGAGTCTTTCAGTTTTTACCTTTGTATTTTATTTCAAATTTACACTTCTCTGAAGAACTAATGTCTGTTGCTATTACAGGTGGTAGAGTCTCTACTTAGCAGAGTCATGGAGGAGTTTGAACAACGCTTGCTAGTCCAACAACAAATGGTGTGTTTTCTCTGTCTTTTGGCAAAGTTCAGCCCCATTAGTGACGTCAATCAAAGAGAAAATTTTCAAATTGTTTTCGTTTGAATGTCTCCTCCTAAAACTTGAGTCCATGAATCTCACTGAATTTGATGCCAAATTTTTTTACTTTGACAGTTCAAAACAACTCAAAACTATAAGGCACTGCCTGAAGCAGAGGATTCCAATGTGAAATCTGCTTGTAATGGTGAAGAGGTAAATCCCAAGATTTGAAGAGACTTTAGCAAAATTCTCAGCAAATTGCAAGTGAACGTATTCATATATCGCTTGGTATCATGGTGCAATTTTACGTAACTTAATTTTCTGTTCAATCAATTATTAAGATGGAAGAAGACGAAGATGTAGTGGTTAAACACAAGGAATGTGATGATGTGAAGTACAATGTCAATGAAGAACCTAACAGCCAGCATTTTAAGAAGCAAGAGTTAATTCAGCAGCAAAACGAGAACGTCCAGGTAACTCGTGCCAGAATAATATTAAATAACCACAATTGCACCATGTATAAGTCTAATACGATATACCATATAAGCATGCAACTAGAGCTAGATTGAGTGGTTTGACTTAAGAGTTTTCCTAGGAAGTCTATTGCCTAAACATGGACTAGGTATTTATGTTAGATCATTGTTTCAGTAATGCACTATGCATGAGATAAAGTAACCAATTTGATGTTGACAATCCTTAGGAATTGAAAATGATGGTTCATCAAACAAAAACAGGAATACAGGTTCTGCAACATAAATACCAGGAGGATATGATCTATCTAAGTACGTATAATGCTTTAGAAAATCCTATATTTTTTACAAAAACATCTATGCAGTCTAGCTGATTACTACCTACCCTTAATAGGTAAACACCTGCATGGCCTAGCTTCTGCTGCTTCAGGATATCAGAAAGTTCTCGAAGAAAACCGCAAGTTATATAATCAATTGCAAGACCTGAAAGGTAAAAACTCAAGTGGTCAGAGTCTAAACAATTTTCTCCCTTTATATCTATAAATTCTTAATAAGACTAATTGGCCAAATTTGAAACGACGGTAGGAAATATTAGGGTGTACTGTAGAGTTCGTCCCTCAAAAGGTGCCCAACCAAATCATCATTGCCCTATCAGTAACTTAGATGAAGGAAGTATTTCACTCTTAGTGCCATCCAAAAACGGTAAAGATGGGAAAAAGACATTTAATTTCAACAGAGTCTTTGGTCCTTCTTCAACCCAAGGTTGGTCTTTCAGTTCCTTCTGTAAAAATTATTGTCACTCTATATGTTTGCTCATGGTTTCATTTTTGTTTTCTGTAGCGGAGGTTTTCTCAGATACAAAACCACTGATTCGTTCGGTTCTTGATGGCTACAACGTGTGTATATTTGCTTATGGTCAGACAGGATCAGGAAAAACACACACTATGGTGAGGGATTTAGATTAGACCATCCTGTTTCTTCTTCTATGTTTTCTCCCTATAACTTGTTACGAGTAATAATTGTCTTATTGCATCTTTGTATTGATACAGTCTGGACCAGACAATTATACTGAGGAAACAGTGGGTGTCAACTACCGCGCTCTGAAAGATCTTTTCCAAATCTCAGACCAGAGAAAAGACACCATTCACTATGATATATCTGTTCAAATGCTTGAGATTTACAATGAACAAGTCAGAGATCTATTATCGGCAGACAGTGCTCACAAAAGATATCCTTTTCTCTATAATAAACTAGTTGTTTTCTTTATACAGGATTTATGTATGCATGCCATTTTAATGTAGTGATTATATTGCTCATGTTTGTGACCCTTTAACACTTCATACATTAGAAATCCGCAACAGTTCTCATAATGGCATTAACGTGCCAGATGCAAACCTTGTTCCTGTTTCATCCACTGCCGATGTCTTAAATTTAATGAACGTGGGACAAAATAACCGGGCAGTTAGTTCTACTGCCATGAATGACCGGAGTAGTCGTTCTCATAGGTATAGGCTAAGTTTATCTCTTAAATTCTTCAACTCAAAGCATTGATTTCATTTCAAACGACATGATCTAAAGAAAGAAAAAGTAGCCTTGGTTAACTTCATTATAGATTTTGAACTTTGAATTTTTCCCATTACCATTTCGGTTGGTGGAAAAGCTAACACATTTTGGTCCCTTTTTTTTTTTTACCGTGTAAGTTTTCATCACAATACTAATCTGTACTTACTTGTAATGCTATGTTTGCAGCTGCTTGACGGTTCATGTTCAAGGAAGAGAGGTAGCATCAGGGAATAGTCTTCGTGGTTGTATCCACTTAGTTGACTTGGCAGGAAGTGAGAGGGTTGATAAATCTGAGGTCACAGGAGATAGGCTGAAGGAGGCTCAACATATTAACAAGTCGCTTTCTGCTTTAGGAGATGTAATTGCTTCACTTGCCCAAAAGCAATCACACGTTCCTTATAGGAACAGCAAACTCACTCAGCTACTTCAAGATTCTCTCGGTATGCTTCCACTGCTTCTATATTATACATTTTCTTCAATTACTACGGTTTGTCTTCACTTCGGTGTTACCTGTTAAGGAGGTTATTTGTTTATATGTACCAGGAGGCCAAGCAAAGACACTTATGTTTGTTCATGTTAGTCCGGAGCCAGATGCCGTTGGAGAAACAATCAGTACATTGAAGTTCGCAGAAAGGGTATCCACTATTGAACTTGGTGCTGCTCGAGTTAACAAAGATAGTTCAGAGGTCAAAGAGCTTAAAGAACAGGTTCTTACAATTTTTGTCTGTTTTCTTAAACAATCAGTACATTAAATTAATGGGTGCGTATATCACTATTTATGCAAATTCCGCATTTTCAACACGAATGCTTCCACTGCCTTCTTGGTCAGATTGCGATTCTGAAGGCAGCCTCGGCCAGGAAGGATGGAGAATGGGAACAATTTCATCAGTCTGCAAATAGCATTCCTGAAACTCCAAAGTCCAAATCTCTAGTGTCTTCCATTGCACGGTCTTCTACTTCGTCTCATGGAAATCGTAAGCCACCAAGGGAAGATTCCAGTAGCACGGTGGAGGTAACGTATTCTCAACTGTAACTTCACGAAATTAATTTAATGCATCTTTGGTATGTGAATAATATGTGAATGAATGTCCTTCATCAAAACCAGCGACTGAAAAATGATGTTTACATGGATGTGAAAAATGGTTTTGTAGGAGAAGAAAAAGGGTAGCCCGAAGCTGACGAAAAGAGGAAGCCTTGACCCCGTGGACGTTCGTAGGAACTCACCACCTTGGCCACATCATGCAGAGGAAAATGGAAATGAGGATGATAAGGAATCGGTTTCTGGGGATTTTGTTGGTAAGAGTACAAAAAGGAATGGCCGCTTAAGCACCGAAAACAGCCTCGTGGGAGACTGTGACACAGAAAGCAAGCGGTCATCTTCTCCAATGCTAAGTCCCTTGCATATTTTTGGCCCTTCCAAAACATGCTCGGAGGTGGCCACCATAAATGACTGTGATGAGTTTGAGTTAGCAACCAGTGAAAGTTCTGAATCCGACAAGAGTTGGCAATCACATGTACGCGTACCAAAAACAACCTCTCGTTCCAACGGAGTAGCAGCTAAAACAAAAAAATCACCACATTCAAGAGAAGCCAAGAATCAAGAAAACAGGTTCTTGTTCTTGTCGTTCAAAGGATCATACTTAATGTTCAGTTATACTCATGACTAACTTTTTATTTTGTTTGTGTGTGTGAACAAGGAGTACCATCCCGTCATTGTCTCCTTCATCATCAAGAAGACAAGTAGTTAGTCAACAGAGAAAGCATCTAGATGCAAAAAGAAGATCTGGAAACGCCAAATGAGAAAGCTGCTCAAGATATTTTGTTGCTTCACCACCTTAACATTGTATCTATAATTTAGTTGCTCAGAGAAAGCCTTTTTTTTTTCATTAGAGGGGCATTAAATAGTTACCTGTGTTTCTCTGGTGGCGAGCATGATTCCCATTAATTGTATATTCCAAACCATCTTTCTATACAAACCTAGTTTTGGTAAGAAAAATCCCCCACCCTTAGTTTCATGTACCCCTTGTGGCACTAGAACTATAGGAGATTGGTGAATGGAGAGGAGAATGAAGAACAGAAAGACGCAGCTTGACAATTTTGTTTGTGTTTCCGACAGCACAACATTATATTGTCTCACTTTTGTACAGAGATGTGTGAACAAATGTCTACCGACAAGGGTTAGGATCGGTGCAGTGGAAAGGGTTCAAGGGTTATTGGAACACAGTGAAAGTGAAAGTGGTTGGTTTAGGCAAAGGAGTTCATCTTTTCAAAGTCACTAATTAAGGTGGAAACTTCTGTAAAGCATAGTGTTTATGATTAGTGATTCAGTAATGGGAAAAACAAAGGAACAATGATAACTTTACATTAAAAAAAAACACGTCACAACTTATTTTAATAATATAATAACAAAGTTAAAAAATAAAAAAAAATATATAATTATAATAAATAATATTCTGATTTGTTATGTGAGTATATTCAAAAATATAGAAAAGACGTGAAATAGAAAAATAAAGTAAAATAAGCAAATTCTTTAAGTCAAGCATAGTTTTTTTCATTGTGTTACTGATAATTAAATGTGTGGAAAAACTTCATTTTACCACTTTTAGTACAAATTTAAACTTTTCGTTCAATGATCGGAATCAGATTCGAACTAATTACATGTTTAAAATCGTTATTTTTATCTCAGATTTATAAATGAAGATCCTGTGAGAAAAAATAAATACTTTATTTGATCGTTGAAATTGAATTTGAATCGTGGATGTTTAAAATAAACTGAAATTTGAATTGAATCTGTTTTAATTTTTAATCTATTAATCGACCCTTATTTAATTCCTTGGACTATCTAATTTAATTAGGGTAAGAAAATAAAATATTGTAGAAACAAAGTGATCAGATTTGGTGCAAGCAAGAGCATGTCTCAAATCGGATAAGAGGTTTGCATGACACAATCCAACTTATGTGTACAAAAGGTTCAGTTTTAACGGATTTAAATTTAAAAATAAATCTAGTATACTTTTTAGAATGATTTTGAAACGTATTTAGACCGTATTAACTCATTTTTATTTTTTTATATTATATATATATATATATATATATATATATATATATATGATTCATCTTTTAGTGTCTATATTTCATAATTTTAATTTTATCTTTTATAATATTATTATTTTGTTAAATTTTTAAAATTAAGAGTTACTTTTACATGTTTTTTATTAAACAAATTATTTTCTCTTTTCTTTTTTCTTTTCTATTTATCGTTCATCGATAGTTATTTTCTTATTTTTTTTTTTTCATTCAGTTTACTTTATTTTTTGATAAATATAAATTTATTTTGCATACTAATTTAATAATATTATAATATCATTATCTACTAATATAATATCATGTATATTTAAAATATGTTTACAATAACGCATGTGTTTATGTAGTTTAAATAAAACGATTTAATTAAAAAATTGAGGTGAAATTTTAAAAATTACAAAAATAATTCAATCTCTCTCTATATCAAATAATGGAGTGGGATGGAGAATAAGAGTAAGATTTTCCCCTTAAATTATACACATTTCATTTTAATAAAGTATTTTTTAATGGATAATGATATTTTGACCAACTTCTAACTCATCACTTCAATCACCCTTAGATTATCACATCACACCGCTAAAAAAAATCAAAATCGAAATAACTAATTGAAGGGTGATTATAGTGATGACATAAAAGTGAGTCAAAATATTATTATCTTTTGATAATAATATAGTTTAGTGAGAGTAGATGATGACAAGGAGTCTTATATCTTCATAACATATACAATATAATTTATTCCTATAATATCTAGAAAAATTCGTTATTTTCTAAAGAACTTTCGTTGAAAGGTGGAAAAGAAATGTAGAGTGTATACAATTTTATAGATTAAAAAATAAGTTTGAAAGTAAAACCATTTTTATAGTTCCTCAATTCCTCAAATAAGTAATTAAAATAAAATAACAGATGTTAATTATCAGATAATAAATTTTCATATAACTTAACAACAATATTGTAACGGCATGCTTTTGTATTTTAATATAAACGTGTGATATAATTTGAAAAATAATAGTTATATAATATATATATATATATATATATATATATTATAGTTAATTTTTTATTGATTTAATTACGCTTTTACACATTTATCTAGTAAAAATAAGTTGGGATTTTGGTCTATGAAGTGAAAATATACAGAGTTCATGTCATCGGTGAACATTTGTATAGACTTGATGGATATCTAATTAACTATTTTGTCATAAGTAGGTTACCATATTAATCAAATTCCAAGCATATAAGTTTATTTCAACATAAATAAATCAGTAACAGAGTATTCTATGAAAAAAAATTGATAAGTGTTAATCTTATGTATTTAAAGTTTTGTAATTATATAAGTTATCTTTGGTAGAAAGTGAATGAGATAATTTATCAATCAATTTCGTATTTTATATTAAGTTATGTATTGTAGGTACCAGTAAAGTGAAAGGTATCCGTGGAAATATCAACTACGGTTTAGTGAATTAAAATATTCATTTAAGACCATCATCATGGTAATTACACGGTTAGTGAATTATAATATATTTTATTAAATTTACGTAAATCAAAACATGTTTTATTAAGACCACCACCATGGTAATGTTTCGTTGACACCATCACCACGGTAGCCGCATGGTCTGGTGGGTTCAAGCAGAACCGTTAATTCCATCACCATGGAAACTGAACAATGAAGTCTTCCCAAACCAAACTAATAAATTAAGTAAGTAGTTATATCAAGCAAGACAATAGACATGATGAAGAGGGATTGGGTCATTATTAGGTTGTCTCTAATCAAAGCTCATAGAAGAATATTATAAATAGATGTCAAAAGTATGGTTCTTAGTATATTTAATACGCATTTAAGACTGTTTTAATCTGTTTGACCATTCAATACTTAACTAACTTGAGCGTCGAAATATTTTTTAGCAAGTGCTACCAACCAGTTTGGACCGAATAAATATCTTTATTGGTAAATGAGTGCAACTTACATCAACTTACAATTAATTAGAAAGACGCTTAATTCCTACGCCCGAAACAATTTATAATATTATTATATATTAGCTTATCCTATTTATTTGTAGTTTATATGATTGTGATAATTGTGTTTTCATATAAATTTTGTATTATATACTAGCTTTACACCATACAAACCAATTTTAAATAGACAATAAATTATCATCACACAATTCCTACTATCTCATACCTTTATAATTATCAATTTTTCTATCAATCAAACCATGTTTCTCATAACCAGGCAAATTCAACTAGTTCTATTATAATTTACTAGCTTCCCTTACTTGAATAAATACTTTAACTTAAAAAGTGTTTCAACAGGGTCTACCTTACAAAAAATTTTCTACTAGTACACGGATAATTTTTACAATCCTAACTTAACATATATTTATCTTGAGACTTTTAACATCACATTTAAATTCTTGTGCCCTCACTTGCAACATATCTACTAACAAGACTAAAAAAATAGTAATATATGAGCTTACTCTATTAAAGATTTTGATAGAATAGGATTATAGACTTCTATGTCAATAGTCCTATAACGTATTTTGATCTTCAAACAAATAAAGGATAAAGTCAAAAATATAAAGAAAAGACAAATAAAAAATTTTAAAAAAATTATAGAAAGATTATAGTTTTTATAGTCTAACTTCTAATAATAAAATAATTGAATATAATCTGTTGAGACCATTATTATTCTTAACTATTTATACATAGTTACAAATAGAAGTTATTTTTAATTAATGTTTGTCAACTTCTTTTTAATTAATATTAATTAAATTTATTCTCTATACAACATAGGTTAAAATTATCCTGTCTTAATTTCTTTACTTAATAGAAGAAAAAAATTATGGAGTGATTATTTTGTTTACCAGCACATCAATGATTTTTTTTTCAATAATTTGCTAAGTAAGATTTGTTCTATAATGTTGACTTAGAAAATATTTGTCCAATACTAACTAGTATTATTTTTTTTTACGATTTCTTTTACTAGTGTTAGCTAGGAGATATTCTGAACCAACATTGATAGGAAAACTAGCGAGAAAACTTGAACCATAATTGTAAAAATAACTCCGACTAATGTCAGCCTAAGCTCGATATAAACTACAAAAGAATTTTGATTGATGATACTCAGTCAAATTTTTTTCTTTATTACTGTTAAATGGATAAAATTTTCATGAACTTTAATTGAAAAATAACATTAATGAATACTGACTAAAAAGATAATTAATATTAATATATTTTAATTATTACTAATTTTTAATATTTACGTAATTATTTTACAGTTGGCAGCAGACTTTACCAAAACTAGAAAAATAAAGTTTAATAAAATTGAAATGTTTTGTTAAACAATTTTTTTAAAAAAATAAAACAATTTAAAATAAAATCAATTCAAAAAGTATGTTTAAACATGTTATAAATTATTAATTTTTCTAAAGTTTAATTATATATAAATAACACATCTCCTTATTCACAATCATAAAAAAACCAAGTAGAATAAAAAATGAAAATTATATATTCATTCTGGTTAGAAATTAATCGAAACTCTCTTGATTTGATACTTATTACTTCCTTCAAAAATATATTTTGGTACCACAACTCATTTATTCAACTGCAAAGAAAGTTTAGAGAAAATTGTAATTTTAAAAAATAAAAAAAATATTTCTATAACTCATTCTCATTACAAAAAAATATATATTTTAACAAAATTAAATGATTAAATACATTTAATAAATAAACAATAAAACTACTAAAAATTGCATAATATCTTTATAAAAAATCAAACATTATTATATTCTTTATCTTTATGTCAAATTGAGGAAGTATACAAGATAACGTGATACTGGGTGGGTGGAGATCATATAAAAATATCTGCATAATTTGGAAGTGCTATGTCTAATTTTATTTATTTATTGTGATTATAATATTATAATTTTATAAAAAGTCAACAAGGGTGTCCAAAAGAAAAAGGAAATGAAAGTGGGCCCAATATTGTGGGCCCAACAATATCAAGTTATTGTGTGGGCGACAGATAATAGCCTTTCCAGCTGGTAACCGCAGGATACCTACACCACGTGGCCACGTCACCATCACATTTCTCTGTATATAATAATAACTTCTTAAATTTCTCATTCATACAAGACAACTCCCATATTCTAATGTTTAACATTTTAAAAATTATGTTTCTCTATCATTTTATAAAACATTTTATTGTTTATCACTTCACATTAAAATAATTAAATTATTTAATATCGTTAAGATTAAACAACTAATGAAGTGTTTTAAAGTTAAAAAATATTAGTTTTTAACATGTTTTATCTAAAACTAATTTTAGGGTTAACCTTATATATAATTAAGAAATTGAACTTTCTTAAAAGAAATAGGAAGAAAACATAATTTTCATGATTAATTAAAATTTTGAATATTGATATTTTGTTCTATTGATGATTTGTTATGGATGTAAAACATATTAATTGAAAATTTTCTCATTGAAAAACAAATGATATATTATCCATTTTATCAGCTAAAGTAATATATTATTTCATTGTATATATAAAGATAACTTTAAAACTATATTTGAACAAATTAAAAAAAAAACTTAGAATTCGGCAATTTTTTTTGTCTGAAAAAAATGCAGCGTAAATAAATTTTATTGAAAAATCCTTCAAACAAGACAATATTGCGATTCATTATAAATCACATCAAATAATAAACTACAAATAATAAACTACAGTACTAAAATAGCACCATGATGCATGTCGGAAGCTATTTTAGAAAGAAAAAGAATAAAAAAAAAATAATTTATTTATTGTTTGATAAATAAAAATGAAAAAAGAAAAACACATATAATCGCACACTGTTTTAGAGTTTTTTTTTTTTTCCTTCCACACCAAATTATGAAAGCATAACATAATCTCCCCCGATATTCCATCTATATAAACAATTCATTTAGATAAACATAGTAATAAATTACTCATATCAAATAAATTTGATCATAAAAATGACTCAATTAAATATAAAACTATTTTATTAACTTATATTAAAGTAATTTGAAATTAACAGATAAAGTCATAGACTCTTATAAACATTTTTTTTTCTACTCTTCTGAACGTAACTGCAATATTTGTATAAAAAAAAAATAATAATTAACGTCCCTTCCATATGAATTTTTACCGAACATTATAAAGCAGAGGGAGTGAAAAAAAAGGTTGCTAACTAATATTTGTCTAAATTATTTTTCCTAAATGAAATTGAACATTATAATATGTAACACACTTTATTCAATAACCTGAATGGACCCGTTAATAATCACCTAAATTTGTTGAGACAATGATAGCAAAAACATACTTGGAAATAGGAAAGTAAATCACGATAATGTTGTCACCAATGTTTTGACTTTTGGTTTTATAAATCTTTCTTTTGAGTAGACTCATGCCAGCTTCTTATATACTAAGCGTGCCAATTCAAGTACAGCTCAGAAAATTAGAAAAAAAGTTGTTTCCAATTAATTAAATTATATTATGTTATTTCTTTAATATTAATCTAACTCCATAAATGCTATATTTATTTATTTTATTTTAAGATAACTACTCTTATCTATCACCAAAGAGACGTGTTATTATTATTATTATTTTAGAAAAAACTTGACACTGATATTTTTTATATTTTATGCTTTATTACTTTTCTAATTTTGAGCCTTCTCTTATATTATTGCTTCTAAAATCAGACAGGGACGAATCACACGCGTGATTTTGTTGCATACCTTCTTGAGAAAATATCAATTACCAAATTACATATAAAAAAAATCCTCACACAAAAGGAAAAAATAAAAAATACATTAAAAAATCAGATTTACTCATTGGCGATGAACTTTTTTATTTTCTTAATTAAAAATTGAATGAAACAACGTGATTAAAGGGCAGAGGTTGACGTTTTTGCGCAATGACAGTGACAGGGAAACATGGTTTGGTTAGACAAATCTTTGCTTCCAAAAATCAAGATAGGGACATTGAAAAATTAACCCTGTTTTTAAATAAATATAGAAAAATGCTATTTACACAAATATCCTTCTCATTATAAATTTCATTAGTAATTTAAAAAATCTTTAGTTTCTGTTGTGTGCTTTTGTGTTTTAATAAATTTATCTGAGCTGTTACAGAATTATTCTGAGACAGAGGGGTATTGGTGTAATTTTATGGATACGGCGTTGCGTTTCATGTTGTGAACTAACAAAAAATTGAGGTTTAGATTTGGGAGGAAAACAGTGATTTGGTTCTCTCTACGCGTTTCCTCTGTCTAGAAACTTTTCTCTACCAATCAAATAACAGAGCAAGATCTCTCCTTTTCTCCTCTTTCTCACTCCCTGAGTTCGTGGTGCCTCCATCCACACTCACACCTACTAGGGTTTATCATATTTTCCTCCAAATGCTGAATCTCCCATCTCCACTTTTCGACTGTGAGTGTTGCTTTTCCCACACACTCACTATTTCACTTTATTTTCCTTTGAAACGCAGCATCCTAGTTTGGTGGATATGCATATTCTCGAATACCTAATTATTTGTGAGTTAATTGTTCAATTTCTGGGTTCTGGAATTTGTTGGGAATTTGCTTCCTACCTTTTGAAATTTTATGGGTTTATTTGGTTTTCGGAAGGAAGTTCTCTGTGGTGTTTTATTGTAAAATGCAATTTATCTAGGATCTGTTCTACACTTCCAGATTCTTTGCTCCATGTGTTTACTGAGTAGGGGAAGTTTAAATTAAAATATTAAATGGATCTTACTTTGAGCATAAACAGTGTGGTCTCTATCGCTGCCTATTGTGTGTGTGAGAATTGTGTTGGTAAATAATATTACTGACATCCTAAAAGCATGTAGATCTGCTTGGGATGATTGAGTCTTTGGGATTTCTTTTCATTGTTGATCATGAATCTTATTATGTCTTTTATTCTTGTTTTCGAATTTTGTGTGGATGGTTAGGATTTCTTCACCGGGGTTCCAGAAATGTTTAATTTTGAAGTAAGATGAGTAGGACTGAATTATCTAATATGAAGCAGCCACCTGTCCCACTGGCAACCCTGATTGGTCGGGAGCTACGAAATGGAAAAATTGAAAAGCCTTTTGTGAAGTATGGGCAAGCTGGCTTGGCAAAGAAAGGAGAAGATTATTTTCTAATCAAGACGGATTGCCAGAGAATTCCTGGGGATTCATCAACACTTTTTTCTGTCTTTGCGGTATTATTCATTTTCTTGGTTTTGTATTTACTTTACATATGATTAGCGTCCTTTTTTTGGTTTTGGTGAAATGTTCTGGATAGATTATCTGAATAATAAGAGATGAGAATATAGCCTAACATAAGGCTGAATTAGTAATCAGTGATACGGTTATGCAGATTGGAAACATGTTTGTTTCTCAGGTTTAGTAAATAAATGAGAATTGAAGTGTATGTTTTCTTTCTTCTCCTATATTTTTCTCAGTGATCAAGTGGAGCGTCAATTTATTCCCACAATGGTTATGATATCCATAAGGAATTCTTGATTGGCAGATCTTTGATGGACATAATGGTATATCTGCTGCTATTTTTGCGAAGGAAAACATACTAAGTAATGTTTTGAGTGCAATACCGCAAGATATCAGTAGGGATGAGTGGCTTCAAGCTCTGCCTCGAGCTCTGGTTGTTGCTTTTGTGAAAACAGACATAGAGTTTCAGAAGAAAGGTACATTTTCAGAATTTTCTTTGCATCCCAGTTGAAGTTCTTCACCAAGCGCACTTTTCCCAACCTTTTTAATTTCACCTTCAGGGGAAACTTCTGGAACGACAGCTACATTTGTTCTGATTGATGGATGGACTGTTACTGTTGCATCCGTCGGGGATTCGCGTTGCATATTAGATACACAGGGAGGTGCCGTTTCTCTCTTGACAGTTGATCACAGATTGGAAGAAAATGCAGAAGAGAGGGAACGCATTACTGCCAGTGGTGGTGAAGTAGGAAGACTGAACGTTTTTGGAGGCAATGAGGTATATAGTAACCTTCATATTCCTTTCTGATCAGTGAATTTTTAACAAGACTGTTTTGGTTTCTTCATATATTTTATAGGTTGGGCCTCTTCGCTGCTGGCCTGGTGGATTGTGCCTTTCTAGATCGATCGGTGACACGGATGTTGGAGAATTTATTGTGCCAATACCACACGTGAAGCAAGTGAAGGTTAGCTGGTTTTATTTTATAGTCTTAGTTTGTTGATGATTGATCAGTTTTATGTGGATGTGTTTGGTTCTAAATTTCAATTGTAACGATGTTCTCTTATTGGTTTGCCAGCTTTCAAAAGCTGGTGGAAGACTTATTATAGCTTCTGATGGCATTTGGGATGCTTTATCTTCTGAAACGGCTGCCAAGTCATGCCGGGGTCTACCTGCTGAGCTTGCTGCAAAGATGGTTGTCAAGGTGATGATTAATTTAGGGAATCTTGCTATTTTTTTCAGGAAGGGTGAGCCATTATATTCTCTACTCAATGCTGTGTTTTAACTTTTTTTTTTAACAGGAAGCTTTAAGGTCAAGGGGACTGAAGGATGATACAACTTGCCTCGTTGTAGATATTATCCCATCAGATCATCCTGTATTACCAACAATTCCAACAAAGAAACATAATATGCTAACTTCCCTTTTATTTGGAAAGAAATCCCAAAACTCTGCAAACAAAAGTACCAATAAGCTTTCTGCTGTAGGTGTTGTGGAGGAATTATTTGAAGAGGGTTCTGCTATGCTTACAGAAAGGTAACTAGGACTGTAAATACTAAACTTATATTTGCATGATACCGTTTCAAGTTGAACAATCGCTTTACCTTGTCACCTGCGTGGAGGAAAGTGAGAACAAAATTGTTTCTTTTCTTAAAGTCTGTTTTCTTAAAATGCAGATTGGGTAAGGATTTTCCATCAAGTACGAATTCTGGAATGTTCCGCTGTGCGGTTTGCCAAGCTGATCAACCCTCTGGAGATGGTTTACCAATGAACACTGGCTCATTTTTTTCTCCAGTATCTAAGCCATGGGAAGGTCCGTTCCTCTGCACAAACTGTCAGAAGAAGAAAGATGCCATGGAAGGAAAAAGGTCTAGCAGTCCCTCAGAAACAGCATAGTAATACAGTATTCTAGTAAACATAGTAAATATTAGTATAATTCTTCGCTGGCAGTGTGAGCATGCTTGCTTATTTGAGTGGTGATTGTCCAAAAGGTGTGTAAGAATGAGGTTGAGATCAGGTCTATTCGAGGTTGTTGCAAGTTTGTTTTTGGTGTGTGTGCTCTGCTGTTGGACTGACTGACAGAACAAACAACGATGCCTAGTAGATAACTTCTGATAGTTTGATACTAACGGCTTGTAAAATTAATTGACAATTTCATGGTTACGTCTTTGTGGAGTTGTCTACGATTATTTGCTTCTTTATGTGTAACTCTTAGACAACAAGATTATTCTCAGCTTCTGTCATAAAAAAGTTTAAGAGACTCCTAAACCCTCCATAAAACATGAAGATCTTAAATTCAAAACTCAAACATGGGACCTTGAAACTTAAAAAAAAAGGGATATTTAATTATTTATATCAATTGAGAATGAAGATTGATTACTGTTACTGTCTTTTTTACACATTTTTTACTTCTTTTTAACCTTCGAATCTTTATCTTTATTAACTAAATTTGTAGTTTCCATTATCTATAAGAAACTACCTATAAATTTTTTATAGTTGTTGTAATAACTAATAAAAAAGTAAGATATTTTTATATGTAGTTTATTACAATTTTACTTGCCTGTTATAATGATTATTTTTCATTTTAATAAATAGTTGTCAAATTTATTAATTGTAAAAACATTTTTCATTAATCGCAAAAAACTGTAGACATTGTTTACAAGAAAATCTTAAAAATGATATGAGAAGGGGAGCACAATCAAATTAAAATAAGACTTTATGACTTATATTAGAGATTCTTCATCCTATAATATACTTTACTTTCAAATAAGATTTATTAAAATTATAGAATTACGTAAAATTCAATCTTAATGGAATCTCGTTATGAAAAGCATTTAACTAAACCTTTCTGCCACTAACCAATGAAATGAAGTATATTGGAAGAAATAAATTATAGTCAATAAATAACTCGTCTACAATAAGGTTTTAATTGTGGACAAAAAAGTAGTGCTGGATTTGGATTGTTACAAGCAGGTAATAAACAAACCTGTCTCCTGCATTTTAGTATTTGCTATGACAGAGTTTCACGAAATACATTAGCTCCGGGTATGATACCGTCCTACACTGCAGGGCTGGCACCGTCAATTTGGTTAATGGAAAAGTTAGCATAGCTTAAACACAATTAAAGAAAATGCTAATGTATTTTCCGTTCTAGAAGCAGAACCCTATTATGTAGCACAAGGAAAACATCATGATTTCTTAATAGAAATAATGTACAAAATGCTTAAATTTCTTAAATTTTAGTCATGCATAATTTTGGCTTTCACACGTACTCGTAGAGGAAATGCCAAGTTCTTCAGTGCTTGACGGATGCGTAGTCCGTGGCAGAAATACCAGTCATAATAGAATTTTGATCGACCTCCTGTCAGTCTATAATGCATTTAAATAAAATAAAGGAATATCCACTTATATTGCTTTGCTGAAAAATTAAGGTACTACGAAAATAAAAATTCCGGAGTTTAGCAATATTCTAGGAGTATTTGAAGCAGTTCTATTAATAAAAGTACATGTGTTCAATTTCGATCCCATTTTATTATTACATCTTTTGCAATTCAATCTTGGTGGATGCCACTTTCTCTACATTTCTCAGGTACATGATACGATACCACTCAAGAAATAACGAAGTATTACATTTCTAAGATACCAATCGCGAAATTTAAACAAATTTTTTTCTCACTGAACATGAATGACCCGTATTAGTCTGGAAAATGCTTAAATAGGCTGTCATTTCAAATATAAGCAAACTTTAAGAAGTAGATGTATATATTTCCAAATTTTTAGTGGATTAGCAATATTCATAACCAAAATAAAATAATGGCCACCACAAATAAGTTCTTCTACACCTCTCCCATGTATAAGAAAATAACCATGGGAAACTAAAATTCAGAATGCTAAACAATATATCGGAAAAAATTAAATCCTACTAAAGCATTCATTATTCATTACAAATGGTGCTTCAGAAGGCTAAGATTCTTACAGAAGTAGATGCTTCCGTTAGATGGTCAAATTTCCTCTAAAAAAACCCTTCACCTGCAAGCATATATTTATTATTGTCAGGTATAAACCCCAGTCAATAAACAAACTTCGATCTTAAAGTTAAAAGCAACGTCGTTGTGATTACGGATTAAATAAGCCAAGTCTAGCCTAGTTATTCGAAGTTCAAGTATGGCTTGTGAAAAAAAAAATAGTTATTCTAGTTTGAAATAAAGTTCGAAATTGCCTCGCCTGGCTTATTACAACTGATTTTTATGATTTTTTTTCTTAAATTATTTTACAACTTCATCAATTTAGTATTTAGTAAAGATGTTAAATATTAGATGATAATCTACAAATAGAGACATATGCTCAAAATGTAGCATGGAATCCAAACATATTGTAGACTAGTACATTTTCATAATCCATTAAATTGAAAATTCCCAACATGCAAAAACAAAAAACTTAAAAACTAATGCTCAATAAAAAATCAGCTGATTTCCATAATGAAATATAAAAAATAAAGGCTAGTAAATCTCCATCATCAATTCAAATAAACAAGTTATTCACATGTTGTTAATGTCGAGTTTGTAAAGATACTTGACACATTCTAATAATTGAATTCAATCTCGAGCTTAAGATGGTTTATTTCATTAAAAACCAAACAAAGCTTCATTGAGCATTCAATAAGTTGAACTCGAATAGTTGACGAACAGCAATTGTGAAGAAACAACTATTTCCAACATATCATTATTTGCATCTACAGTTAAAAGGACTTACGCAATTCATCCAAGGAAGTTTTGTCAATGCTCTCTCCACTCTTGATGAGGCGAATTCTCCCTAAAGATAACATAGAAAGTGACAATATGCCAACAAGAAGTTTGAAAAGTTAAGAAATGAAAAAAAAAAATAGCATCAATTTCAGTGAGTTTAGAATCCTTCAACCCTAAAAGTAAAAAGAGAAAAGTACGACTCGCTGTCTCCTTTTAAACAAAGATAAAATCTTCCTTTCCATGCAAAGAAAACATACTTGGCCTTTCAAAACAGAAGTTCTATTGCAGAAAATTGCAACAAAGCATGTTGTCCATAAATTAAATAAGCTTAGGTTTGAAGATAATGAAACAATGGTTCTACAATGATTAAGATAACATTGATGACAAGGAGCTCGTCCAAATTGGGTTCAGCTTAGGTTTCGGATAGTAACCATCTTTTCCCCAAGAAAAAAAAAAATCCCTTTGGCTTTTAAATTGAACTCAAATTTAATATCCCCTGAGAAGGTAGAAGAAAGTTAATGCACAAATAAATGTTGTCAACGCTTCTAACCTAGTAGCAGGCATTAAGGAGCCTATATAATGTCCAGTATCCACAAGAGATAACTTAATGTCAGTTTGTCTTTCAGAAAATCTATGAGAAACAGAATTCATACAAGTAGTCATACCATCACGGCGAACACATATCTCTGGAATGCTTTTAACTTCACCATTGATGCTATCATTATAAACTCTAGTTTCAATGTCACCTTCAATATAGACTGAAGAGCTGCATTAAAACTTCAAGAATGAGTCCGGAGCATTTACACAATTAAAATAAAATATTCTTTCGTACAATCACTTACTTTTTAAAGAGTTTTTGTACTGAATAGGCCCCCAGCATGTCATTATGCACAGCAATCCGATGCCATTGAGCAGGCTTTGGCAAATCCTTTGGTCCAATTCTCTGATCAAACATGCCCCCTGTCCCAACTGTAAAGATGGTTACATTTTTACCATTCCTCAATATCTTCTGTACAGGGGCCTGACCAACTTTGCCACAAATAATTGCCTGCTTAAAATGACTACCACGTTGGTCAAATTATTTGTCCGGTGCAACATGCAAATATTACATAAATTGTCACTTTAAACATCAGCAAAACGTAAATCTTGTTCTCTAATCTTTCTTCTGTTTAAAGTAGCATTGTAGTGATGTCTTTCTATTGGCCAGCATGACCATTGTCCAGAATAAATCCAATCCATACAAACTTGTAAAACTACTCGTTATGATAATAAATAAATAAAAACTACAACCCTCTTAAATCCTTATATTGCAAAAACATTTACTCGGTCATAAGTTGAGTTCACAAATCAAAATTCCACCCTACAGACGTTAACAATAATAATCCATCAATCAACAACATTTAGTACCTTGTGCACACCCCGAAATCCCCAACCCCTTTTGGGATCCACACCTTGCAGTTGTAGCTCGGGCCTTCCATCAAGAAGCTCATCAAACCCTTCATCTAATTCTTCGTTCTTCGGTTCACCATTATCATGTGAAGGCTGATCATCTTCACCTCCAGATGGAGACGTCGAGTACCATAACGTTCCGCTTCTCGTCACACCACCTGATTTATTCACGAACAAAGCTACAGCTAAGCATCACACATCTGGCTATGCACACGTATGTAATATGTTCTTGTGTCAACGACAATAAAATATAATCTTAGCCAGCAAGTGTTCGACGAAATTCTCCATTGAACAAAAGAAAATAACCAACGCATACATATTTAGTGAACGAGGTGCTACTTTAGACGATTGGACCGAACACATAGACACAGAGCAGAACACATTTATTTATGTTATAGGTTACGAAGAAAAATGAAAGAAAGAAACGCACCGAGAGAAGATGAGGTCAGACTAGAGACTCGGAGATGCTTCGCAAGTCTCACCGCCACTGAATTCATTTCCGGCAACAACATTCGAAGGTGAACCACTGCAAGGGTTTAACCAAACACTCCTCCTGTAAAACATGTTGTGGGTTTATGCTATTGGGCTAACTCTATATGGGCCCGGAACACAATTATGGTTTGGTGATTTCTTTCTGCACCTCCGAGATTTCTTCTCCACCTCCAACAAAATTTCAAATTCTAAAATTATTCTTTGATCATTTAATCACAATAACGCAGATCATACCTCCAAATTACATCCGAATATCAACTTCCAATAAAGATGCTTCCGGATATTGACATCTAACAAAGAATTTGTACTTCCAAAAAGATATATATATATATATATATATATATATATATATATATATATATATATATATATATATATATATATTTTATTTATTTAAATTTTTTT